>Ga0222630_1000942_pt1 | contig 13759 bp, 9 predicted proteins | sample AntAcemetagenom3_FD_179842 | JGI IMG/M metagenome (GOLD analysis project Ga0222630, IMG submission 179842) | Saline water microbial communities from Ace Lake, Antarctica - #3 | ecosystem: Environmental > Aquatic > Non-marine Saline and Alkaline > Saline | place: Antarctica: Ace Lake | collected...
GACCGCGGTCGCCACCCCCGCGCTCGCGCGCTTCGCGTCACGCGACGACGCCCGTTCCCGTCCCCGAGTCGCACGAAGGGTTGTGCTTGGAAAACCCGTTTTACGGGCATCCGCCGGGGCGGAGGTCTATCTTCCCGCCTCCGCCGCGCGTCCGCTTCGCATGATCGTCTTGCGGCACTCAGACAGCTGCACCGAGGACCAAAGCCTGAAAGACCACGACCGGCCGTTGACGGCGTGGGGCCGGAACGCGGCCGCGGCGCTTTGCGAGGGCGTGCGTGAGGCGGGGTGGTGTGACCCTGACCTGGTGCTTTGCAGCGCGTCCACGCGGTCGCGGGAGACGTTGGCGGCGATGCAGCAGGTGCACGCGCCTTTGAAGGACGCCCGGGTGATTTTCATGGGCTCGCTGTATGCCGTGGCGGCGATGGACGGGGTCACCGCGGATCACTTGAGGGAAACAATCGTCGAAGCGGCGGCGGCGGGCGACGCAATCCGAACCGTGATGTGCGTGGGGCACAACAAAGGCTGGGAAGAAGCCGCGAGCGAGTTCACGGGATGTGAGGTTACTTTGAAAGTCGCCAACGCGGCGCTGCTGGAGTGCGAAAATGAAGACGTGACTCTGTCCTGGGCCAAAGCCTTTGACAAAGAAAACCCGGCGGGGTGGAAACTTTTTGGCGTGCAAAAACACGGGCTGCCCGACCCGGCGAAGCCGGAGGAGACGCGCGGGTGGGGAGACGGGTCGCCAGCGCCCGCGTAGACGTTTAGGGTTAGGGTTAAAGGTTAAGAGTTTAACCCTCATCACGTAAAGAACGTGATTGACATGCTCTGTGATCCCTGCCATGTCTCCAGCCACCAAAGTGGAAGGAGCGCGCGTCTCGTTGTTTGACGTATTTAATGTACTTTAGCTAAAAACAACCGCCGGTATCACGCGAACCCCGAAAACTCGCTCGCAGCGTCTCCGAACGCCCTCGCCGCCCCCAGCGCCAGTGTCGGTTCCGGTCTCAACACCCCCCCTTGGCCCATGCGCCACGCCCGGTCCGTGACCGGTGCGATTTCCTCTACGTCGTGGGAAATAACAATCACCGCGCGTTCCTTGCGCAGGGCGCACAAAAGCGACGTCACCTCCGCTCGCGCCATCCAATCTAACCCCGCTAACGGTTCGTCAAGGCACAGCACGTACGGGTCTCGCACCAGCTGAATCGCCAGCGCGAGTCGTCTTTTATACCCCCCACTTAACGACCGCACCGGGGTATCAAGCGGGAAATCGCCCATCCCCACCGCGCTCAGCGCGTCTTGCAACCGCAGCGCTAAACGCCTTCGCTCGTTGAACGACTCGTGTGTCTGCGGCCACCCGAACGTCAGCTCCTGGAGCATGTTTTTACCCAAGAAGTGCCTTTCCGGGAACTGGAAAACAAGTCCCACTCTAGCTAGGCGCTGTGCGGATGACAGGTGAACGTTCGGGTCCAAATCGCTGAACGTAATCACCCCGCCGGTGGGCTCGGCGAGACCGGCGACTAAATTGAGCAACGTGGATTTGCCGTTGCCGCTCCTGCCCACGATCAAGTTCAACCCCGTGGGTGGCAGCCGCAGGTTCACGCGTTCCAACACAGTCACCCCGGAACCCACCGGCGTGTATTCAACGTCACGCACGATAAGCCCACCGTCTTTCGCCGCGGCAACCGTGACGAGGGAAACACGAGTTCGCGCGTCCCTGCATGGCCGACGCGCATGGCGTCTTGGGCGCGAGGAGAAACGAAACGAGGCTCGTGAACGTACGACGGGCGTGCGCCACACTCGCGTCGAGCACGATGCCGGTACCGATCGCGCTGCCGCCTCCATGACGAGGAAATCAAGACGAACGCCTCCTGATGTTGATATTACGCAGCCGCAGACGCCGGAGTCGTATCCGCGGTCGAACTCACGCACGCGCGCCCGCACCTGATGACTGAACTTTGTTCTTAGACTGCCAAAATCCGCGCCGTATCTGCAGTCTACCGTTTGGAAGGCGATCCAATTGGTGGCGCTGGTTGACCGTCGGGTGGCACTCTCGACGACGCGTCCTCGGACCGTCTGACAGCGCCTTTCCTCGTCAGCGTTCGAGGAAAGACACGACCGCGGGGATGTCCGCGGGCGCGATGCGCGCGGCGGCATGGGCGGCGCCCTGCGTGGGCGTCGCATCCGCGCGGCGAGAGAGCATTTCTAATTCTGCCGCGACGGGGAGTGCGCGGGGATACCCGGGCACGTCGTCGCGAGGGCGTCGTGATATCGCCCCCGCGCGAAGAGCGGCGCCTCGCGATACCGGCTCGGCAGGTGTGAAGTCGCTCGATCGCTACTTCGACGATCGCAACGGCGTGGCGCAGTCTCCCCGGCTCGCCGAGTACGAGGAGGAATCCCCGTATTACGGCCCGGACGATGACGACGAGGACGACGGTACGGAGGACGAAAACCCGGTGTTGTTCCCGGTCACCGCCACGGTTGCCCTCGGGGCGTGGTTCGGGTACACGCGCAAACAAAAAATGGACGAAGAGGCACGCGTCGCGAAGGCCAAGGGTGAGGTGAAGCAAACAAAGCCGAAATCCCCGCTCCCCGGCCCAATGAATGCGTTTTTCGCGGAGGTCAAAGCAGAGATAACTTCCATCACGGTCCACAGAAACGACGGGAAGACCCCGAAGCAGCGCTACAGGGACAAGCGCGCGGCGAGACGCGTAGAAGCTGAGAAGAGCGAAACTAAGGCGGAAAAGGCGCGCTCGGTGCGTCGCGAGGAACTGCGATGCGCGGCGGAGATTGAATCGCGGGGCGTCGCGGCGGAACGCGTGGAGCGCGCAAAGGATGCGCTGGTGAGGGACGCAACGCGCGAGCGGTTGGTGAGGGAAGCGCGGGTCCGGGAGATGCGCAGGGAGACGGAAGCGGGCACGCGCGTGTTCGAAACGCGCGTCGCGGAAGCCAAGCGCGCGTCTGAAACGCGCGAGAAGGAGAAGCGAGAAGCGGTGACGAAGCTCGCGGAGACGAAACCCAAGGCGCCTGCGAAGGAGACGGCTGCGGCTGCGAAGGAAGCGGCTGCGGCGGCGAAGGCGGCGGACGCGAACGCGAAGGAGGCGGCGAAGGCTGAGTCCGTGAAGAAAGCGGCGCAGGCGCAGGCGAAGGCGGCCTCCGCGGAGGGAAAGGCTTTGGAACAGCGCGCCGCGAACAAAGCGGCGGAGGCGGCGAAGCAGGCGGAGGCGACAAAGGCGAAGGCCGACGCGGCGGGAAGGGTTAAGGTTGCTGAGGCGAAAGCCAAGGCCGCTGATTCCGCTGCGAAGACCAAGGTTGATGCCAAGGCACGGCTCAGGGCGAAGCTCGCGGTTGAAAAGGCCAAAATGATCGACGCCAAGGCGAGCGCGCAAGCGAAAGCGTCGGCGTTGTCGTTCTCTGGGCAATCCGTCGCGCGAGGTTTTGGCGGTTCCGTGTCCACCACCACGGAAGCGGCGAGCGCGAAACTCACAAGTTTCAGGGTCAACAACCAAAGCCTTCCCACGCCTCGCGGGGTGGTGCGGACAGCACAGAGCAAGGTAAAGGAGCTCGCCGTGGCCGTGGACACGAGCCCCAATCCGTACGTCGCGACCGCCGCGCGCGTCGTCGGGGTGAAACCTTCGTTTTTGATCGCGAGCGGGTTTGTGTTCGCCGCGGCGGCGATTGGGGGGTACGTTTGCAGACGCACAACGAACGACGATTACAAATCCTTCGACGCACAAGCAGGGAACGTGGACCGGGACGAAGGCGGGTTCGGCCGGGAACAGCAAAGGGCGTTTCTGGAAAAACAGCTCAAAGAAGATCGCGACTCGCAGCGCGCGCGGTGGCAATCGGCGATGGATGACGGATCGAACGCGAATGCGAACGAGAACTCGGCTTCCACCTCTGGTTCGAGCTCTTTCTCTGCGCCACCATCGGAAACAATGAACACTGGGGCGGTGATGCGCGATTTGTTCGGCTTGGGGGACGCGGCAACGAAAGCGGATGGCGAAACCGGAGACAGTTCCGACGCCGGCGGCGCGTCGGATGAGTACAAGCGCCTGCAGCGCATCCGGGAGATGAACAGAGTCAGCGGCGACGCCACCGCCGTGGCGGAAAGTAAGCTCCGTTTGGCGCGAGAAGCTCGTGCCACAACAATTGCTGAAGCGAGCTCGGTATCTGGGGGTACGGAAATGAAACAAAGCGCCTCCGGGCGAAGAAGAGCGGAGCAGAAACGACGCGCGGAACAGGCGGTGCTTTCCGAGTACCAATCCGGCCCCGAAGACGGCGCCGGCGCCGAAGACTCCTCGGGGTGGGACCCGAAGGAAGTGCGAGAGATGTCCAGGAAATACAAACAGTTCCTCAAGCAGGCCAAGGCGAAGAAGTGGTGGGGAGGGGAGTAGAGAAACGGGGGGGCTTTAATTTATGAGTACTGCTGGCGTTTGTGAATCGCGAAGGAGAGAGACTCCGCCGCCGCCTTGCGTTGAATTCTTATTTGTTTTTTTGGCAAAGCGGTTTTGGCAAAACCGAAAACCCCTTTTCTCGATCGACGATTGCAGAGCATTTCTGGCCGGAAAAAAAGGCCACGTCGAACTCGTCCACCAATCCGTCGGTTGGCAGTGACGTCGCTTGCAGTCGCGCGTCCGTTCCCCCCCAGCGCCACTTCGATCGGCGCCCACGTTCGCCGTGTGTGGACGTACCGCGCGAATTCCAACCGCGTGAAGCATCGAACTTCGTCGCGTGTCTCGACTCGCGTGTCCTTCGGTGAAGGATCGTGTCGATCGCGAGTGATTGGAGTGTTTCTCCCGCCCACGAACGAAAAACACGATGTCCGCCTACGCGGATCTCGCGACGCGCTTCCGCGCGTACCACACCAACTCCCTGAATGTGGCGCTGCACATGATCACCACCCCCATGGGGATCGTCGCCGCGCTCGTGATGGCGCGCCAGGCCATTGATGTGGAGTTTTTGTACGAAGCCCTGGTGGGCGCGTACGTCATCTCTTTGTTCGTGACTTTGAGGAATTTCGGCCTTTGGTGCGCCACCACCGCGTGGATGGCGGGCCTCGTCGCGGTCGCCGAGCTCCTCGCCCCACGCTTCACTACCTCCGATTCCCTGAAGCTCTTCCTCGTCGGGTACGTGGGCCAGGAGCTGGCGCACTTGATCACGGGCGAGAAGACGTTCCAAAGCACGTACCAGTTCAAAACGCCGAGCTGGCCTATGTTGCTCCTGGAGCACACGTACTTCCTCCTGCCTCTTTGCATTGACGCGCTTGTGCACATGAAGGAATCCTTCGCGTCCTGGATCGTGGCGCACAACTACGTGGTGCGGTGCAAGCTGGTGAACACGGAAGACAAGAAAGCGCTAAAGGCGGTTGTCGATTTCGTGACCAAGGAAGACCCGCCGAGGGACTGCACGGCGCACTGGTGGTACCAGCGGTTGAACGGCGACGCGAAGAACGCGTTCACGCACGTCATGGAGTGCCCTGAGATGATGGGTATGTTCCAAAAACGGTTCCGACCCGATTGCTACGCCATCGAAGCCATCCCCGCGATGAACGAGATCTACGTCGCGTCGAGCCACCACGCCAACAACAGCGACACCGTGTTCTACACCCAGCACTGCGACGGCCCGTGGAGCGTGTTTCCGTTCTGCCACGTGTACCGCGTGATGTTGGCGGTGAACGAAAACAAACAGGTGGAGACGCACTTCACCATGGAACGGAACGGCGGGTGCCTCTCCGACGGCGACGCTGTGGGGTTTGATTACAACCGCGAGATCCATGTCATCTCCGACCTACCAACCAAAAACACCGACCGCCGGATCACGTGCAAGCTCCACTACGTGGTTTACCCCAAGTGCTTCGGCTTTGTTGGTAAGTTCAAAGGCACCCTGGCGACGTGGTACAACACCACCGCGCGGAACCTTTTCCTCGCCACCATAAAACCGAGCAACGTGGTGTGGAAGTTCATGGCCTGGATGGTGATCTTCACCACCAAGTGCGTGCGCCAGCTGGAGGTGTACGCCGGTTTGAACAACGTGGTGACCGCGATCGCGCTGTTCGTCGCCGGGCAGTACATCCACCCCCGGTTCTTCATCGCGACCACATCGTTCACGCACTACTGCATGTACATCGCTACGTACCACGTGCGAACCGGGATCAACTTTGGCGTGTTCAAGCGCAACGTCGTGTTCTTCAAAACAATCGCCCTGACGCATCTGTGTTTGAACTACCTCGCGAACTTCTCGTACGACCCGGTCTCCCTGGCGATGATCATCGTGGGCTATGGCCTGTCCACCGCCGCCACCCTGGCCCTAGGGATGGATCAGACCTACTTCGGCGTGGAACTGGGGGTGATGAAGCCCAACTTCGTGGGCGGGTTCCCGTACAACTGCGTGCCGCACCCCATGATCGTGGGGAGCATGATCGGCTTGTTGGGATTCCACAAGATGGAAACCTTCCGCGACGCCCTGCCCTACCTCGTACCAACGCACTGCGCGATGTACATGACGCACATGGTGCAGGAGCATGTCCGGGACATCTACAAGAAGGACTGGGGGTCGGGAGGCGGCGGGGGGAGGAAATCCGCCGGAACGCACGCGAGCCGGAAAACGAAAGCGGCGTAAACGGCGTGATGGCGCAACGGCGGCGACGCGTTTCGCGCGCGACGCGTCTGATTTCACGAAGCAGCGAGATCGTGACACCGGACGTCCAGCAGCATTTTATATCATGCATCGTTCATTTTCTCGGTAACATGTTTGTCGGTGTCTTGTATGCTCTCGTTTGCACTACCTTGATTTGCCTTGTACGCTCTCGTTGCACTACCTCGTTTTGCCTGCGCATCAAGTGTTTCGTGGAATTTATTTATCGAGAATTCCGACGTCCGACAGCGAGATCTGGCACATTCGTTCGCGCTGCGGGCGCGTCGTGGTGGGTGGCGGGTCGAGGACGGGGGCGTTTCGAAGTGCGGCGTGGTTGGTTTCGTCGTGATGTCGCGAAACTTGCCGTTACCGCTACGCTCGGCGGTATCCTCCGCGAAGTCGTTGCTCCCGCAGGCGCTGTGGGTGGTGCTGCATCTTTTTCTGTGGACACGGTCCTTCGGCAAAGCCGTGGTGGACACCGCCTTCCGCGTCCTCGGTTTGGCGTTTCTGGAACCAAGACGAGGCCTTCATTTCTGCTGGCGCAAGCTGTGGCGAATCGCACGGATAAGGTCGTTTGCGGAGGCGTGGTACGAGCGGGGGGGGTCACGACCGCCCCCCCCCGAAACCCTGGCGGTCATCGTGAACGACCGCGACGACGCGGCGTCTTGTTTGCCCCAAATCGCAAACGTGCTGGTGTGGGCGGCTGAGGCGGGAATTCGGCACGTCAGCGTGTACGACCAGGACGGCTTGATACGAAGCAGCACTTCCAAGCTCGCGGAGCTGGTGGTGAAAGCCACGGTCACCGCGGAAATGCGTGGTAAGTTCCCTCAGCCCGCGTCGCTTTACGCGTTTCGAAGAGTGAAACGCGACGGGGAAATAAAAACCGTCGAGCGGTTTCAATGCGGAGGCGCCGCGACCGCCACGACGCCGCGGAAACGGGACCGGGCAGGACGAGGGACCAGGGGTAAGGGTGATACAGGTGATACGACACGTGCTTCCGAAAACAATATCCCACCTAGTAATCAGAATACTCCGACCAAAAACACTTCAACGTGCGAACGAAGTCTCACCACGGTTGACCTTCTCGGGTGCGGCGACGGCGCGGCCGGGTTGCTGGAGTGCGCGCGGCGGTGGGGCGACGAGACGGACGGCACACTGATTGCCAGTGCAACGGAAAAACAACACGGCAAACCCGCCCGGGTCGAACCGGCACCGGGATCGAACCCAAACACGTCTCATACCGCCCCGACCACCCCCGCGCAGATCGAACGCTGGCTCGACACCAACAACGCGCTTCTCCCCGCGGTGGACGTTTTGGTCGTGTTCGGGCCGCACTTCCACGTCGCAGGGTACCCGCCGTGGCAGTTACACAAAGCAGAGATGTACCACCGACGAAGCATCGGGTTCTTCACCAGAGACGGTTTGCGGGAAGTCTTGAGTAAATACGCGGGGGTGTCCAAGCGAAACGGACGGTGACGGTGATTAGACTAGTTTAGATGTTAGTGGTGTTTGGAAACAGAGACGACGTTTTTTTACTGCGCTCCCCGTCCGCCGCGCCCGCCGCCGCGTCCACCGCCCCGGCCTCCCGTCCGCGGGTCCACGCGTTTGAACATAGGCGCGTTCTTCAGCATATCCGGGAGCACCAAAAACCGGATCTTGCTTCCCCGGATGTACGCGTGCTCCAGCTGATTCACCCGCCCATCGCGCCCCGTGTGCGTGATCCCCGAAAGCTGGCAGTTCCAGTTATCTTCGCTCTCCAAAAGCGTGCCGCGGTAGGTCTCGCCGGTTTTCAACTCGATCTGTGTGGTCGAGAGAGTGGGGGAAGGTCAGGAGCGGGGTCAGGACGTGGTCTCAGGATGTCTCGTTACCTCAAACGAGCCTCCAAGCGCGAGGAAAAAAATCGCGGAACCGTTCGCTTAGGTTTATGGCCTGCAGATGGATGCACAGTTGCGTTCCCCGGCAACCCCGGATCTTCCGCGCCCGCGAGCCACACCGGTGCTGGCAAAGGTCAAACCACGTACCGTCACGATGTGTCCCTCGGCTTCGTGCAGAAGCTTGACGGGAATCCCGATGCCCTTGCCCGGTCCGGTCGACATCTTGTGCGGGCACGGCGAATCTGTGCCGATGCCGTTTCGACGCGAAAAAGGCGCGAGATACGAACTCCGCGAAGCACCCGTACAGCACGCGCGACGCAACGAGTCAGCGGCGAACAAGCGGGCTCGGCTAACACCGAACGCGGACGTGTGCGGATGTGTCGTCCACGAAGTGACGGTCACTTTGTCAGGCGCGCGGGGCGTTGTGCCGAACCTTTGGATCGCGGGGCATTTTCCGATTCGAGTTGCGTTTTTTTTTTGCCACCCTCCACCGAAATGCAGATCCTGAATTTGTCGGTGGCCTCATCACTCCTTGGGGGCAGCGCTCCCTTTGGTGTCACCCTCGTTGCCATGGGCAAAAAGTCCGCTTCCAAGGACCGCGGGTACATCACCGCCACGGAGTGGAAGGTGGACGGCGGTGGGTACAAGGACCACTCCGAGGGGTTGCCTTTCCGCCGCCTTCCGTTTAACTGCTGCGCGGTGTCGTTCCTGCCGTTCGAAGATCCGGTGTGCGCCCCCGATGGGACGGTGATGGACATCATGCACGCGGTGCCTTACGTGCGGACGCACGGCAGGCACCCGGTGAGTGGCGAGCCTTTAGGGCTGAAGGATTTAACGACGCTAACGTTTCACAAGAACGGGGAAGGGCGGTACGAGTGTCCGGTGCTTAACAAGGAGTTCACGAACAGCACGCACATCGTGGCCGTAAAAACCACGGGGAACGTGTATTGCTTCGAGGCGATTGATGAGCTTTGCGTGAAGCCGAAAAACTGGAGGGACCTTTTGACGGACGAAAAGTTCACCAGAAAAGACCTGGTGACGATTCAGGACCCACAGAACCTGGCGGGACGGGCGGTGGACGCGTTTGCGCACGTCAAGAAAGGACACGCGGTGCCCGCCGCGAAAAGCGACGTGCGGAACGCGAGCAACGTCAACCAAACCGCGGTTTCCGCGGACGTGCGGCGGGTTCTGGATAAGCTCGGTACCTCAGACGCGTCCACTGCGCTCGCGGTTGGCGGTGGGGGACGGAAAGCACAGGCGGAACGGGAGCTCGCCGCCGCGAAACAAGCGGCGGGTGGCGGTGGCGGCGACGACGCTCACAAAGACAAAACGCACCTACTGAAAGGTCCTTCCCCCGCCTCGCACCCCCTGGACAACGTCCGTTTCCGCCCCGGGTCGCACACGTGGAACACGGACGGGGAAACCGCGCACGACGCGGTTTCCGATGCGGAAAAGCGGCGCAAAGCGGGTGAGGAAAAGGTACGGCCGGGGGCGCGTTTCCCAAATCCGCCACGCGCCGTTTGCCGATTACCGCGATTAATTACTGTTTACTGCATTACAAGTAGACTGTTTGCCCATACATTCTACTTGTACACTCAAGACTGACCCTTTTCGTGTTTCCAACCGCAGTTGAAACTGGGCGGGTTGTACGGCGGCGAGACTAAAGTAAACGCCATGCGAACCACGGGCGCCGGTAGCACGAGCTTCACCTCCACCGTGATGGCGCACACCGCGAGTAACGACCGGGCCCGAGAAATTATCGTCCGGAACCCGAAAAAGAAAGGGTACGCGCGCATCACGACCAACGTCGGCGACCTAAACGTAGAGCTGCACTGCGACGTGACCCCAAGAACTTGCGAGAACTTCATCGCGCTTGCGAAGGTTGGATACTACGAGAACACTGTTTTTCACCGGTCGGTCAGGAACTTCATGATCCAGGGCGGCGACCCGAGCGGTACGGGAACGGGGGGGCGGTCGATTTGGGGAGGCAACTTCAAAGACGAGCTGACGCACCTGAAACACGACGGGCGCGGCGTGGTTTCCATGGCGAACAGCGGCAAGCACACCAACGGAAGTCAGTTTTTCGTGTTGTACAAGAGCGCGAGCCACTTGGACGGGAAGCACAGCGTTTTCGGAAACGTGGTTGGAGGCATGGAAACGCTGGCGAAGATGGAGCGCGCGTTAACGGATGCGAGGGATAAACCGCTTGTGCCGATTACGATTGAAAAAGTGGAAGTGTTCGTGGATCCGTACGAAGACGCGGCGCTTTTGGAACAACAACTCTCGGTTGCGAAACAGGAAAAAGAGGAGAAGGACATTAAACAACGCGTAGACGCGCTGAACCCGGGGAAGTGGTGGTCCAACCCGTCGGGGGAAGCGGCGCGAGAAGCGGGGGACGCGCCGGTTGCGAAGAGCGGGGCGGGCGTGGGGAAATACGTCGGCGTCGGCGTCGGCGCGGTTGAAAAAAAACCCGGCGACTGGAACGCATCGGGGCGGGGAAACGAAGACCAACCAGGGCCCGCGAAAAAGCCCAAGACAGGCGGCTACGGGAACTTCGATGGCTGGTGAGGAGTGCTGTTGCACTGCGACTGGTGCAACGCAATAGACACCAGTGCTGACAAACTTTTTTTGGAATGGCTTGCATGCATCCCGCGTCTCACGCGCCATCCGTCTCCTAGTACCCGTCATCCGACCACTCCACCCTGTTTTCGAATCTCGGGACTTCCCTCGTGATGATCGCCGCGGTTTTTTCGTTACACCCCGCCGTCTTGCCGAACGTCTTGCTGTACCCCCACACCGCGGCGCGCGGGGTCGGCGCGTCGTCGCCGTCGAACCGAATGCGACCACCTCCCACCACCCTTCCCACTACTAATACTGTCGCTTCCGCCGCCCGGAGCTCCCGCATCAGCCTTTGGTAAACCTCGGCGTGGTACCGACACGTGTCGTAGCTCCGCAACACAAGGAGCTGCGCGCCTGGAACGGTGGGGTGCGTGAGCTGCACCTGGACGTACTTGTACGTACCCACGGCACAGACCACTTGAGGGATAGATGAAAGCACTTCACCGAGCGCCACTGAAGATGCGGAGTCGCCACCGCCGGGTCGCGAAAGGTCCGCCGCGAGCGCGTCGAGCACGAGCTCCCGCGCGGCTTCGTTCAACGCCTCACCGGTGTCGTCGTCGAAAAGAGGGATGTCATCGTCCATAGTGCGGGAGCAACCCCCGCGTGGGACAGGATGATTCCGGGTGAGAAGCGCAGACTCTTTTTCGACTTTCTAACGTGGAAAAAATCGTTGACAACGACGATCAGACCTCGCGTGCGCATCGTACGGAGCACGATGGCGTGCTTAAGCGTGGCGGGTCTGCACGCGGTGGCGCGGATGTCCACGAGTACCGCCCGCAGCCGGCGGCCGTTCGAAACCACGCGCGCGACACTCCACGACACACGCGAACCTTCCGCGCTCGCCGGATTCTTTTCACGTCGTGTCAAACCGCACGCGCTTCGGCACACCGAGCAGTCCATCTGGATGGACCAAACACGAAGGCAAGGGCGTGCTCTTGGCGACACGCGAACGCCCAGGCGTTGGGCGATGACACCGAGCAACGAGTCTATACCTTCGGAAGGCGAAGCTTTTCGACAAGCATATGTTCCGCGCAGGTGCGTGCTTCCCTTTGTCCTCGCTTGTTTACGATTTCTCCTGCCAACTGCCAAAGCGGCGTCACTGACAAAACTCTTTTCGCTCCTGGCGATGCAAACTTAAATAACACAGTGAGTCTCCGGAGGTCCGCAATGCCGAACGATGGATAAACATGGTGCGCACTCCGCATTGATGCGAGGTGTCCAAGACCCATTCGCCTTCACCGTGTTCGTTGCCCGTCAACGGCGTGTAAAACTCACCCTCGAACTTTCATTCCTCCGCAGGGCGCCGCACTGGTCTGCTCCGAGTGCGAAACCACGGAGACGAGTACGTGGTACGCCAACAGGGAAGATGCGGGCAAACCGGTCTGCGCCGTTTGCTACAGCCGACAGGTATGTCACGTGCGTCGACCCCACGCGTCAATATTTCATAATCTTTGTGTCGTCACAACCTGACCCCAATTCCCGCGGTGCTCTTCTTCGCAGCTCGCTGCCAGCCATGGCAAGTGCTCCGGTTGCGGTAAGGATGGGGCTAATACAAGTCGATTGACTAGGTCCAAGCTCAAGAAGGGCGCGTGGTACTGCAAGCCGTGTAGCAAACGAGAGGTGGGCATGTCAGCGTTCTTCATTCTTTCTCTCTCCTTGCCCTAGCGACATTCATAGGCATGGTGACTTCCGTCACAAGCTGTTTCATCTCGACTCACGTTGTCGAGTTCCATATTCTTCGCAGGTGATGGACATTGCTGCGGCCGCGGGGACGACTTGCGTGACGTGCGGGACAGATACGACCAATCAGTGGCACGACTGCAAAGATGAGTCCGGAAATAAAATTTGCAGGTCTTGCTACGAGAAGAACCTGTTGGACGTCGCCGCGGCCGCGGGGACGACGTGCGTGAAGTGCGGGACGGATACGACCAGTCAGTGGCACAACTGCAAAGATAAGTCCGGAACTAAATTGTGCAAGCCCTGCTACAACAAGAACCAGTTGGACGTCGCCGCGGCCGCGGGGACGACGTGCGGGACGGATACGACCTTATCGTGGTACAACTGCAAAGACGAGCCCGGAACTAAAATTTGCATGAGTTGCTACAAGCAGAACCAGTTGGACGTCGCCGCGGCCGCGGGGACGACGTGCGTGAAGTGCGGGACGGATACGACCAGTCAGTGGCACAACTGCAAAGATAAGCCCGGAACTAAAATTTGCAGGTCTTGCTACGGGAAGAACGAGGGAAAAAATAAGAAGGCGGGGAAAGCAAACGAGGAGTGAGCACTGTTTCACAACAATTCAACACTCGGTTTCGCAATAATTTCATGCCGAAAACTCACGCGTCGCTCAGCGTCATCTTCCAATGCTTTTCATCCTCCGGGAACCGCGCTATGTACGTCGTGGCTTGCCTCGGTGCGGCCATCATCTCCTCTACTGTTTTCCTCCACTCCACGTAGTGCGGCGTCTGTTTATGCGCGGCGGCGGACTCGGCGGTGTCGTACACTTCAATTAACAAAAATTTGGAGCCGTCGGTTGCGTCGCGCAAAACGTCGAAGCGCAAGTTTCCCGGTTCCAGCACGCTCGACGCCGCATTCGCGGTGGACGCCTCCGCGAACTCGTCCTCCGTGCCGGGGACGCA
>Ga0222630_1000969_pt1 | contig 13561 bp, 13 predicted proteins | sample AntAcemetagenom3_FD_179842 | JGI IMG/M metagenome (GOLD analysis project Ga0222630, IMG submission 179842) | Saline water microbial communities from Ace Lake, Antarctica - #3 | ecosystem: Environmental > Aquatic > Non-marine Saline and Alkaline > Saline | place: Antarctica: Ace Lake | collected...
GGATATTTTTTAGTGTTGTATGGCTGAAGTTTTTTAAAGCTGGACCGTTGGAATGGATCTTCCGTAAAGTTGCAGGCTAACAAAGCATTGCAGCGGACAAGTGGCTCCAGGTTGCAGGCTGCATGCTGCTAAGGCCTGTCCGGATTAGGAAAATTAATCTTTTTTAAGCAATCTGGCTAAGTTGTTTTGTGCGTCTACATCGCCTTGAGCCGCCGCCTGCTTGTACAGATGGATGGCTTGTGCAAAATCTTGATGAACGCCGTCTCCCCGCTCGTACATCAAACCTAAGTTATATTGCGACATGGGATTACCTTCAATGGCTGCGCGTGTAAAGTGATCAGCGGCCGCTTTAAAATCTCCCCTCCTAAGCGCTGCGTTGCCATCCTCTAAGTCGCCAGCCCGAACAGCAGTGGCGAATATCAATAACAACGCGGTAACCAGCTTCTTCATAACCTACACTTTCTAAACAACTCGGTGACATCTAAAAATATCAAGATAACACCGTTTATTAAGTTAAAGTTAACAAGGATAGACTGGTAGGTGTGTTACTTGTCAAACGGAGAGGCTCTAGCTATACACACCGCTCAAAGTACACTACTTTGTATCTGGCAGATATTCACAGGGTCTGAGTGGCTAACAACCCCTCCCCCGCCCATGTCTTCGGAGTAGCCACATTCATTTTATTTGTTGTTGACTGCAATAGACGCAGCCCAGTTACCTCTGAGCGCAAAGTAGAGTCCTCCCACCCACAGAAACACGTGAAGATTGTCATATAAAATAACATGTGTGAGACTTTCAGGTTTATTTACAACCCAAATAACACCTGTGGAAATAGAACACATTGTAATACCGCTAAACCGTGTGGTTAAATCTCCTAATTCAGCTACAAATGGAATGTTTCTAATCTTATTAAGCGACGCAAGCCCTCCAGCCAATAAACCTATACCTGCTGCTATCTCACCGTATGTCACAACCCACCATACTAATTTAGGCAAGCCAAAGGCAGCCCCCACTGTTGGATCAAAAGGGAGTTTGCTTAAACCTTGTTGAATAAATACTACAGCCAATGGTATTCTCAGTAACAGATGACTCCAACCAAAGTCTGGAAATGCGTTCCAATATGTTTGTAAATTCTTATTTTTCATTTTCTAAAATATTCAAGTTTGTTTAGTTTTTAGTTTGGTAAAATTAGTTGTTTTCAATTAAATAAAAGTAAGAAAAACAAATTTACCTCGATTCAAAAAGTTTTTTTTATATTTCAATAATGTTTTATTTAAGCATCTTTAAGAAATCCTGTCCTCGCAAGAGGGTGTATGCCCTACATGCCATCAAGGTTGAGTGTCGTGTTAGCTTGTCATGCTGTTGAAACGCCGTTTGCTACACTGCTAGGCATTAAATAGACCAACTGTGAACTGGCCTACGTTACCCTGCGTGACTGTAAAGTTTATTCACCGATCTGGAAATACCGAGTGCCTAAGAGGCGCTGGCTAACCTTGTGCCACTGCATCTATTTGCGTTGAACATGAGACTACAAAAGCTGGTGATGTTTGCAGATGCCAACACTGTTGCTTTAGAGGTTCTTCAGTCGCATCAGGGATAGGCTGGCAGGTGGGTTGCTTTTCATGTGGTTAGGCTCTAACTGTGAACACCGCTCAAATCGCTCTTTTTTGTATCTGGGCAGGTACAACGATATCTAAGTGACGAACAACCCCTCCCCCGCCCCCCTGTTAGCTGTGGAAGTGTTTTTGACCTATGAGAAATATTTAGGTAACTCTTAGGTATATTGCTATGATGGCTTATAAGTTCTTTAGTAGCGAAAGTCCGCAAAGCTAGTCTTTGCGTGGTAGAGCAGCTCATTCGTAATGAGAAGGTCGGGGGTTCGACTCCTCTCTCCGGCACCAGTAGATTCAAGGGTTGACTGCTATTGAGTTAGTAGCGAGCTCTTTCTCTTTGGAGCCCATGTAGCCGCCATGTAGCCAGCAGCACATGGTTTTTGGCTGCAAACAATGTGTTGTACCCGAATCGGTGGCCTGCACGCGCTTGTCAATATCGGGCACATGAACTTGTTCACCATCCCATCAACGCGAGCTTGTATGGCTTTGGGCAGATAGCCACCCAAATTCAAGGCGCCTTGATCCCGTGGTGCTCCTGCACCGTGCGGACAGCGTGTTCGGGCAGCTCTGGTGAAAAACGATTTTATGTCGTGTTCATGGCTCCATCTTCTCAAAGTCTGGAGCCTCCACACTACCCGGGGCAATCCAACTCCAAAGGTTGTACTCAAGTCAGGCTAAGCCTAAGATCCAGTAGAAACAAACCTGCTTCAGTCCTGCGCTTTAAGCTGCAGCACATAGCCCAGCAACAGGAGACATTTGATGACACCTTATAACTACGCGCTTAAGCTAAGTATCCGTGACCATGACCTTCTTCGAGAAATGATTGGTAGGGAGGCAGGCAGTGAGATGCTTAAAGAGTGTTTGGCTTGTGCAGGCGTCATACAGCCTGGACAAGGGGCTACGCCAACCCATGTAGTGGTTGACATGAACGATATGCAATCTATATTTCTCGCACGCTGGCTTGAAAGCGCACGCTGGGGCGGCACGATTGGCCATCCAAAAAACGATGCGGAGCGTGCGTTAAAGGGTCGCGTGCTGGTTGCTTACAAGGCGTGTGCTGCCCAAATAAAAAGCTGGACAAACTATGGAGAAGATGGTGAAAGTCCCCCAATACACAGTGGGTAATGACTGACACGTCCCTTGACAACCACACCACCCATCGCAGCTCATGAACACACCTGACTGACGCGCGTTGAAGGGACATCTTTCTAGCGAACAGATATGTATTGACGACGGCACTGGCAAAACCACTCTAGCCAATTTGTACAGCCAAGCAGCCCAATACACATTACCCAGTAACAAATCAGCACTGCTATCCCGCGTCGCAAGGCAATGGATGTGAGTTAATGCAATTTAGCGGATGAGAGACCGCTGGCATTGGCTGAACCACTCCGACCTTGCGGCGGTTTGTGTTCGAACACAACCATACACATGCGCTCAACAGATTTGACTTTGCTACGTTGCAGTTTGCAAGTCAGCGGTGCTGTGTTGTTTTGAGCAACGGCGGGGGTAAAGTGTCAGCAATGCGGCCTCACTCAGCGTGCACACACGATGGTGGCACGTGAGCGTTTAAACAAGCAGCGACAACAGACGTGGCAAACGGGACGGTTAAAAGTGCGTCTTAAGCGACTGATGTTGTGCCGTTTTGACGGCTGCAGGCCAGTGCGCCCAGTCACACGGTATGCAGCTTAGCCCGGTCATGCTGAACAGCGCCGCCACCTCAGGCACTGTGCCCAGCTGGTGCGCTCTGTACACAGCAAAACCAATCACTTGGCGGGTCTCAGTTTGCTTGGTCGATGGTTGGAACCCGCACCTGCGATGCAACCGACACAGGGTGTCGAAGACCGGCTGGATTGGGGCGCCATCACTTTATACAGCGCAGCCAAGTTGTGTAGCAAGCCAAGCCGCTAATGTGCACGCTTGCGGATATGGTAAAAAGTCGATTGTTTTCAATAGCTTTAACAACAAAGGCGGCATCCGCACCAAGCCATAATCGCGTATAAGACGGTTAAAAGACGTTCACGATCGCGTTGTGTCACTACAAGGACATCCCCATGCAGGCATCGACAGACAACCCATCGCTTTACTTCAGAGTCCAAAAAAGGACCATGGAAATTTTAGACAAGGGGGAGCATGACGACAAGGCCAGTTTGTGGTGTGACTTCGTTATTACCACCTTGGTGTTGCTCAATATTGCCGCCGTCATACTTGAGTCGGTCAACAGCATTGATTTGGCCTATGGGCCATTTTTTGACCTCTTTGAATTGCTAAGCGTTGCGTTTTTCAGTGTGGAGTTTGTGGTGCGCATTTGGTCCAATGCCGCTAGATATGGTGGCTCGGGTTCTGCTTGGATGGGCAGGCGCAAGTATATGTTTAGCTTTCACGGGATGATCGATTTGCTAGCTATCGCACCTTATTACATGCAGTGGTTTGTACCCGGCTACGACTTGCGGGTACTGCGGGTGTTGCGTTTGATACGGGTGTTCAAGCTGTCGCATTACAGCTCAGCCATAGAAGATTTGATTTCAGCCATCAAATCAGAGGCAAGGGCTTTTTATGCCACCCTGTACATATTGTTAATCGCAATCTTGCTGTCATCTTCCCTCATGTACTTTGCAGAAACTGAGAGTCAGCCCGAAAAGTTTGCTTCTATTCCTGATGCCATTTATTGGGCCATCATCACACTCACCACGGTGGGCTATGGCGATGTGAGCCCCAACACTTGGATGGGTAAAGTAATTAGCGTGATTACCGCGTTTCTTGGCGTGTGTACGGTGGCGATGCTGACTGGTATCGTGGCTTCTGCATTTTCTAATCAACTGGCCAGACGCCGTGTAATTTTTGAGAACCAGCTGCGTATTGCCATGGAAGATGGCGAGATCAGCGACAACGAACAATTCCACTTAGAAAGCCTGAAGGAAGAGTTCAACTTGTCTGACGAACAAGTTGAGGCGCTGATGGCGAAAGTTGGGAAAGAACTGAACAAATGAACCACCACGATAGCACTACAAACACCACCGACGCGGCTGAGACCAACAGCACACACACACCCCTGCAAAGAGCACCCCACAGCGTGGCCATGCACGCGCAGTTGGTGCAGCAAAAAATCTTGATCAACGGCCTTGGCTTTGGTGGCCTGCTGCCTTTTTACGGTATGGCGGCAACAGTGGCTTGGGGCCCAGCTAACTTACATCAGTGGGCACTGACTGCGCTGTCGGTTTATGCAGGCATCATCATTGCATTTATTGGTGGTGTTTCTTGGGCGCTGGCACTTGTCTGCACGCCATCAGTGCGCATCACACAGGCGTTGCTCATTTGGAGTGTGGTGCCGCCACTGCTGGCAGCAGCCAGCTTTATGGCAGACGTGCAAACTCGGTTGTGGCTGATGGTGGTGGTGTTAGCCCTTGCGTGGATTGCAGACAAACGCTTTGCTATAGCACTTGGCCTACCCGCCCAGTGGATACAACTGCGCGCTGCCCTTAGCTTGCTGGCAATCGGTGCGCTCAGCTGGGCGGCACAACAGGCCTAGGCACTGAACAGTACAAGCGTCAGTTGTAACGCCAGCACAACTGATCAGACGGGTAATGCACCACCCTACAGGCCACAATTCAAATGAGCTCGTAAACGGTTTCAGCTCAATCCATACCGTCGACCAACGCCACATAACCAGTAGAGTTGTTCAACCGCAGCGGCAAGATGGATTGGTAATCCGCGCTGTCGTACCAAGCCTGTGCCTGCTCACGGCTGGGGAACTCAATGACCACATGCCGTGCGGGACTAACATGACCGTCCAACGGCGTGGCGGCTCCTCCACGCACGCGGTATTGTCCGCCGAAAGCGGCCACCACCGCTGGCACCTGCGCGCTGTAGTGGGCGTAACCATCTGCATTGGTGATGGTGATTTGCCCGATTACATAGGCTTTTGTCATGTTGATACTCGCTTCAGTGTTGAACAATAGGCGTTGTTGTTAGTGTTCAAATTCAATCTGCACTTTTAAAGATTTTGATTTATCACCCGCCATATTAAATGCAGCAATCACGTTGGCAACAGGCTGTACACCTGAAATAACGGGCCGGCCATCCACCAGACGGTCATTCAAAAATCGCACCGCTGTAGCAAACTCTTGGTGAAAGCGAAAAGTACCGCGCACATCGATCTCCTTTCCTACGATTTGACTTAACGGTATATTGACTTCCGCCCCAACGCCCACCACGACAACCACACCACGCGCGCGCACAACATCCAAGGCGTTCAAGAAAGCAGGCGCGCTGCCGGACGCTTCAAACACCACATCAAAGTGGCCCTTGTCCGCTGTGTAGGCACTCAATCCTTCTGGGTCTGTTCCCAAGTTAACGACCTTGTCGGCACCCATTGCGCTGGCGCAAGTCAAGGGCAAATCAGCAATGTCGGCGGCCACTATCGTGGCGGCGCCCGAACGGCGTAATGCGCCAATGAGCAAACTGCCAATGGGCCCACAACCCGTTACCAACACATTGGCTCCGACAACGCTGCCGGCACGTTGTATGGCGTGTAACCCTACAGACAGGGGTTCAGCAAGGGCGGCTTCTGACAGCGTCACATGGTCTGCAACGGGGTGCACCTGGTAGGGGTGCAACATGATGTATTCACAAAAAGCGCCTTGTATGTGCGGAAACGGCATGGCACTGCCGTAAAAACGCATGGTCAGGCACTGGTTGTGTAGACCCATTTGGCAAAAGCGGCAATGACCACAAGGCCGCGACGGGCTGATGGCAATGCGCTCTCCGATGTAGCGCCCCTCTACGCCCTCGCCTATGGCATCTACCAGGCCTGATACCTCGTGTCCCAAGGCCAATGGCTCTTTGATCCTCACTTGGCCAAATCCGCCGTGCTGGTAGTAGTGCAAATCCGATCCACAAATACCGCCGAAGGCAATTTTGGCCCGAATCATACCTGCGCTGATGTCTGGCTTGGGTTGTTTTTCAACATACAGCTGGCCAGCGCCAGCGCACATTACTGCTTGCATATGAAGTCCTTACAGTGAGGCGGTGACACCACCGTCGACATACAAAATATGCCCATTAACAAAACTAGAGGCATCGCTTGCCAGATACACGGCGGCAGGTCCCAACTCTTCAACGTTTCCCCAACGACGGCTGGGAGTGCGGTTCACCAACCATTCCGTGAACTTCTCGTCAGCAACCAATTTCTCGTTGAGTTCTGTTTTGTAATAGCCGGGGCCAATGCCATTGACTTGCAAGCCCAATGGGCCCCAGTCGATGGCCATTCCTTTGGTCAACATTTTTAAGGCACCTTTACTGGCCATATAAGGCGCGATGCCCGGGCGACCAAGCTCACTTTGAACTGAGCAAATATTGATGATTTTCCCTGTGCCACGTGGAATCATTTTTTTGGCCACTGCTTGCCCAACATAAAAGGCACTGTCTAGGTTGGTTTGCAACAAACGACGCCAGTTGTCCAGATCAAATTCGTGCAAAGGTGAACGGATTTGTATGCCTGCATTGTTGATCAATATATCCAACGGTCCTTGGGCATCTATTGCGGCCACACCCGACTGCACGGCTTGCGCATCGGTCACATCAAATCCGCATGTGCTGACGTCTAGTCCCACATCAAGCAACTTTTTTTCTGCCTGTGCAAGACGCGTTGCATCCCGCCCATTCAACACAACATGTGCGCCAGCTTCACACAAAGCTTGCGCCAGTGCAAAGCCAATACCCGCTGATGACCCTGTAATGAGAGCCCGACGACCATTCAGGCGAAAACGTTCTAAAACCGACATGAGTTACTCCTAGCTTATGCAGGGCAAGTGTGATGGCAAGCCTATGGCGACGCGGACATGCGCAACCATATCTGTAACGCTTTGCGCCATTGACAGGGTCAACACATCTGTTTCATCTGACCCGGGACGTTCCAGCGTGTCAAATTGCGTTTGCAACAGCGACGTCGGCATGTAGTGACCAGCCCGTCCTTGCAGACGAGACATGACAAGGTCAATGGGGCCATCTAAAAATACAAAGTGAACACCAGGGCAGGCTGAACGTATGGTGTCACGGTAGGCACGCTTCAGTGTTGAGCAAGCCACCACGCGGCTGCTGTTGTCGTTGGAGTCTCCCGCTAGCGCTGCCGCCACGGACTTGAGCCAAGGCCACCTGTGTTCGTCTTGCAAAGGAACACCCTGGCGCATCATGGCAATGCTGGCGTCGGTGTGCAAGTTGTCTGCGTCTACAACCTGCCAACCCAAAGCCGCACCCAACGCATTCGCCAAGCTGCTCTTGCCGCAGCCTGAAACACCCATAATCACCACACGTGTGGCCTCCCTTGTAGAGAAACTAGCGTTTGCTGGTCGAATTTGCATAGACGTGCACAAGGCTCAATAAAAGTATGGGGAGGTGCTGAACACACGGGCAACATAAAGAAGCTTATGCAAATTTCTATTGGTATGATGATTGTAACAACCATTGATGGAGTGAAGAAATGATTTTGGGCGTCATTGCAGACGACTTTACCGGTGCCACCGATGTGGCGAGCATGCTGGTCAGAGCAGGCATGAGTACGGTGCAAGTTATCGGTGTACCGGTTGGGGATGCACCAACCGCAGACGCTGTAGTGGTTGCCCTTAAATCTCGTACAGCACCTCGTGATCAAGCTGTCGATGAATCACTGCGCGCCCTGCGTTGGCTCAAGCAAGGCGGCGCACGTCAAATTTATTTCAAATACTGCTCTACATTTGACTCTACAGACGAGGGCAACATTGGACCCGTAGGGGACGCACTGATGGCGGCATTGGATACAACACAAACCATTGCATGCCCGGCCTTACCAGAAAACGGACGAACCATTTTCAAAGGCCACCTGTTCGTAGGCGATGCCCTGCTGAGCGACTCGAGTATGCGCGACCACCCGCTGACACCCATGCGAGATGCCAACTTGGTACATGTGCTGCAGGCACAAACGCCGCGTACGGTTGGGCTGACGGCTTACAACACAGTTGGCCTGGGCGCGGAGGCCATTCAAGCGCAATGGGCACAGCATCCTCAAACGCACTGGTGGGTGGTCGATGCCATAGACAATGCGGCACTGGCAACCATTGCCCAAGCGTGTGCGGATCTTCCCCTCATCACAGCTGGCTCTGGCGTTGCCTTGGGTCTACCCAAGGTCTACGAGCAGCGCGGTTGGCTCACACGCAATGCCCAAGCAGCCCAGCTCGATGCCCTACAAGGCCGTGCATTGGTTCTCAGCGGGTCCTGTTCGTCCCAGACGCTTGCGCAGGTCGCTCAATGGATTGAGCGCCAGTTACCGGCCTACCAGCTAGACCCACTGCTGATACACGCAGACCCAGAACAAACATTCCAACAAGCACTGGTGTGGCTATCAGGTCAGCCAGAGCCTGCATTGATATACGCGAGCGCACAACAAGAAACAGTTCAGCGGGTGCAAAAAAAGCTTGGTGCAACCCACGCTGGTGAGTTGGTTGAAACGATGTTGGCGCGTTTGGCCAAGGCTGCTGTGGCCCAAGGGGTCAACCGCATAGTGGTGGCGGGTGGCGAAACGTCTGGCGCCGTTGTACAGGCTTTAAATGTCCAGCAATTGCGCATTGGACACAGCATTGCACCCGGCGTTCCTTGGACACAAGCGGTCGATAGACCATTGCAATTGGCGCTCAAGTCGGGCAACTTTGGTGGCGTCGATTTTTTCTTTGAAGCCCTTCACACCAAAGCCCCTACCTCATGAACCAAACACTTGCAGCGCTTCGCGACGACATGTGCCGTGTCGGCGCATCACTCTTTGCCCGTGGCTATGTTCACGCCAGCGCTGGCAACATCAGCGTGCGTGTGCCGACACATATGGGGGGTGGGTATTTGATAACGCCCACCGATGCATGCCTTGGGTTTTTAAAACCAAACGAGTTGTCGTGGCTAGACGACGGTGGCTTACAACACAGTGGCAGCACCGCCAGCAAAACAATTGAACTGCATTTGAAAATCTATGAGGCAGACCAACATGCCCATTGCATCATTCACACCCACGCCACAAACTGTGTCGCCACCACTTTAAATGAGCCACATGCAACGGGCGATTTGCTCCCGCCCATAACGCCCTATTTTGTAATGAAAGTCGGACACGTGCCACGGATTGCCTACGCCCGGCCGGGACACCCCAATGTAGCCCATGCCGTCAAGCAGGCTATTGAAGACGCCGCAGCACGGCTGTGTCCAATACGCGCCGTGATGCTAGATCGCTTAGGGCCAACGGTGTGGCATCAAACGCCATCTAGCGCAATGGCAGCCCTAGAAGAGCTAGAAGAAACTGCCAAGCTGTGGCTGCTGAGTCAAGGCCAGGCTCCAAGCCTCAGCGACGCGGCCATCAACGACCTGCGCGACACCTTTGGTGCGCATTGGTAAGTTTGGTAAGTTTGGTAAGTTTGGTAATTTTTGATAGCCAAGGAATCAACCAAGCAAACCTCTAGCTGCCAAATTTCGCATCAGTGCACGCACACCAAATTGCCAAGGTGGCGCAGTTTCTGAGTGCTCAACCTCATTGCGCAACTCACCTACCCAAGCACTTCGAATGCTGACCACATCACCGACGTGGTGTGTGAAGCCTGCACCCGGTGCATCACGGTCTTGTGTCGGGGTAAACAATGTGCCTGTAAACAACATAAAGCCATCGGGGTATTGGTGGGCGCTGATGGTTTGCGCAACCAAGTCTAGCGGATCACGGCTGATTCTGGCAAGGTGACTCTCGCCGCTCATGGTGTAACCGTCCTTACCCTCAACGTGCAGGCTGACAGTCATTTGCCGCACATCATCCATACAAAAGGTCTGATCAAAGAGACGGATAAATGGCCCCAGCGCGCAGGAGGCATTGTTGTCTTTGGCTTTGCCTAACAACAGGGCACTGCGTCCTTCGATGTCACGTAAATTCACATCGTTGCCTAGGGTGATACCCACCGTTTCCCCGCGCGCATTGACAGCCAATACGACCTCAGGCTCTGGGTTGTTCCAAGCTGAATCGCTGCGAATGCCCACCCTAGCACCTGGACCAACAGCACTTAAAACAGGCGCCTTTGTAAACACCTCTGCATCGGGCCCAATACCGACCTCTAAATAGGCAGACCACCAGCCTTTTTTTTGTAGCACCTCTTTCAAAGCTATGGCCTCTACAGAGCCTGGTTTCATGCCCTGTAAATTGTCACCAACAGCCGCCATGATGTGCTCGCGCACCAGCACGGCGCCAGCTGCATCACCCTTGGCACGCTCTTCAATGACGCGCTCTATCATGCTGTCAGCAAAAGTGACACCGCAGGCCTTAATTACCTGGACATCTGCAGGCGCGAGTAAGCGCATCACATGCGCATCTGCAGGCAATGAGCTGTTGGCCAACAGCTCTTCAAGCCGTCCCACGAAGACGCCCTGCTCAGCTGTCAAAGCGCCTGCAGGATTCAACTCGTCCAACACATCCGCCACCGTTGGCCAGCGGGCTGATACATCAAACACACCCTCTGCCCTGATTGCCACCACCATTGGACCTGGTGTTGGGCCACCTGGGTTCCATGCACGTCCTAACAGCGTGCCTGCGCAGACATCATCTGGCAACAACCTGTCAACAGCCTGCAATGGTCTTTGTATGTCGTCATGGCTCATGCAATGACCCCTGTTCCTGCTGACATCCAATCGCTGGCGCCAACGCTGGCGGCAGCCCGGTTGAGCTCAGCCATCGTTTGCGGGTCGACTGCAATACCGTTCACCTCGCGCATGGCTTGCGTCCTTCGCTCGGGCTCGCCAGCTGTGAGCACTTCATCCGTTCCTGGGGCCGGTGGTGCAGCGTCTAGCCAAGTCATAAAACCCTCGGCCTCACGCTCAAAATCAGCACTGGTACCGAGTCGCTTGGGGTCAATTAAGATAGTCAACATGCCGTTGTAAAACGCTTTGCCGGCCTTGTTATGGCCATTCCAAGTACCACCACCAGTCAGCGCACCACCTAACAGTTCACAGGCCACCGACAAACCAAAACCCTTGTGTTCACCAAACGGCATCAGCGCGCCAAACAAATTGCCGAAAGGACCTGGTTCCTGCGGCACGACAACGACCCCAGGATCCGTGCTTGGGTGGCCATGGGTGTCGATCAAAAAGCCTGGTGGCACTTGGCGCCCTTCGTTGTGCGCAACCCGCATTTTCCCTTGAGCAACTCGACTGGTGGCGAAGTCGAGGATAAATGGCTGTCGCCCGGTCAACGGCAAGCCAATACAACAAGGGTTGGTGCCAAACCGACCATCGGCTCCACCCCAAGGTGCAACCACTGGCTGTGCCAGCACATTGGCAAAATGTAAGGAGACCAAACCAGCGTCTACGGCCATCTCGGCCCAGTGACCAATCCGACCAAGATGGTGAGATTGGCCTACTGCCATGATGCAAGAGCCGTGCTGCAAGGCACGTTCAATGCCCAATGCCATGGCTTGTCCACCAACCACTTGGCCGTAACCACGTTGCCCGTCCAGCGTTAGCAAAGAGCCAATATCGAGTGTAACGGCGACGCTGTTATTGGGTATCAGCCCGCCCTCTGCGACTGCATCGATATAACGCGGCAACATGCCAACGCCATGAGAGTCATGACCCTTTAAATTGGCCATCACCAGATTATCAGCAACTGCTTGTGCCTCGTGGGCAGAGCTGCCAGCAGCTTTGACAATCAGGGCACTTGCGTGGCGCAGGGCAGCTGGTGTCCAGCGCGTTAAAACTTCACTCATATATAGCCTTACATTACAGCGCCGAGTTGCCACGGCACAAATTCACTCTGGCCGTAGCCGTGCATTTCGCTTTTGCTAGGCGAACCAGAGGCCAGCGCAATCAACGCTTGGAAGATTTGCTCGCCCAACTCATCAACTGTGGCCAGACCATCCACGATCTCGCCGCAGTTGATGTCCATGTCGTCGCTTTGTTTTTGCCACAGCGCGGTATTGGTTGCGACCTTTAATGAGGGTGATGGGGCACAGCCATAGGCCGACCCACGACCGGTGGTGAAGCAAATCAAATTGGCTCCGCCTGCCACTTGTCCGGTCGCACTAACAGGGTCGTAGCCCGGGGTGTCCATGAATACAAAACCGTGGGTGTCAACCAACTCTGCATACTTGTAGACAGCCATCAAATTGGTTGTGCCACCCTTGGCAACCGCTCCAAGTGATTTCTCAAGGATGGTTGTGAGACCCCCAGCTTTGTTGCCAGGTGATGGGTTGTTGTTCATCTCACCACCATTGCTCAAGGTATAGCTTTCCCACCATTTGATACGCTCGAGTAATTTGTGAGCGACTGCTGGATCTCTGGCGCGGCGTGTGAGTAAATGCTCGGCACCGTAAACCTCGGGGGTTTCACTTAGTATCGCTGTGCCGCCGTGCGCAACCAATCGATCAACTGCGGCGCCTAGAGCCGGATTTGCACTGATACCAGAGTAACCATCAGAGCCTCCGCACTGCAAGCCCACAACAAGATGGGACACACTGCACGGCTCACGACGGACTTCGTTCGCGGTGACCAGCATGGCCTGGACGGTCGCAATGCCTTGCTCAACGGCGGCGCGCGTACCACCAACATTTTGGATATTGAAGGTGCGTAAGTTCACGCCTTCACTCAGACCTGAGGCGCGCATCCAGCTGACAATTTGATTGCTTTCGCAGCCAAGGCCAACGACCAACACACCCGCAAAGTTGGGGTGCACCGCATAGCCGGTCAACGTGCGACGCAACACGTCGATACCCTCGCCATCACTGGCCATACCGCAACCGGTGCCATGCGTGAGCGCCACAACACCATCAACGTTGGGAAAATCACGCATGTCAGCTGCATGGCGAAAGTGATCGGCAATCGCACGCGCTACCGTTGCAGAGCAATTCACGCTGGACAAAATGCCAATGTAGTTGCGTGTGGCAACTCGACCGTCTTTACGCACA
>Ga0222630_1000979_pt1 | contig 13478 bp, 14 predicted proteins | sample AntAcemetagenom3_FD_179842 | JGI IMG/M metagenome (GOLD analysis project Ga0222630, IMG submission 179842) | Saline water microbial communities from Ace Lake, Antarctica - #3 | ecosystem: Environmental > Aquatic > Non-marine Saline and Alkaline > Saline | place: Antarctica: Ace Lake | collected...
CGAACGGGTTTTACGAACTCGCGGCCCGGCTGCGGAAACTGGAGGACACCACGTGCCTGACCCCGGTGGTGTACGTGGGGGGGGTAGATACACAACAGACACAATAGTAGAAGGGTAGAAAAGTTTTTAACTTTCCTCAAGCCTCGCGAGCTCCTGTAGCACGCGCTGGACCACGGCATCGACCGTGGCCTTCCCTTCGTCATTCTCACTCCCCGATCCGATAGACGCGCGGACGTGATACTCGCGTGGCCAGTCGTGCGCGTGCACGACCCGCGCGCTTCGGCGCGCCATACCCGGAAACCGGTCGCCCCTCGCGCGCTCTCGCCGCTCCAGCGTTTCGACGTCTCCGTCCAGGCCGACGAGAAGCACTCTCGCGTTCGCCTTCGTCAGCGCGCCGCGCAGGTCAACTGCCCAAGCCTCGTCCTGAAGGAACGCGTCAACGAGGAGGTTCGTGCCAAGCGCAAGGTGCGCTCCCCACCCCAAAGTCTGCCCAGCCAGAAACCGCTCGCCCACGGAGCTCAGCACGAGCCTCGCGAGTCGCGTCGTCGAGGCCTCGCGCTCGTCCGAGCTGAGGAGGGTCTCGTCCACGTACTCGAAGCACGCGGCGCCGTCGTGCGGCGCTCGCGACGCGCAGTCCTGGATGTCGCCGCCGGTGAGAAGGAGGAACGACCGCGGGAGCATGTGCGGGTGGACGTGGTGGAGGAAGTCGTCGAACGCGACGCGGAAGAACGCGGCGGCGTCGGGGTGAGACGCGCGACGTCGCACGAGCGCGCGGTGCAGGTGTTCGCACAGGGTGCTCTTGCCCGCGCTGGACGGGCCGTTCACCACGATCGCGATGGGGGCTCTGGTGGGGGGAGACATCACCGCTGGGCGGTCGGGTGTGACGGACGCACGGAGGGAGGCTTATCCACCTTGGACGACGTGTGTGAAATAAAAGTCCCAACAGAAATATTCCAAACACTGTATTAAACTAACCCGCCTATTCGCGCCAGTTCCATCGTTTTCTTCACCGTCGCCGCCGCGCCCGACCGTTTAGCCGTGGTGTACCCGACGCCTTCTACGAACCTGTATCTAGGTGACCCTGCAGTGCGACCGGTAAGACTTTCGCTCTTGGGGTCCCGGTTCAACTCCGCCGGGTCGGTTTCTGTTTTTTTGTTTCGGTTTCGGTATATTTTCCTTCTACTGGAATTGCCGCTATTTTCACGGCTGCCACCGCCTCCCGCCGCCGCCGCAGCCATCACCTCGGAAATGTCAATCTCACTCGACTCTAAAGATGCGTGCGCGTACGTGCCCGTGGTGTGCGTGTCATCATTCGTATTATTTGTTTCGTCATCACTGGAATCTAAAGCCGTGCTGTAATAAGCACCGCAGGTGTTGCTTTCAAAAGAGTTGGAGGTGATGTCGGTGCAGTCCAAATTTTCGTTTTCGTCGTCACCCGACCTCCGCCGTCGTCGAGATGGCGCCCCGGGTCTTCGGAAAGAAGCGCCCGCTACCGCTTGTGCTGGGTGCGTCGCGGCGAGAAGGGCGTTACCGCGCCGTAGGGACGACGCGCGCGACGGTTGGTGTTCCAGGTCTTTTGGTTTCGTGCGTGCGTCACGCGGGTCACGGAAGCCCGATCGAGGCGGGGTGTCGTCGTCCACGGTTGAGGCGCCCGAGGGTCCGGTCACCGGCTTGGCGTGCAAACCGTGGTTTTGCTTGTTCAGACCGGAAGCGCGCGTCGCACAAGGCGTGCCGGTGCCGACGCATACGGCGCACCCAGAAGCCTCCCCGACGCGACTCGAGCCGCACCCCACGCACGCGAGTGCGAGCAAACAAAAGAGAGGGTCGACGGCAAGCGACGATGTGAGGACGATTTTTGCGACTGAAGCAGAGTTGTGTCGTGAAAACGCGACGTACACACGACGAGAACAACAGAGCCTACACGCGTAACGTCGTCACGGGCATGGCACTGACTAATACGCGTGCCCGCCAAAGCAATCCGTGCGCGTCAAAACGTCGGCACCGAGGGCGGCCGCGCCGGCCGGATCGCGTTCAGCGGCAGCGGCGCGTCGCCGCCGCCCGGAACGTTGCAGTGTTCGATCAGCTTGTACTCCTCGTGCACGGCTCGCCATACGTGCTGCGATTGCACGGAAAAAAGTCAGTCTCGCGTGTCGAGTATGAATGTACTGTAAGAGCAAACAGCGCACTTGTGAAGTACGTCGTCGGGACGGTTGTTACTAGTCGCGCGCTCAAAGAAGGGCGGTAAACAGCGTTGGGATTCGGGAAAGCCCCGACACGCACCTCCGCGAACACGGCTGGCAAATCAGCATCCTCCCCGAGCCCTCGCGCCCACGACGCGGTCGCCACGTCCACGTCGAGCTCCGCACCCAAGCTCAACCCCGCGCCGGTGAAGTTCACGATCCGGTTTTCGCCAACGCTTTTCTCCCTCGCCACGGGCGGGGGCATTATGTCGTACGTCGCCATGGCGAGCGGGTAGTAGTGCGTTTTGGGGTTCCCCTTCTTGGTGCCCAGTTTCCGCATCATCTCGATGGCAGCGGGGTCGAACTTGTCTGGGGTGAGTGTTCCGTCTGCGGCTCTTCGGTCTCTACCACCCGCGGGGGCGATCCAAATGCAAATCCCGCCCGCTTTTAAAAGACGGGTCATCGCCCGCACGGTGTTCATGTTCTGCTTTTGCTTCCCCTGCGATTGTGAACGAAAAAGGTCAGTCTTGAGTCACAGTGGGCAAACAGTCTTGTACTCTGGTGCACGTTTTGTAGTGGCAAGACATGCGTGACCGCACTCCATACAGGGCATCAAACAGTGTTTGGATTTGGGAAATACAATACGTACCGCGGTCGTGTCGGGGTCGTCGTTCATGTGTTTCTTGGAGTGCACGCACAGTAGGTTCTTCCCCATGCTGAACGGCTTGCACAGCAAGTCAGTCACGACTTTGTCCCCCGCGACGTAGGTGATGCTTTCGCCTAGGCCGGGGTGCGTGACTTCGGTGAGCAGGGGAATGAACGCGGCGTCGCCTTCGGACTGGTGGTTTCCCATCAACACCACGTTTTCGCCGGCGTCAAGCGCGGCTTGAATCGCGGTCCACCGCGTGGGGTTCCCAAGAATGGACCGCTCGAACTGCACCAAGCTCCCGATGTACGCGTTCGCCATCTGGTAATAATCGAACGGCGTGCGGATGCACAGGTGGTGCGACGGGAACTCGTACGGCGTGCCCACGATCTGGTTGCGTCCACGAAAAGGGTCAGTCGTGCCAGGCCGCGTGTATATCCGGGATTGGAAAGGGGTCCGGCCCTGTACTCAACACGGTGAGTAAACAGTCACCGGCCATCGGGCCTCCACAGTCGCCAGCGTTAGAGGTAAAACAGTGTTGTATGGGCAAACAGTTTGTGTCGGATTTGGGGAAAGCCCAGACGGCCGTACCTGCCCGGCGTACGCCGTCATCATGTCTTTGAAAATGGACGTCAACGCCTTTGACGCCCTTTCCTCGTCCCCACCCAGCGCTTTCAGCATCTGGAGCTTGTACGAGTCGATGAGCCCGATCAAGGTTGTTTTGTACTTACTGGGAAGCACACCCGCGATGGCTTTCAAGCCGCGCTCGCCGGGCAGCAGCGCGATGGCGAGCTTCGCCGCGCCAACCTTTACACTCTCCAGGGGATCGACGACGTTGGGGGCACGCTCCACCGCGGCTTTGACGCGCAGCAGGCGAGCGCGCACGGCCGCGCGCTTCACGCCGCCTCTGGGCGCGCCGAGTTTGGACAAACGGAACGCCCCGGGAAGCGAAACAGGAGTCGCAAGAGCGGCCATGGTGATTGCCGTCGTGGCGCGGTGTGTGCGAGAATGGATGATGCGCTAGGAAGTGGAGCCGAACCACTGTTCCCGAGGATCGGAACGAAAGCGGGCCATCCATTTGAGAGGATAGGGCAAACAGTCGCCATAAGGAGTAAATGGCATCTGGCGGAACTACATGGGCATCCCAGACATCGTTTCCAGCTTTTCACCTTCCTAGAAACTGCATCTGCTGATCTGCTCCAGACGACGTCGCGCGGACGTGCGTCTCGACGTGCGGTGGTGTGTCGACGAAGCATTCGTCGTGCTGTGTTGCGAATCGAGTGCGATGTTTGCGACGACACGGAAAACGCGAGTCGCTCGTGGCGTGAAACGCGGTCATCGTCATCGTGCCACCGCCGTCGTGCCAACCCTGGCGCTGTTGTTCACCTCGTTGTGCGTCTCGTTGTGCGTCTCGTTGCCTCTTCCTGCCGACGGCACGGCCAGCGCGATTCGGGGCACCCACACCGAGCTTTCCGTTGACGACCCCGCGTACTTTCCAGGACCCGCGGACCCCGAAGCCGAGGCGTTGTCGAAACGTTGGGGAACGGAAGAGACGTTCGTGGTGTTGCCCCGGCTCGCCAGCTTGGGCGGGGACGTGCCTTGGGTCCAGCAGCTGAGCTGGTCCCCGCGCGCGCAGGTGTACCACAACTTCCTCACGCCGGAGGAGTGCGCGCATTTGGTAGGTCTGGCAAAGTCAAAGATGCGGTTGGCGAGCGTGGTGGACCGGAAAACTGGTGTCCGCAAGGCGAGCGAGGTGCGCACGAGCACTGGGTATTTCTTAACAAGGGGCGCCGATGACGTGGTGTCGCGAATCGAGGAAAGAATCGCCGCGTTCGCAATGATCCCGGTCGATCACGGAGAGGGCATGCAGATTTTAAAATACGAGCCCGGGCAGAAGTACGACCCGCACTTTGATTACTTCACGGACACCGAGAATTGCAAGCACGGGGGGCAAAGGGTGGCGACCGTGATTTTGTATTTATCCGACGTCGAAAAAGGTGGTGAGACGGTTTTTCCGACTGGGGAATTTTTAGACGACGGGTACCGCGCCGGAAACTTTTACGGGGACGATGAATCCAACCGTAACGCCAAAGGTAACGCCAAAAGTAACGCCAAAAGTAATGCCGATTCAAAGAGAACTACTAAAGATTCAAAGACAAGCCACTGCGCGCAAAACAAGCTTCACGTCAAGCCGAGACGCGGGGACGCTTTGTTGTTTTGGAGCGTCGACCCGACGGGGCGCGACGATTCAAAATCCCTGCACGGCGGGTGCGCCGTGGAGATCGGCGATAAGTGGACCGCCACGAAGTGGATCCGGCACGGGCCGTACGGGAGCGCGCGTGAGTTGAAGGAGAAGGCGCGCATCGAACGGGGAAATGATGATACGGAACTTGGGACGACGCAAAATGCGGTGGAAGAGGGGGGGCACGACGAAAACTGATTAGCAATGTGATGATGAGAGGTTCAACACACACTTTGAAATCGAAATTTTGACGAGAGCTACGGAGACGGAGACGGAGTCTAGTCCCTCACCACTTGTGCACTTAGGAAATTTGATCGGTATTCTATGTTTGAAATGGCAAAACACATTTTTGATCGCATTTTTCGACCGGCACTGTTTTCCGATTTTTGCGATCAACGTATTTTGGCTACCGATTCGGTAGCCAGATTGAAATTCCTAAGTGCACAAGTGGTGAGGGACTAGACTCCGTAGAGGGGAAATAAGAGACGTTTCTTTCGCGCTGACTCACATCCCGGCCTCGCCGTCACGATGGCGCACGCCGCTTCCGGCATCGGCCTTCAGAACCCCGCGTTCTTCGTGGGCAGAGCGGAACTGCTCGACTGGGTCAACGGCTTACTGAACCTCAAGCTCACCAAGGTGGAGCAGGTGCGTCGTTCGGATCGACGAGATTGGGACAAACGATTTCCGCCTGGCCAAAAGATCTCTGACTCCGCTTCGTCGTGAACCCCCGAGTCACGAACCACCCCGCGCGCCTGTGTGTCGCGACGCGCCCACCGTGTTGGTTCACGGCGTGGTCCCATACCGTGCACTAGTATCGTGTCTGAACGTGTACTAATACCACTCCGCCAACCACATCATCCGTCTTACCAAAATCGCATCTTCAAAAACTTTTCCACAAAATAAAAACCAGGTCGCGTCGGGCGCCGTGCACTGCCAGATCCTCGACGCGTGTCACCCGGGGGTGGTGAACATGAGCAAGGTCAACTTCAGTGCCACGAGCGAGTACGATATGGTGAACAACTACAAGCAGTTACAGGTTGTTTTCGATAAGCTGAAAATCGCGCGGAACGTCGAGGTGAGCAAGCTGGTCAAAGCGCGCCCGCTCGATAACCTGGAGTTTTTGCAGTGGATGAAGGTACGTGTCCCAATCACCACGTTCCGCCTCCCTGTTCGGCTCGATTACTCTGACTGTTTACTCATACAAGTTACGAACATTACGAGAGACTGACACTTTCGGGTTTTATCGTACAAGCACTACTACGAAACCGTGACCGGGGGCGTGCGGCCGGAGGGGTACGACGGGGACGAACGGCGAAACGCGAGCAAGGGGGGCGGTGCTGCGATGCGGAAGGCAACGAACAGCGGGTCGGTCAATGCGCGAACAGTGGTTGGGACGAAAACCGCCGCCGCCTCTGGGAAGACGGCCAAGCCTACTGTTGGTGTCGCGGTCGGAACTTCTTCTCGCGGCGCGCCTGCGACTGCCTCGGCGCCCGGCGGCGCGTCGTCGTCGCAAGAAATGAAACGCCTCGTCGCCGAAAACGCCGAGTTGAAACTCGCCGTGGAACGCGCGGAACAGGAAAGGGAGTTTTACTTTGAAAAACTGCAGGACATCGAGTTCCTTTGCCAGAGGGACGATTTTTTAAGGACGCACCTAGGGAAGGTCGTGGAGAAGATTCTTTACTTCACGGAAGGGAAACCGGACGTGGACGCGATCATCAAAGAATGCGCGGACACTGGGGTTGGCGTTGAAACAGGTGAGGCGTTACCTGAAACGGCTGATGCGTTACCGGCGGTCGAGTCACTTGAAACAGCGGCGTTAGAGTCACTTGAAACAGCTGCTGTCGTGGAGGACGAGGACGAGGTCACCACGCCGAATTTCGCGGAAGCCGCTGCGCTCGGCGAGGCGATGGCGAGCGAGGCGGATTCGCTGCTCAACGAACAACACGAAGACGAAGCCGCGGGGGACGTGTCCATGACCGCCGCGTCGCCTCTTTGCGCACCGGCAACGGCGGAAACTCTCCGAACACCGCTGTCGCCGCAAAAGGTCAACGTGTAGGTGGGATATTTCCGGTTGGGGAAGGTAATGGTGAAGGAGTAAACTCTAGGCGTATGTGTAAAATTGATTGAAGGATTGAAAAAAGTTGGCGAGTCAGTGAACTTTTTCCCAATTTCGATGTCGTCTCTCATTCAATCATCAGCCACTTCGGCTCGCGCGCTGTCGGGGTTTCGCGCGGGGGTCTGTGGTCGTCGCGGCTCGTTGGGGTACAACACAGGCAGTCGAACCCTAAACCCTAAACCCTAAACGAGATGTCCGTCACCCTGCACACGAACTTCGGGGACCTGAAGGTTGAGATCTTCTGCGAGGACACGCCCCGTACCGCGGAGAACTTCCTCGCGCTGTGCGCGAGTGGGTACTACGACGACTGCGCGTTCCACCGGAACATCAAAGGGTTCATGTTACAAGGCGGCGACCCGTCAGGTACGGGCAAGGGAGGCAAGTCCATCTGGGGAGGCAAGTTTGGGGACGAAATCAGAGACCACCTGAAGCTCACCAACCGCGGCATCCTGGCCATGGCGAACTCGGGGGAAAACACAAACGCGAGCCAGTTTTTCGTGACCTACGCCAAGGCGCCGCACTTGAACGGGAAAAACACGGTGTTCGGCAAAATAATCGACGGCCACCAAGTGTTAGACCGGATAGAAAAGACCCCGGGGGATGAACGCGACCGGCCGGTAAGGGACGTGAAGATTGTCAACGTGACGATACACGCCAACCCGCTGGCGTAGACTTGGGGACGAGAAAAGACGTTCGTGGTCTCGATGGATTGTCAGCACGCGCGACGATTGATTCTTCCACCGGCTGGTATGACCATGGTTGAATAATAAATAGACCTCAAAACCTGGATAATACCGCACCCCCCAAAAAAACTACCCCCGCTCTATCCGCGCCAGCTCATACACCTGCCGCATCGCCCCCGACGAAGACAGCCACTCCTTGAAATAGGACTGGATGGTGGCTTGCAGTTCTTTTTTCGTGGCATCGTCCAAATCCGCGTCGCGCAAGCTTTTGAGTTTTTAAGAAAAGTGTCAGATTGCATGGCCAAACAGTCGGAGGGATTTGGGAAATGCAAGACGTACCTTTTCCTCAGGCTCGCCACCGCCTTGACTTTCAAATCTAGCGCCGCAACGTACTCGTCGGGAACGAAAAAAGGATTCGCCTGAGTTATTTGTGCGTTAACCGAGGTATTCCTTGAATCGTCGGTAGTAGACGTATTCGAGGTGTTCCTTGACTCGTCGGTATCGGACGCTTCGCCTCGGAACGGCACGATGAACGGCGCGAAGCATTCGGGGGGCATGCGCTGCACGGCGGTTTTGTTTTTCTTTGTTTGTAAAAAAGAAACGTGTCAATCTTGCGTGGGAAAACAAGTCGTCTATAATTTGGGAAAGGCCCAATGCGTACCTTTTTCGCGTCGTCCCCGTCCCGCGCGCTCTCCTCGCCGCCCCCGCCGGGTATTTCTACTAACTCGTTCCACTTCGTGCACCCGCCAGTCTCCAAATTACTCATAACAAGGTGTTTCTCCAAGTCATTGTAGAACGTGTTGTACGGCGCTACAACCGACCCACCGCACTCGCCCATGAAAACAATCGGTTCGGCGACGGCGAGGTGGAACACGCACTCGCGCGCGTTCCGCGCGCGCAACCGTTTTGTCGCCGCGATTACCGTGACCCCCCGGCACCGCTCCACCCGCACCGCCCTCTGTGCCGCGCCGACCACCATGACGCAGTCAGTGCAACCCACGATGCTCACATGCTGCGCCGGTGCTAACAGGTAAACAACCGTGTCTTCGCAATCCGCGACCCGTACCGAGGTTTTTTGAGAAAAGTCACGCGCGCGACGCACCACCGTTCCCTTGCGCACGTTTTCAATCACGTGGTTGGAAACGTCGTGCTTGGGCTGATTTGAGTTGGAAGTTCCCGAACCCGAACCGTGCGCGCCAGTTCGTTTCGGGGAAACCGAGTGTTGGGCCAACGTGGGGGTCGCGCTTTCAGACGCACGCATCCTCCCGCCCACCAACTCACTTGAAACCCAGTTTCGCAAAGCCGTGGCCGGGACCGTGGCGGCGAGTTCGTGGACCAAACCGGCGCCGGTGAACAGCCCCGAAAGGACGCTGAGTTTTTCTGTTTTTTTAAAGTCGGTTTCGGTTTCGCCGTGTCCCCGAAAAAGGTACCCGAGCGCGTCCACCTCGTTCGCGGTGAGTTCCGTTAATCCTCCCCTGATTCCGCCCGTGCCTATTTTGGAAGAATCGCCCACCACCAGCCCGCAGACGGTGTTGAAGTGGTGCACCACGAAAAGGGAGTGCAGAGACGCGGCGGAGGATTCCGTGGCGGAAAGGCAATCGCCGCGCGGACTCCCGCCGGGGGATGCGTTTGCTTCGTTTGCTTTTTTACGTCGCCGCGCCGGCGACGCGCTCGGTGAGCCGAAGGAGAAGTGCGCGCCGGTTCCGTACTCGTCATCCGACCAACCGCTGTCCGTGCCGTCCGTGGCCGTGGCGAAGAAAAACTCCGCCCCAGCGGACTCGCGGAGCTGCGACTGCGCTCTCGGGCGCGTGAAGGTCTGGACGAAGAGAAAAAGAAGCAGGTCCGTGACGAGGACTGTTTTTGTTTCTTCCCCATTCTCTAATAAATCCTCCCCGTCGACGTTAAGAAAAGTACTCTCTTCCGGTAAAGTGGAAATGAGCGTATCAATCACCACGCGCGCGGTCGCGAACGGCAACTCGAGGCACTGGGCGATGTCCTCCTTAGTGACGCTCGGCCTTCCGTCGCGCCTGCTTTGGCTTTGCGCGGCCGCGGCCAGGAGCTTTTGCTGAATGGGCACCAGCCCCGACGGCGTTTCGATTTGCGGCAGCAGGTAGGACGCGGGAAGGATGCCGAACTCGAAAGGCTCTCGGCGCAGCGTGAGGGACACGGATTGAGCGCCGGAACCGCCCCACGGCTCCGCGCGTGACGAACGCTCCGCTTCTGCGACGGGCAGTCGTGGTTTTTGTGATGGTTCGGATGAGATGGAAACGAGGCGAGTGGAGCAAGGGCGAAGGGGGGGAACAGGTGAGTGGGCCGGCTTCCAACGCGTTTGGGAACGGGGGCGGAACCCGGTCTCCCGGGATGACCGGGTGCACGCGTGCGTGGTGTGTGTGATGAGATTCAGGGAAGAAGAAGCGGGTCCCGAGAAATCCAAAGAGCGGGACGGGCCGCGGCAACAAGGGCTCGGGCCTTATGGAGTTTTCCGGGATTTCGCGGACCGTTGATTTCAAAACAACAACGTGTCGCCCTGATGACTGTTTGCTCATACAACTTAAGATGGGGTAACGCGAGCTGTGACATCCGCACAAGGGGAGTGCGTACCTGGGAGCGTCATCGCTTCCGGGCGGTGAGTGGTCACACGATGTGTGGCACGTGCGAGCCGGTCTGGTAAGATCTTGCGGACGAAATGAGTGAAAATTACAACGTACCATGGTACTCAAAGTTCAAGGCAAGCAGCTGGCTTTCATAGCGTCCATTAGTGGTTAGACAGGTGGTCATCAGGTGCTATCGATTCAACCGAAGCCCTCATCGGGGACGCGTCCCTCGAGAAAGGTGGGCGAAGCCGCGGGATGAGATTTTCAAAGCGTCCATTGTTGTGAGACAGGTGCGTCTCGATTCAAAGACAGGTCCGTTTCAAACGTCAAGGCGGATGCGGAAGCGCGACGTCAATCCATTGTGTGGCTTTTCTAAACTACGCGTCGATCCACAAGTTACGGCAGGGCTACTCCCGGAAAGTCATCCGGCAAATCCCACTGCGTCTCTCCGTTGGTGGTGTTGTAGTAGTACGTGTACCCTTCCGGTGACTTGTGGGTTTCCCAGAGCGGTTTCGTGGCCGCCGGGGCGGGGGCGTACCCGCCGGTGCCGCCGAGCGAGTTTGGCGCTTCGTACCTATCGCCGCCGGCGGGTTGATGATTGTTTTGCCCTCGTTGATCGCCCTCGCCCGGCATCCCGCCAGGTCGCATGTACACCGTAGCGCCTTCGTCGATAATCGCCTGTACCGTCGCGATCGCGATATCCACGTTTTCTTTTTTCCCCTGTATCGACACCGTCCCAAGTTCCTTGTCGATCTGGATCTTCGCCCCCGTCCTTTGACAAAGTTCCCGGATCGACTCGCCGCCCTTCCCGATGATCTTCCCCTCGCACCCCTCCGCGTTCATCTCGTGCTTCACAAAGTCGTTTTGAGTTCTGCTACCACCACCAGGCGCACCTGGAGGATTGGGGTCGTTCATAATATCCAAAATCAGCTCCTTCGCGCGCACGCAAGCCTGGTCAGAGCCTTTGATCAACACGGTGCCGCTTTCGCGCTCGATTTGAAGGCGCGCGCCAGATTCCTCGGAAAGCCTGCGGATGGTCTCGCCGCCCCGGCCGATGATCTTACCAACGTTGGCCATATCCACGGGGAGCCTCATTTCCTCTTTCGGCTGATACGTAGCACCACCTGACCCTCCTCCAGAGTTAAAACCTCCTGGTTTCGCAGTAACACTCGTGCTGTGTTCCCGGATGATATCTTGGCACAACGATCGCGCCTCCGCCACCGCCGCCACGGCGCCGCTGATATAAATGATCCTCGGGTGTCCGCTCGGCACTTCGCTACTCGATTGAATCTTCACGTGCGCCCCGCTTCTCTGTTGGATCTGCATGATGCTCTCCCCGCCATGCCCAATAACCTTCCCCGCGCACTCGGAAGGACAAAGCACCTCTTCGTTGATCCCGCCGGAACCGGCGCGTCCGGCGTGGCCTGTCCCAGGCGCCAGTTTCATGCCCCCCGGCGTGGGTCGCGAAACTCCAACATGGCCTGCAACGTTCGGCGGCCCGGGAGGCGCGCCGTACAAATACCGGGGGTCCATTTGCTGGGGGGGGGGAGGGTACCCGGCCAGCGAGTGCGCGCCGTACCCGGCCGGCGGTGCTCCGTACGCGACGTGAGAGCCGGGAGGCGCGTGGCCGTAAGCCGCGCCGTTGACGGTGTTCACGATGTTCTGCAGATCGATTTGGCCGGGCATCCCTCCGTACGCGTTTTGCCGTGGGTCGTACCCACCCGCGTTGGCTGCCGCGGTTGGGGGGGGCGGGAGCGCGCCCATCCCGGGCCGGCCGCCGCCGGAGCCAGGGCCGTACGGGTGGTACCGATCGCCGCCGCCCGCGGAAGGGGGAGGAGGCCCGCCTGCTCCGTTTTGGCCGTACTCATTTTGGCGGTCGTCGTACGCACCCGCGCCGCCGCGATCGCCGCGGCGCGACCGCGGGTCCATGGTGACCCGTTACCGGAACGACCGCGACAACGCGTTTTCGCGTCTGCACGTGACGCGAGCGGTTTGGGGAACCAGGCTCGTGTGCCGCGGAGTGATGAGATCGGCGGGGACACGAGGGGAATCACCTTCATGGAGGCTGGAATGGTATCGGCCAGTCGGGCGAAAAACAGAAACGACGAGTCTCCAAACGCCCCGAGACGACGAAAGTGCGCACACCCTCGCGCGCGCGCACGTCGCGTGCCGACTCCGCGATAATGCTCTCCCACCTCGCGATGCGCGCGTCGCTCGTGACCGACCTTGCCCGCCTCGGCCGCGTTTCTCGTCCCGCCCACGCGCCCATGCGTCGCGTTGCCGCGTTTGCGAGCTGGCGGATGGGAGGCGGCGGCGATGAGGGCAGTGACGATGCGCCACCCCCTGCCCGGCGCCGCGCCACCACCAGCGCCCCCCAGGCCCGAAAACGTTTCGACGATGACGACGCGTACGCCGAGGACTACGGGAATGATGGCGAGGCGCAAACCGTGGGGTTCGCGGCGAGGCGACAAGGCGCGGGGGGACGGGGAGGACGGGGACGGGGTGGGGGCAGTCGGGGAAACGCAAGTCGGGGAAACGCCCGGGGCGACCGAGGACGGGGACGGAGTTTCGACGAACGCAGAGACCGATACAGACCGGGTTTCGAGGACGACGACGGGTTTGGAGGCCCGACGACCCGGAGTGTTTGGCAGGACAGGCACGACGAGAAGAAACGCGTGCGCGAGGAAACCGGGCGGTCGACTTTAGCGGAAACCCTTGTGGGCGAGGCTGTTTTCGGATTGAACCCGGTGCGGGAGGCGCTGCTGGCGAAGCGCCGGCAGATTCACAAGGTATGGGTCCAGGAGGGCGCGGATGGCATTTTGAGTGACCGGCAAATTCTGAGCGGGTGCGATGAGCTGGGTCTGCAAATCACGACGGTATCGAAGCACGACCTGAACATGCTCGTGAACCAGGGCGGCGGGTCGGGGCGGCCGCACAACGGCGTGGTGATTGACGCGAGCGCGCTGGAACCGGTTCCGATCGATTCGCTCCCCAAATGGAACCCGCCGTCGCCGAGC
>Ga0222630_1000980_pt1 | contig 13469 bp, 8 predicted proteins | sample AntAcemetagenom3_FD_179842 | JGI IMG/M metagenome (GOLD analysis project Ga0222630, IMG submission 179842) | Saline water microbial communities from Ace Lake, Antarctica - #3 | ecosystem: Environmental > Aquatic > Non-marine Saline and Alkaline > Saline | place: Antarctica: Ace Lake | collected...
AAGTTGCGCCAAATGCTGCGGCCAACACTCTTTGCCAAGCCCATGCTAAACCATCAATTCTATTGAACGCTGATAATATACTGGGAAAATGGTGCTTACTTATGGGCGCTAACTCACATTTCCTGTGTAATGCCCCCGTAAATTAAGATCAGTTTTAAGTAGAATTTTCTCGTACACTAAACGAAGGAGATCTACATGAAAAAATTACAATTTACGGGGGGATTACAGTACAGAAGGCGTCTATTTTAAAGGTTGGTTCGCACAAGATATACCTTATATAAAGCTTCAAAATATTTATACGTCTAGTGAAAACAAAAGAAAGGACAATAGTAAAAGAATTCATAAGGCTAGTAAATTATCACGTTTTAACTCATAAAATCTTGCACTCTAATCAAAAGTCTAACGACTATTGATTTTTGCTTGGATCGGACTAGACTTACGAGAGGGGTAGCTCGCTATGGTTGATTTTATTGATGATGTTTATTTACTGGTACTGGGTGGTTTTTTGGTCTGGTTCCTTGTGATATTGTGCATCATAGTGTCGTGGATGAGACGCATAAATAGCGGTAGTGACAGTAGCCAAACTGAACTCGCTGCGACCAAAGATGTTAAAAAGGGCCACTGAGTCGTCACCGCTAACCAAGTAAAATGCTGCGGTCTTCAGGCCGTTGCGCAAGCAACAATCATAGTTGTTCACCTAGGCTTATAGTCCTTTCATCCCTAAGGGCCTCCATTGTGCATTCGCTGCTTAATAGAACAGACTCCTCAGAAGAATACCGATGCCTATGATATGTAGATTTATGATTGCTAAATCGGTGCAATCCTCCGTAAGATAGCGCTTTCGATAGGTGCTCAAGCGATATGAAAACAACTCAAACAACTGTTCTGGTCTGCGGCGTATTTGTCATCGCGCTAACGTTTTGGTTCAGACCTACATTAACGTCGCTATACACCACTATCCACCTATTTGATGCCGATAAAATTGTTAATAATTTCCGTTCCTTTGAGGATATTTGGCCTACGAGGGTTCTGCATCGGCCGGATCAAGCTATGCCCTACCCTGTCGGTCAAGGAATACCATTGCCCGAGAGTTTCGACTTCGGTGAGGAATCCCTTAACACCGAGAGGTTCCTGTCTGATGCCTGGACCACAGGCCTGCTAGTGATTCAAGATGATCAAAACGTTTATGAACAGTATTTTTTGGGCAATGAGAGAGCTACCCGTAATATCTCATGGTCTATGGCTAAGTCATTTATATCAGCCTTGATAGGGATAGCCGTTGATGAGGGCCTGATCAGCAGTATTGAGCAACCGGTCGATGCCTACGCACCGCAATTAAAAGGCTCCGGCTACGAGGGCGTTCGCATCAAAGATGTACTACAAATGTCCTCTGGGGTAGGTTTTGATGAGGACTATGGCGCCTTTAATAGTGACATTAACCGCTGGGGACGCGGTTTTGCCATGGGCCACTCTCAAGATGCCTTTGCCGCGAGCCTTACCCGTGAGCGAGCGCCAGGAACAAGGCGTCAATATGTCAGCATAGACACCCATGTCTTGGCCATGGTGCTGGTTCGGGCCACGGGTCAGTCAGTGAGCCAATACATGGAAGAAAAACTCTATCGGCCGCTCGGTATGGAATACGATGGCTACTGGATTATTGATGGCCATGGTATGGAAATGGCGCTCGGCGGTCTGAATCTCACTATGCGCGATTATGCTAAGTTAGGCTCTCTGTATTTGCATGAAGGTCGGCGGGGTGACAAGCAGGTCGTTCCTAAGAAATGGGTAGCGGCATCAATCCTGCCAGATGCGCCTCACTTGCAACCGGGCGCGCGTCTAGGCTACGGATACCAGTGGTGGCTTCCCAACTCCACCAGCGGTGAATATATGGCTAAGGGTGTTTATGGCCAATTTATCTATGTCAACCCTAAGACTCGCACGGTTATCGTTAAACTTGCAGGCAATCCCTATTATAACGACCCGGAGTATATTCCCAGTAGTACGCATTCTAACCTAGCTTTATTTCGCGCCATCGCAAACCAGGGGGCTGATTAATTGTTTAAAACCAGTATACTTGTTGTCGCCGTACACACCTCACATTAGCCAGTTTTGAGCGAGCCATCTTGAAGACAGAATTTCTCGGTAAGACCCTCTCAGGCCCGTTTACAGTTCCCTCGGGAGTTGTCACCACCGCCACCTCAATCATTCAATATGTTTTTGATAATATGCCTCAGGTCGGTGTACTAACGACCAAGAGTGTTGGCCCTGATGTTCGCGCCGGCAATCGTGAGCCGGTCTACAGTCAATATGCACCCGGCTGCTTTGTCAACGCAGTGGGGCTTACCAATCCCGGCGCACAGGCCGCAGCTAAGGCGATGGCTAAGTTGCGCATTCCCGAAGATCGGTTTTTACTGGTGTCAATCTTTGGTGGCAGCGTCGAAGAGTTCGTCGAGGTGGCCAAAATAATGGCGCCTGTCGCCAATGGGCTAGAGCTTAACCTCTCCTGCCCCCATGCGAAGGGCTATGGCATGGCGATGGGTCAGGACCCGGCGTTGGTACGCGAAGTGACCGCAGCAGTAAAAGCCGTCGTGGATATACCGGTTATTCCAAAACTAACACCTAACACAGCAAATATTGCCGAAATTGCACTGGCAGCAATAGCCGGTGGTGCCGACGGCATCAGCGCAATCAATACGGTCGGCCCAGGATACACCTCATCGCATGGGCATCCGGTGCTAAGCAATGGCGCAGGCGGCATGTCTGGGAAAGGCGTACTACCCATCGCTCTTAAGTGTCTACGTGAAATAGCCGCTGTGACTGAGGTGCCTATTATTGGCTGCGGTGGCGTTAGCAGTGCCGCCGATGTGCGCGAGTTTGTCAAAGCTGGTGCGACTATTGTCGGTGTTGGCTCTGCCTTAACGGGCATGACCACAGACGACATGGAAAGCTATTTCAGCCAACTTGAATCAGACATCTCATTTGACTCTAACAAAGCCGAAGCGCATATACGCTATGACATTGATATGGACTTCGAGCCGGTCATTTTGGTTGAGAACAAACGAGTCTGCGACGACATCTGTGTTCTGACGTTTGACCGCAAAATTAATATTCAGGCCGGAGAATTCGTCTTTCTTTGGATCCCAGGTCTGGGTGAGAAGCCCTTCTCTGCCCTAGCTGATGCGCCCTTTCAGCTAGCCGTCATCGACGTGGGTGTTTTTACCCATGAGTTGATGGATTTAGCTGTTGGCACTGAGGTCTATGTCCGCGGCCCTCATGGTATTGCTGCAGAGCCACCAGAAGGTGCCAAAATTATGGCCGTAGCCGGTGGCACAGGATTGGCCGCGGTTTATCAGCTAGCCAGAGATTTCGGTAACGCAGAAATATTTACAGGCGCACGCACTGCAGAGCGCCTTTATTATCTGGATGAGTGCAAAGAAATAGCTGAGGTACATGTTGCTACGGATGACGGTAGCGATGGGTATAAAGGGGTTGTTACTGAGTTACTGCGAAGCCGGTTACAAGCAATGTCACCGCCGGAGCTCGATAACCTTGTTTTCTACAACTGTGGCCCAGCCCCCATGGTTCATGCCGCTGCAGCAGTCCAACGAGACTTCTGCCGCGATGATCAGATTCACAGCGCTATTGATTACCTCACTAAATGCGGCGTGGGTATCTGTGGTGCCTGCGCCTCACCAGATGGCAGACGAATCTGTGTCGATGGTCCGTTTATGCAAGGGACGCCGCAACGTCCCTAACCACCAAGTTCCTAAATACCGATTGCGAACCCCTATGAATATAGGGTTTCGCCATTAGCAGCCATCGCACGTAGCTTATCTGTCGGTCTATACAGCTCGCTGATAGATAGATATCTGTCGCCACGATCACAGATTTCCTGCAGGCCAATCTCGTCCATCCATCGGCAGATCCCGCCATGAAATGGCGGGAAGCCAACACCATAAATTAAAGCCATATCGGCTTCCGCTGGCGAGGCCACAACGCCCTCTTCCAAGCAATGTATCATCTCCATGGCCATGGCAACCATCAGTCGGTCGATGATCTCGTCAGCCTCTAACTGCTTGGCTGCACCATAGAGGTTTTCCAACATTGCTATGACCTCTGGATCGACCGCTTTAGCGGGCTTACCCTTGTCATTGAGTTCATAGCGGTAATAACCCAGACCGTTTTTCTGACCCAGTCGTTTAGCCTTACAAACGGCCTCTGTAGGCCATACATCAGCGGTTTTCTTGAAACGTTGTGGCAACCCTTCCATCATCACTGGGTAGCAGTGGTTGATCGTATCTATACCGATAACATCCATTAAATAGGCCGGCCCCATAGGTAGCCCCCAGCCTTCCATAACCTTATCGATCTGCTGAAAATCAGCACCCTCAGAAATCATTATCTCCAAGCCAAAGAGCATGGCAAACAGTACACGATTGACCAAAAAACCTGGGCAGTCATTGACCACGATGGGTTTCTTACCCAGACCCAGCGCGTAGGTGCAGACAGCCGCAACCGTCGCATCTGATGTATGCTCTCCGCGAATAATTTCCACTAGCGGCATGGCATGCACAGGGTTAAAGAAATGCATACCGCAGAAGTTTTCTGGGCGCTGCAATGGCTCTGCCAATCGATTGATGGAAATGGTCGAGGTGTTTGAGGTCATAATAGAGGTCGCCGGCAGCAGCGCTTCGGCAGCGGCTAACACCTGCTTTTTAACCACTTCTAGTTCAACCACGGCTTCCACCAGTATCTCGCAACCTGTGATGTCACTGTCGACAAGTGTGGGGCTAATGCTAGATAGCAGTTGCTGGGCTTTATGTTCCGTTAGCTTACCCCGAGACACCGACTTGCTGAGCAATTTAGTCGCCTCGTCAATACCGAGATCCAGTGCCGGCTGGGCGATGTCTTTCATCACCACCGAATAGCCTCGAATAGCATTCTGATAGGCGATACCACCGCCCATAATACCAGCACCGATAACGCCTGCAGTCTTAATCGGCGCTGGTTTGTGGGCAACGGCGCGATTTTTGGCCTGCTTGACCACATATTGCTCATTTAGGAATAAACCCACCAACGCTCGAGCCTGAGGGGTCTGCGAAATTTCATAGAATGCAACATTCTCGTGCCGAACTGCGTCATCACGGCCTAACCCTGCAGCACCAGCTACCAGATCAATCGCCTTTAATTGGGCTGGATAATGACTACCCAATTTACCAACCACAGCCGCACGATAATTAGATGCGGCCGCTTCGAGTTCGGCATCCGATAACGTCAAAGGCGACGTTTTTTGTAAACGACGAGCCTCATAGTCTCTCTTGCCATCGACCATGTCCTGCAATACTTTTAGCGACGCTGTACGTAACTCTTCCGGCTCAGCAATCACATCTACGGCACCTGCTTGTTGTGCTGCCGCGGGCTTTTGCTGCTGACCCGAGACAATCCACTGAACGGCATCTGTATAGCCAATCAGTCGAGGCAAACGCACAGTACCGCCCCAGCCTGGAATAATACCCAAACCCGTTTCTGGTAAGCCAACGGCGGCTTTAGAGGAGATAACGCGGCAGTCACAGGCTAGGCAAACTTCAAAGCCACCGCCCAGTGCAAAGCCATTAATAGCGGCTACTGAGGGATAGGGTAAATCTTCAATCTCAGAAAACAGACCATTGACTACATGCGCGGCCTCAACAAACTGCTGTTTACTCGCGGAGAACATGCCTTTAAATTCAGTAATATCTGCACCCACGACAAACACTGATTTACCACTGGAGAGCAGGAGCCCCTTAATATCCTGCTGTTGCTTGAGTATGTCCATCGCCTGGCGAAGCTCAGCCAGCGTCTCCGCATTGAACTTATTAACTGATCCGCTTTGACTATCGAATTTAATTTCAGCGTAATCATTGTCAAGTGTTGTGAGGCTCAGCGTATTCCCTTCAAACATAGCGTACTATCCCATGGTAAGTAATAAAGTATTTAGGTGAAATTTAGCAGTTCTACCCTTTCTAGGATCTATTCTAACTTTGTTAGCCGGTCAGTCTATGATTTACTGCGACCGGGCGTATCCATAACCATTATTTGGAAGTAAAACTATGACATTGCGTGAGCAAATGCAGCGTGAACAGCAAGTCAAAACACTATTTGAGCAGGCTCAAAATTACGCCTTCGACTATGCCGAAGATGTATTAACACGTAACGTATTTCCTACGGAACAGGCGCTCGCTGACCTAGAGTATTTTAACGAGGAACTACCAATATCCTCCGGGGATGGATCAGCCATTCTTGAACAGCTACATCGCTTCGGCTCCCCTGCATCGGTAGCACAAACCGGTGGCCGCTATTTTGGCTTTGTTAATGGCGGTATTATTCCCGTGACACTGGCGACGAAATGGCTAACCGATTTTTGGGATCAAAACGCCGCGCTCAATGCCATGTCACCCATAACATCTAAGTTGGAAGACATCTGTGAGCAATGGTTGAAGCAATTATTTAAGTTGCCCCAATCGACCGCTGCCGGTTTTGTCAGTGGCACCTCTTCAGCAATATTTTGTGGTTTAGCGGCCGCGCGCTACCGGATCACTCAGCGCCAGCAGTGGGACATTAATAAGCAGGGTCACAATGGTGCGCCACCGATTCGCGTTATCGCCGGCCGTCAAACTCATGGCGCAGTGGTTAAAGGCATCGCTCTGCTCGGCTTTGGTACCGACAATGTCGAGTGGGTAGACTGCGACGATCAGGGCCGCATTATCCCCAGCGCAATGCCGACGCTTGATCATAGCTGTATTGTTATCTTGCAGGCGGGCAACGTAAACTCAGGGGCGTTTGATCCGATGGAGGAAATCTGTGAGAACGCCAATGCCGTCAATGCCTGGGTCCATATAGATGGTGCCTTTGGTCTTTGGGTTGGTGGTGTCGAGCGCCTGAAATATCTAACTAAAGGCATGGACAAGGCCGACTCATGGTCAGTTGATGGCCACAAAACACTCAATACTCCCTACGACAGCGGTATATTGCTGTGCCGCGATAAAGATGCACTGATCATGGCACTGCAGGCCTCTGGGGCCTATTTGAACTTTAGTGAACAACGTGACGGCATGCTCTACACCCCAGACATGTCGCGCCGCGCCAGAGCGGTTGAGCTTTGGGCCGCGCTTAAATATCTAGGCGTCACTGGCATTGATGAGCTGGTTTATGGACTCCACGAACGTGCCGTACAATTTGCTGATGAGCTGCGCGCCAACCACTTTAAAATCCTCAACGACGTTGTCTTCAATCAGGTCATAGTGTCACCTAGCGAAGACGACCAAATAACTGAGTCCATTTTGGCGGCCATTCAACAGTCCGGCGAATGCTGGGTAGGTGGGTCGATGTGGCAGGGTAAAAAAGTCATTCGTGTCAGCGTCTGTTCCTGGGTCACTACGGAAAACGATGTCAGCTGCTCTGTCGACGCATTTATTCAAGCCCGGCAGTCGGTCGCCGGAATATAATCACATCAGCACCAATGAAAAGAGGGTCAACGCCCCAGCTTGCTCCCAAATAGTCGAAAGCCTGCCGTGAGAAAAAACTGATATGTGTCAGATCATTTTTGTAGTGCCAGCGAGTAAAGGAAGCCTGGTCGGTTACCTGCTTGGTCATCAGCGCCAAATAGCCGCCGGGCTCCAATAGCGCCCACAATTTGTTCAGTACCATGCGCGGCTGCGCGATGTGCTCAATCACCTCAGTACAGGTAATAAAGTCATATTGACGTTCGAGTACCGCTGGCTCGTCAGCATAGTACAGATCATACAGGGCGACACTGTGGCCAGCCTCTTCCAACATAACCGAAAGCGTCGGTCCCGGCCCAGAGCCGAAATCTAGACCCTTACTCTGCGGCGTTAACCGCTCCAGCAATGGCATCGACAACCGAGTTAAGAATCGGCGGTAGCCGACGTCTAGAGGCGAATTTTGGTGGCTGTTGTAGTTCGCTTTTTCTGCATCGGCACTGAGATGATACCGCTGGGGAACAAACACAAGCCCACAGGCAACGCACCGCAAATAGTGACGCCTATGATCTCGGTGATAGTCATCAATGTTATCGCTGAAGCACAGTGAACATTGCAATTTATTTGTCTTCTTTTGTAGCATATACAGCCCGTCATAAATCCACTGTAATTACAAGTCTACCCAGCGCCGATGAGTCAGGCCATAATTCGGACCCAAGTTAAATTTCATCACTCCACAGGGTCTCCATGCAATCCATTGCCATCAGCATCGCCAACGAGCTCAACGTCAACGAAACACAGGTCGCGGCCGCAGTCGCTCTGCTAGATGAAGGAGCGACCGTACCCTTTATCTCACGCTATCGCAAGGAGGCCACAGGCGGTCTGGATGATACCCAAATGCGCAACCTTCAGGAGCGTCTGAATTATCTTCGCGAACTTGAAGACCGGCGCAAAAGTATATTGAGCAGCATTGAAGAACAGGGCAAACTGACCCCACAATTGACTCTAGCTATTAAACAGGCTGAAACAAAAACGCGTCTTGAGGACCTCTATCTCCCCTACAAGATCAAGCGCCGCACAAAGGGCCAGATAGCCATTGAAGCGGGACTAGAGCCATTGGCAGATCTACTATACAGCGACCCCGGTAAAGACCCAGAGCAGGCCGCAGGCCAATATATAGATATCGACAGAGGCATAGCCGATGCCAAAGCTGCCCTCGATGGCGCTAAATATATTCTGATGGAGCGCTTTAGCGAAGATGCCGAATTAATCGGTAATCTGCGGCGCTTTATGGTGGCCGAAGCACAGATCAGTAGCAGCCTGATCACAGGTAGAGATACCGAAGCCGGCAAGGCACAGCAAGCGGCTAAGTTCAAAGACTACTTTGAACACAGCGAACCACTCAAAAGCACTCCATCGCATCGCGCTCTTGCCATGTTCCGCGCTCGCCGCGAAGGCTTTGTCAGCATTAAAGTTGATATAACCACAGAGGCCATCGAGGGGCATCCTTGCGAGACGATGGTCGCGCGCCATGTTGCCATAAAGCAACTGGGGCGTCCCGCTGACCACTGGCTCGCTGAAGTGGTGCGCTGGACTTGGCGTATCAAGTTGCACACCCATTTAGAGAACGACCTGCTGGCAGATCTTCGACAACGTGCGGATCTGGAAGCAATCATGGTGTTCTCTATCAACCTCAAAGATCTAATGCTAGCAGCGCCAGCCGGACAAAAAGCCACCCTTGCCCTAGACCCCGGTTTACGCACTGGCTGTAAAGTGGCCGTGGTCGACAGCACCGGCAAAGTGCTGGATCATACCGCCATATTTCCCACCATGCCGCAAAAGCGCATAGCCGAGTCCGAAGCCGTGCTTATAAAACTCTGCGAAAAACATGGCGTAGAGTTAATCGCCATAGGCAATGGCACCGCCAGCCGCGAGACTGAAGCCTTTGTCCAGGCTATGCTAAAAAGGAACACACCGCTAAATATTCAGGCCGTAATGGTCAATGAAGCCGGCGCCTCAATTTACTCCGCCTCAGAATTTGCAGCAAAGGAATTTCCCGACCTTGACGTTACGATCAGAGGCGCAGTGTCTATCGCTCGACGCCTGCAAGATCCGCTCGCGGAGCTGGTTAAAATAGACCCCAAGTCTATCGGCGTCGGTCAATACCAGCATGATGTCAGTCAGATCCAGCTGGCAAAAAGCCTCGACTCAGTGATTGAGGACTGCGTGAACGCCGTTGGCGTTGAGGTCAACACGGCCTCTTCCGCTCTGCTGCGCCGAGTCTCTGGGCTCAATCAGACGATTGCCGACAATATTGTTGAGCATCGTAATCAGAAAGGCCCCTTTAAAAATCGTGACGAACTCAAACTAGTGCCCCGATTTGGCCAGCGCACCTTTGAGCAAGCTGCGGGGTTTTTGCGTATAGCTAATGGCGATAATCCATTAGACAGCTCAGCCGTGCATCCAGAAACTTACTCTCTGGTGGAGCGCATAGCACGTGATAACAATACCGCCCAGCAATCACTCATTGGCGACAGCAAGCTACTACGTCAGCTTGATCTAGCCAGCTATGTAGATGACCGCTTCGGTCTCCCTACTATTCGTGACATTGTGACGGAACTGGACAAGCCCGGCCGCGATCCACGCCCAGAATTCAAAACGGCAACGTTTAAAGAAGGTGTAGAAACCCTAAAAGATTTACAGCCTAGTATGATACTTGAGGGGGTGGTCACCAACGTCACCAACTTTGGTGCGTTCGTGGATATTGGAGTCCACCAAGATGGTTTGGTGCATATCTCGGCACTAGCTAACAAATTTGTTAAAGACCCCCATAAAGTGGTGAAAACCGGTGACATAGTCACCGTCAAAGTGATCGAAGTAGACAGTGGTCGTAAGCGTATTGCACTCAGCATGCGCACTGACGACGAGGTATCTTCAACGTCCCAGGGCGGCGCGGACAGGCCGGCCGAAGCGGGCAAAAAACACACAACCAAAACTAACCAGGTAGCGGCCAAGGTCAAAAAAGAACCCGTAAAAGGAAGTATGGCGGCATTATTTGAACAGGCACTTAACAAGGAGAGCTAATGTGCTTGTCGTACCGTTAAAATAACCGTTATTTGCACTGAAAACACCTCTAGACCTTATATGGGAGGCACAAACACCGAGGATTATCATAAGGAGACGGCTAATTTGCCTGAAGGTATGATTTCGCATTGACGAAAACCAGCATCGTCAGTATTATGCGCGCTCTGGAAACAGACCACATGGCAAGACATTCGGGGATTAGCGCAGTCTGGTAGCGCGCCTGCTTTGGGAGCAGGATGTCGGGGGTTCGAATCCCTCATCCCCGACCAGTTTAAAGCCAAACCTACGCGCTCTTAGTCTAGGTTCAACTATGAAGATCAAGCAATTATTCAGTTGTGCTGATAGTCCCAGGTCATGTTAAGCCTGGCTATTTTATTCTTCACTGCCACTGGTTTTAATATTTTAACGTTCCCGATAGTTGACAGTGTTGCCAAATTTATTCACCTCTTGATCCTTATATACGCCGCCTGTGTTATTCACTATTTTATTTTTTGCTTATCTCGCCAGTCCAGGATTCTTTGGGCGGTCGTTACTCTTTTAATATTTTCCTTAAATGCTTTGATATTTTAGGTAATTCTAAAGCCGAGTTACTACGGTATTCAACGATCATAAATAATGGCTTTATCCCCTATTTATTAGCTCTTGGCCTAATCCCCTTTGCCATCTTAAATTTCCTCTAAAAGACGCAATACATCTACTACCATTACTCTAAAGTGAGTTTTACTTGGTTATTATTACTCTCACTACTTTTCGGCAGTGCGGCTTATTTACTTTATGAGTCTAAATATTATGAGGACCAAAGAAGTAATATAAAGCTGTTAACCGCAAGATTTAGCCCGAATAATTATATAATTGCGTCGTTTCGATTTTACCAAAAGAATCGCAGAGTGATGAAAACAAATTTACCTAAAATTGCTAGTGATGCATGATTAGAAAATACAGGCAAGTGAAAAACGGTCATTTTTGTTGTTGGAGAGTCAGCACGGTCTGACCATTTTTCTCTAAATGGTTATAGCCGCGATACAAATCCTCAATTATCCAAAATTCAAAATTTATTTAGTTTCAGTCATATGGAATCATGTAGCACTTCAACCTGGCATTCAGTGCCCTCTATTTTTAGTCGCGAAAATGCAGATTCTTTTTCTTTGTCCGTCGATAGGAAAAATCTCTTAGATTTATTAACAAGGTTAAGTCTTGAGATGTATTGGTTATCCAGTCAAGGTTCATGCATTACCACATGCGATAATGTGATCAATAAAAAGATATCCTTATCTGGCGATAAAGAAATTTTTAACGAATTAGAAATCGTTATCAATGAAAAGCAAACTCAAGATAGGTTGATTGTCTTACAGACCAAACCTTAAAAGCTAGGCCGCCAAATTAGTTAGTACTTTAGGATTATTGATTCTAGTTATTAATTTACGTATATTTATTGCTATTCAATTATTTATTAATAACTAGTCTAAAGTTTAGATGTTCGCTGATTCTGTGGGTTGTATCACAAATTTAGCCCAATAAGCTAAGGGCTCGAAGGATGTGATATGAAAAATTTGGCGTATAACTTCGCATTACTCGCGCTAGCATTAATAATCTCGGCATGCAGTGGCGGCGGTTCTGGAGGCTCACTGCCTACGTCAGGATCTACCCTCGCGGAGACAGCCGCGCTTGGCACTGTAGATTCAACGACACCAACCTACAGCTTTACAAGCACCAAAGCTGGAACAATAAGTTATGGCGGTGACTGCTCTAGCGATACGACTGCGGCCAGTGTCGGAACTAACAGCGTTGTTTTTAATGCTTTAGCGGAAGGCGTCCATAACAACTGCACTATCCAAGTAACCGATAGCGCCGGAAATGTCTCTAACTTGCTTAATGTCTCGAGCATGACGATTAATCTCAATTCGAAGATTACTCTGGCTATTGCGATCATTGAAGCCTACAACAACGGCAATGGATCTACCCCGCCAGCAATAACTATTGCTGAGTATGCGGCCGCTGGTATTACAGGCGTGACAGCCGACAACTTAAACTCTGTCAACAGCGCGGTACTGGCCCAAGTAGAGGGTGGCGCCGACACTTATGAGGAGATTCAGGCGCTGGTCAAGGCGCTGGCAATCGTCATTATCGAGGATTATAACAATGGTAATGGCACCACACCTGCTGCATTGACGGTCGATCAGTACCTAACAGCCGGTATCACGGACGTGACCGCTGACAATGTGGACGCAGTTAACGCCGCCATTCTGGCTGAAGCCACCGGTGGCGCTGACACCGAAGCTGAGATACAGACAATCGTCGATCGCGTTCTAGCGCTGGCGGTTGTTGAGGCCTATAACAATGGTAATGGCACCACTCCTGCCGCATTGACGGTCGATCAGTACCTAGCGGCCGGTATTACAGGCGTGACCGCTGACAATTTGGACGTGGTTAACGCAGCCGTGCTGGCTGAAGCGACCGGTGGTGCCGATACAGCCTCCGAAATTCAAGCACTGATTCAGGATTTGAGTCTTGCTGCCATTGAGGCCTATAACAATGGCAATGGCACCACACCTGCCGCATTGACGGTCGATCAGTACCTAGCGGCCGGTATTACAGGCGTGACCGCTGACAATGTGGACGCGGTTAACGCAGTCATTCTGGCTGAAGCCACCGGGGGCGCTGACACTGAAGTTGAGATTCAGGCAGTCGTCGATCGCGTTCTAGCGCTGGCGGTTGTTGAGGCCTATAACAATGGCAATGGCACCACACCTGCCGCATTGACGGTCGATCAGTACCTAGCGGCCGGTATTACGGGCGTGACCGCTGACAATTTGGACGCGGTTAACGCAGCCGTGCTGGCTGAAGCGACCGGTGGTGCCGATACAGCCTCCGAAATTCAAGCACTGATTCAGAATTTGAGTCTTGCTG
>Ga0222630_1000983_pt1 | contig 13442 bp, 5 predicted proteins | sample AntAcemetagenom3_FD_179842 | JGI IMG/M metagenome (GOLD analysis project Ga0222630, IMG submission 179842) | Saline water microbial communities from Ace Lake, Antarctica - #3 | ecosystem: Environmental > Aquatic > Non-marine Saline and Alkaline > Saline | place: Antarctica: Ace Lake | collected...
AAACCCTAAACCCTAAACCCTAAACCCTAAACCCTAAACCCTAAACCCTAAACCCTAAACCCTAAACCCTAAACCCTAAACCCTAAACCCTAAACCCTAAACCCTAAACCCTAAACCCTAAACCCTACACCCTAAACCCTAAACCCTAAACCCTAAACCCTAAACCCTAAACCCTAAACCCTAAACCCTAAACCCTAAACCCTAAACCCTAAACCCTAAACCCTAAACCCTAAACCCTAAACCCTAAACCCTAAACCCTACACCCTACACCCTACACCCTACACCCTACACCCTACACCCTACACCCTACACCCTCAACCCTCGAGAACAATACACAGGTCTTCATTATTTCAATGCAATCGTCCAAACCCTCGTCCCTATATTCGTCGCGATCCCCCGTCTCACTCCTTCTCCACTCACGCCAAATCGCGAATCCCTCGTCTCACTTCTTCCCCAATCACGCCCTGCCGCGTTTCTTCTTCGCCGCAGCCGCGGGGTCCGCTGCCGCCGCTGCCGCCGCAGCCGCCGCCGCAGCCGCCGCTCTTGTCTCGTCCAGGGAAAACAAAAGCTCGAGCTCGTTCTTCTTCAGCCGCTGCTTGTCCGCCTTGAGGTGCCCCGCGATTTCGGACTTTGACATCTTCGAAGTCGACGCCGCGGCGGCTTCATCCGCGGCGTCAACGTTGTTCGCCTTTCTCTCCGCGAGAAGCGCCACGATGTTGCTCTCAACCGAGTTCTTCACGATCAAGTGCTTCACGGAAACTTCGTTGACTTGCCCCATGCGCCACGATCGCCCGATGGCTTGCTCCGTCAGCGCCGGGTTCAACGCGGGTTCCACAAGAAACACGTGCGTCGCGCTCGTGAGGTTGATTCCAACCGCGCCGGAGCGCATGGAAAGCAGAAACACGGTGGTGGGTGGGTCTTTTTGAAACGCCGCAATTGCGGCCGCGCGTTGGTTCAAAGGCATGCTCCCCGAAACCGTTCTGAACCCAAACCCCTCCGCCGGTAACTTTTCCTGCAGCCACGTCAGCGTGGACGTGAACTGCGAGAAAATTAAGGCCTTGTTCGCGGGACTCGCCGCGCGCATCGCGCGGAGCTCCTCGACAATCGCGCGGAGCTTTGAGTCGGACTGAATCACCACGGGCGCGGCGGGTTCTTCGTCGTCAAGTAAGGGCGCGGCGTTTGGAAGTGCCAAGGCGAGCGCACCGGGAGGGACGTATTCGTCGTCGTCGTCGTCATTCGTGGCGGGTCCAGGGGCGACCGGCGCGACGGGCGCGGCGCGGCGGCGTTGAACCCCCGACGCGTCAATCAGCGCGCGGCAGCCAACCTGCGGGCACTCGCACATGGTGTTCGGCACAGGCGCGGCGCCTCTGCCGCGACCTCGGCCGCCGCCCCGGCCTCGGCCTCGGCCGCGCCCTCCCGCGACGGCATCCGCAACCCTCGTGGTGTGTTCCAGCAAACAGTCCTTGCAGAAAAAGTGCCCGCACCCCGTGCGCATGGGCGTGTCACAAAGCTCCGCGCAAATCCCGCAAGCCTTGTCCGCGCCGTCCACGGGGGCGGGAACCACGGGTTTCGCGTCAACCGCGGCGGCGGTACCCTGGTCGTTGTCCCCCAGGCCCACTCGAAATCCCCGCCCCATCTCCCCGTCGCCCGGCGCGGCGTTTTCGTCGCCTTCGCCAACATTCGGCTCAGCCTTGGCCCCGCCGTTGCCGTTGCCGTTGAGTTTCACGTCCCCGCCCGCCGCCGCGATTCGAAGTTCTTCGCGTTCGCGCGCTTCCCTCGCGCGTCGCGCCGCCTGCACATGCGGACTCTCCATGTCGAGGTCCGCCGCGGTGAGTTTCCCGCCGCTGCACAGTCTTCGTAACGGGGTGAGCAGGGACATGACGGAGAGGATTTTCGACGAGATGTACGCGTCGCCTCTCGCGGCGTAGGTGTCGTCGAACCGCGCCTTCGCCGCCGCGTGTACCTCCAAGTACTTCTTGCGCTCCTCCATGTCCAGGGTGACTTCCACGAAGGATTCCGTTTTCTTGGGAAGCTCGAGAATTTTCCTCCCATTCAGGGTTTGCTCCTTGGTGTGCCGAACAGTGATGCTCGCCATTAACTCCACGGCTAACGTCGGCGCCTCCCCCATCACCCGCCCCGTGCGCGACAGCGGGTTCCGGAACCACGCTTCGAAAAGCGACCGGGTTTGGCACGGGTACGCGCCAAGGAACTTGAGCTGGCCGTGCAGGTCGTTGATATCGGCGCCCATGGGCGTTCCCGTGCACGCCCACCGCCTCGCGCTCCTGAGCTCGTGACACGCCTTGCTCTGCGTGGTTGTCGCGGACTTGGCCATGTGCGCCTCGTCAAGCACGATGCGGTACCACTCGATCTGCGCGGTGGGGTGGTTTAAACCAACCTTCCCGCGGTCGGACGCGATTGTTTGGTACGTCGTGACCACCAGGTCGTAGTCGTTCGCCAAACGCACCGGGTCCCGGACGCGTTTCTGGCCGTGGTACATGTGGATCCGCAAACCGTTCGCGGCGTCCAGCTTCGAGCGCGCTTCGTCGATCCACTGGCCGACCAGGGAAACCGCGCACACCACAAGCGTCGCGGTTGAGCGGATCGCCAAGGCGGGGGCTTCGCGCGCGATGCCGTGGGGCGGCGCCCCGTCGGGGCGGGTAAACGCGTGTTCGCTCGGGGAGACGCACGTGGTGCCAACCGGGTCGCCATTTTGGAGCCAGTTCCGGGGCGGGGGGTTGCTCAGCACCAACCCTAAGACTTCAATAGTCTTACCCAAACCCATCTCTTCGCAAAGGAACCCGCCTTTGGGAAGCGCGGGGACCAGGGTTAGGGGAAGGACCAGCCTGAAAAACGGGGAAAACAAGACGGGCGCGCCTTTCGCGGTGACAGAGGGAACCTCGATCCACATCAAGTTCCGCATCCCACCAGGCGCCGCTTCCAGCTCGAGCATCCGCGCCAACGATTGAAGCTGGTACTCCCGCATCTCCACCGCTAAACCCACCGGTTGCGTCGCCGCGGACCGGCCATGCATCTCAAGGCGTTTCATGAACTCGGGAATCGACCGCGCGCCGCCGTCCTCGCGCGCGCGCTCCGAGTACCCGCGGAACTCCAACAGTTTGTCCCCCCAAAACAGCGTCGTGAGGGTTTCGTGCAACGCGTCACCGTTGCCGCTTTTCGCGCCGCTGCCGCGGTTGTACCCGGAAACGGTGTACGCGCCGTTGAAATCCGCTTGAAGGTCGCTGCCGTGCCAGTAGCTCCAGACGTTTTTGTGCGCACCAAGCGAGCTGAACGCGGTGGTGCCGTCTGTGATCCGCGCCGTCGCGCTCGCGTCCAACAGCGAGCGGCACGTCCACGACAACGGCCCGTTGAACAGACGCATGCGTGTGTTTTCGTCGTTCGGTTTTTTGAAATCCTCGTTCTTGACAAACAGGGAGATTTCAAGCGTTCCTTGCGTTTGCGAAACCGGGTTTATCGTAACCACGGTGCGCACCAAGGGGTGGAACGGTTTCCAGCGCAGGCGCGACGGGTGGCGGCTCGCCGGGTTCCGCGCGTGGTCGTGCGGCTTCACCTCGACGTGAAACGTCACGCTGGCGCGCATGATTTCCTCAATCAAACGGTTGGACCGCGCCGCCGCGCCGTCTTCGGACGCTTGGCATTTGTATAAATCAGCAGACGCTTTCTCGTCCGCAACCGCGGTGGCGTGCTTCTCCGCGCCCCCCGGAAGCAGCTTCAAATCCTTTTTGATCAAAGCCTTCGCCGTCGCGGTCATTTGCGCGTAGTCAAACACAGCGGTCACGCCGTGCACCAAAAACCCTTTCTTGTCCCACGGCGAAATGTTCAGCTGGCTCTTGGAAACGTGCTTGGGCGTCTTGGCGAAACTCTGCTTCACCGGCTCGCCGTTCGCGGACACGGCTTTGCGCAGCCGAACGTCGTCAAGCGCTTGCGCGTCGCCGAAGTGGAAACTGGTGTGGTGCGAATTCGGAGATTCCGTGTGCAGTAAAAGCGGAAGAGGAAGGTGGAGTTTCGGGGCGGGCTCATTCGCGACCGCTTGACGCTTGCCTTTGTCTTTGCCAAACAAACTTACGCGCGGCGCGGGCGCCGCGCTCGTGGGCGTCGCGCCGGCGTCCGAAACGCACGACTCGAGAACGCACTTAACGCGTTGCGCGATGTCCGCGTCTTGCGTTTCGCCGCCCAAGGTGAGCTCGGTTTGCCCGAACAGCCCTTCGTCGACCCGCTCGGTTAACCTCGCAGGCACCACAATGGGAATCCCGAGCGTTCCAAAGTACTGCGCCTTTTTCAAACCGGACCGCGCGTACTGGTCCTCGTGTTCGGAGTTGTTGTGGTGGTACCCGTACCGGTAGTCGTGCGCGGGGGGGATGTGCCCGTGCTTCAAGAGAAACGCGGCGTCGTCACTTTCCTTCGCCGCTTTCTTCGCCGCGGCTTTCACGTCGTAGTCCGCAATGTCCTTCGCCTGCGCCTTCGCCTTGACTCCGATTCGCGCAAAGTCGAACATGTACGTCGGGTTCACCACCGCGAGCTGTTTCGCGTCTTTGGGTAAGATGTACGCCACTAACACGTCCCGTACGTTGGCTCTACAGGGGTCAACCTTACCGATCCCCAGCCCACGGTTGTGGTGTTCGAACTTGAACCCGCACTTTTCCGGGAAATCCCGGGCAAAACCCTTGACTTCCCTCGCCGGTTTCGACAGGGACGAATCGTCGAAGGTGGTGTACACGCGGCTGATTTTGCTCTCCATGCGGTGGGGCGCGGGAGCGGAGTCCGGGTCCACGGGGTCGTTATCGTGCGCCCGGTACACCACGTTCGCGAGCAAAACTCGGGATTCAGACGACGCGGTTTCGCGACACGTTTCGCGAATCAAACCCACGATGTCCCCGATCGTGCCGTTGACGGGAACCTCCACCGCGATGTCTTTCGGGCGGTTTTTACCAAGCGAATCCACCACAAGAACGCGCATAAGGACGTGCGTGCGAACCGCGGGGTCACCCGGGCGAATCATGGGCAGCACCTCCAGGTACTTGGGGTTCCCTGAGTTCCCCGAGTAGCTGTTCGGGTCATCCGTGTTTAAAAGGTTGAGCAACCCGAAACGCGAGTTGTCGTTCATCTTCTCCTTGATGTACTTCACCGCGGTGTCGTAGCTGGAGCACCGCACTCCGAAAGGCGCGCCGCTTTGGATCTTGGCGTTCAGGGATGTCGCGGTGAACCCGCCGCGAAGCGCGATTGGAACTTGGACCGTCCCGAGAAGCGTCACGGACGGAAGCGTCCGTGGGTCGGGCATCTGCGTCACGAGCGCGGGGCGCGTGGCCATCTCGTCGTCCTTGCTCACGATCGGCGCGGGGGGCATGGGAACAATCGGGTCGATGTTGGGCCGAGGTGCGGCGAACCCGGCGCCGCCATAGGGCAAAGGCACGGCGCGCGCGCCGGCGCCGGATTGGATTTTCCGCCGCATAGCGTCCCACTTCTGTTGACCAGACTTCGCGTCGCAGTGCACGGCCCAGTCCTTGCAAGGCGCCTGGACGTCGCAGCAGTAGCACCTTTGTGGATTGAGAAAGGGGTTGGTGGATGATAGGAGTTCAGCGACGTTGGGGTACGCGCGGGGGGTCGCGTCCGGAAACGTCGCGCCATGTCTTTGTTTGTGAAAAAAAGCGTCGGTCCGCCAGTCCAGCGGAACTGGGCACCCTCTCGGAAGCCTCAAGAGGCGAAAAAACATGACCGCCCGTCGCGGGGGGAAGCGCTGGGGGGCGTACCAGCAGTTGGGGCAGTGCGTGCTGTGGGTCGTGCTCTCGAACTTGAACACCGCACACGCGTGTCGCGGGTGCGGATAGTCCACCAGGGCGTCGTCGCCCACCATGCCTGAGAAGTCGAGGGGGAGGGGGTGGTGAGAAAAGGTTTGACGACCGGAAAAGCGCGTGAGAACGCGAGTGTCAGATCTGACCACCTTCCTCCTGGAAAGACCCATCGCGAAGTCGTATCGGAAAGGAAATCGCGGTGTCGTATCGGCACGTGCTCACGACGATGCGTGATGAAGAGAGTGGCGATACTGGCGCCGTAGCACGGACATGAGACGTCGTGAGAAGAGGTGCCAACAATTGCTTACCGGTTATCTCGATCTCGTCGTCGTCCGCAGCACCGCCAGCCGCACCCACGGGGGCGCGTATCTCGCGTGCGGCGTCGACTACTCGAACCTCCACGTCATCCTCATCCATCGGGGCAGCCTCATCTTCGCTGCTGTCGAGCAGCTCGACCACCTCGATTTCGTTCGCCATGGCGGCGACGCACCTTGCGTGCGGGCCAACAATGAAAAACAAACTCGAATTTTGGCGGGAGGTGATTTCGGCTTTTGCGACGAGCGAGGGTTTTATCAGGCTGAAAATCGATGGTCGAGGGAGTGCCGAGAGTCGTGCCTAGAGTCGCGTCGAGAGTCAAACAGAGAGTGGATAAACAGATGTGTCGATAGTTTCAGTGCATTACAAACAATCCGCACGTGGCCACGGCGAATCACGCACTACGCTACGACGTTTACCCCGCCGGCGAGCCGATTGACCAAGCGCGTTTCCAACAAACCCACTAGTAGCGACGAAAACCCAAGACTTACTTCAGCTTCTTCTTGATGCGCAGCTGGTTGGTGTGGCCGCACTTCTTCTTGCGGCAGTTCACGGCGCGCTGGTGGAGGCGGGCGTAGCACCTGGGAGGGTAAGGGGAGGAGACACACTCGTCAGCGGGTGTTGGGAAAGCGGGCAGTCGGGTGTCGGGGCGAGCGCGTCGGCGCGTCGCGAAAAGGCGTCGTCACCCAGTGAGACGCGACGGAGTGTGACCCCCCGGAATGACCGCGAGGCGGGTGCGATCCACCACGTGGCAAAGTGAAAGGGCGGTCTGTCTGTCGTTTTCGGGTCCGTTTTTCGACTTGGCAGAATAGAGTGTCTGTCAAGACAAACTTTATGGCCCTTGCTTTTGTTTTTCGTTTTTGTGTCGAGTCGCGCGTCGGGAAAAGAATTGGAACGCGAGTTTTCTCGATCGCGCGGGCCGGCGCGGGTACTCACTTGCGGCAGATCATCTTGTCGACGTTCGTCTTGCGGGCCAGCACCACGAGGGAGGGCTCGATGATACCTCCGCGCAGGCGGAGCACCAGGTGAAGCGTGGATTCCTTCTGGATGTTGTAATCCGCGAGCGTGCGGCCATCCTCAAGCTGCTTGCCCGCGAAAATGAGGCGCTGCTGGTCAGGGGGGATACCCTCCTTGTCCTGGATTTTCGCCTTCACGTTGTCGATGGTGTCCGAAGACTCCACCTCGAGGGTGATGGTCTTACCCGTGACTGCGAGGAGGGAAAAAGGGGTGGGAAGTGGGGCGGGTGGTCAGCGAGTGCCCTCGAGTGCCCTGCAGCTAGAAAAAACGATGCCGTTTTCGCGACGAACGCGGACGCGGAGCGCGCGCCGCGGCTGCCCCCGACGACCACGCGATGCCTCCGGAGACGACGCGGCTGGGTCGACACAACACGTGCGGTGTCGCCCACACGCTTTCCGAATGCATTCACATCACGTGGGAGGTCGCCACGGCGGTTTCCGGATGGCCGAACCCCGCGCGTCGCGTGTCATCGGCATAAACCCTAGAACTCCGAACCGCGTGGGACACCGCATCGGGAGGCGCTGACGAGTACGCGACGTCCGCAAACGGGATCGCGCGACTTACGGGTCTTCACGAAGATTTGCATGATGGCGTTCCTTGAACGTCTTCCTCAAAGCCGTTCTGACGCGCGGCCAATAAGGGCGAGGAGCGCGCGAGGGTCGAGTGTAAAAAGCCCATCGTCGCGAGAAACGAACGAAAGCGAGAAAACAGGTGGACAACGAGAAAACTTTGACAGAAAAGTGTGACGAAATCCGTACGAGCAATCAGTCATGATATTGTACGTTTGATCACAAAAGTCGTTTTCATCTCCATCACATCCGCTCCAGAGGTTCGATCATAAGCAGCCTTAAACCGTTGTCGATTACTTGCTTGAACGCCTTGCACAGGTGCACCCTGGCGTGCATCGCACTCGCGCCGTCCCAGCCCCCCGCGTCCAGCACCGAGTCCACCGGCAGAATCCGCACGCCGGTCGGTCCGTAGTACGCGGACAGCGCTCTTACCATGTGGTTCAGAAAGTCGCACACTTTGTGCGTGCCGTACTGTGGAAGCAGGGGCGGCTCGGGAAGCGCTGGGGACGCGCCGTCCCGGATCATGCTCGCGAACGGTAACATGAACTCCATGAGAATTTCCCATTCCTTGTCGTCGTCAAGCTTACCAGTGTCGCACTTCGACAACTCGGGCAACGCCGGGACGCGTCCATCCGCGACTTTCTTTTCAAACTTCCGCACCACCGACGCGACGCGGGTGGAGTTGTACAGAATGAACGGCGCCGACGCGTCTTCGAAGTCGGTGATTTTCGCGATATCGAAGTTGATTTGTGTTAAGCACCCAACGGAAAGCAACGCGTACTTCATCGCCGCCGTTGATACTTCGTGCGTGACCTGTTCGAAAAACTCAGGCGTGACGTCTTCGCCTTTTTCTAAAAACTTCTTGCCCATTTTTTCCTTGATCACGGTTTTCAGATCGTCGTACAAGTCATCCGCCAGGAGATACCGCCCTCTGCGGCCGCTCATTTTCCCCGTCGTCAGCTTGACAAGGTCGTAAGAAAGGTGGTACTGCCGCCCTTTCATCTCAGGGTTCATCATCATCATCCCTAAACTCACTTTCTGCTGCGCCAGCTCTTGTTCGGAACAAATAATGTTGAGAATCAAATCACTCCGCGCCGCTTTTTTGAACGAGTACACGATATCCCGGTACGTGTACAAGGTACTGCCGTCCGGCCGCAACACGTACAACGGAGGGTAATCTTTCTGGTACCCGCCTTTCCCCAGCTTCAAGCCCTGGTCCGTGATGAAGGACGCCATGTCGAGGTACGCGCCCTGCGGAACCCCTTGCTCGTTTTTTTGCGTCTGCGGAACAAAGTAGTCGCTGTTTTTCATGATCTCCAACACCTTGTCGTTCGAGCCTTCCCACCCTAGTTCGGATTCGAAGTCGAAAACATCGTGCTGGACGTTGTAGGTTGACAGGGTTTGCTGCACACCGGTCAAGCAATCAACGACCATTTTCCGGAAAATCTTAATCGCCCACTCCTCCTGTTTCTCGTACGCCAGGTTTAGCTTCCCGGCTTCCGTTTTGATATCGTCGATTGTTCGGATATCCGCGATCATCACGGTCATCATCGCTTCGAATCGCTCCCTTAAGTCCTGGTAGATGTCGAAATACTCCACAACGCCTTTGGTTTTCTTCTCGTCCCCAGCCACAGCAGCGAGCGAGGTTTCCATCAGAGCCGCCACCGCGTCTGCGCCGAGCGCGCACGCGTCCTCCAGCGTCCCGAAATCCACACCAACCTGCTGCAGCTCCTGGCACGTGTTCATCACCGCGTACATCGCCCCGATCCAGTGGTCGATTTTCATGTACGGCTTGATTTTGTGGTATATCCTGCTGTACGCCAGCGCCGTGAGGCCGATCTGCGCGCCGAGGTCGTTTACGTAAAAAGCCTGCGTCACATCCCACCCGCACGCTTGTTGCATCTTCGCGAGATGCGCGCCGATCATGACGTTGCGCAGATTACCGATGTGAAGCGGCGCGTTGGGGTTGCTGCTGGTGTGCTCGATTATGACTCGCTTCATGCCTGCGTGATCGGTGTGCCCGAATTTCTCGCCGGTGGTCTGTACCAGGTTTAGGACCAAGGAAAACACCCTTGCCCTGTTGACGAACAAGTTCAGGTACGGCCCAACCGCTTCCACCTTGGTGATCAGGCCGTCGTGCCCGCCCTCGATCTTGGCCTGAAGCCCCTCGCCGAGTTCCTTGACATACGCCACCGGGTTCACCTTCCTCGCGGCGCAGAACCGGCTCCATTGCACCGTGAAATCGGCTTTCGTTAGGTCTCTTGACTTGCCCACGGGAGGCAGATCCGTCGCGTCGGGTTCCTTCTCCGCGATGAAACTGCCGATCTCAGCGCTGAGGCGGTCGAAAAGCTCCTGCAGCGGGTCCTTCAGGGGAATAAAGGGGGGGTCCGCGGTCATCGGGTGTGACGCGAGCGGCAGAGACCGTAAAACTCGAGGAAAGCGCGCTCGACGGGCAACGTGCGTGCCGAGAGCGCTGTCGAAGTCTACCCAACTGCGATCGGAAGATCCGCTTTTCCGCCGCGAGGCGGCGGGATCGGTCGGTTGACCACCGAAACTGCTGTTTTTTTATCACTGCGTCCGCCTGCCTTGCGTCATAGCCCCTAGCGCGGTGCCACACGCGCTGTTTGGTTGCCCGCGTCGAAGGCAGACTCGCGATTTTCGTGTGACACACGCCTTCTGCGCACGCGCGTTTTGTGTACCATCCGAACCGGCTGTGCTTAGCTACGCTCGCGGGCCACGCAATCGGAAAATCGCGCCCCGCCGCCCTTCGCCGCCGCCTGCGAAGCTCAAAACAACTCGTGATCCACCGTTACCGCTGTACGGCGTTGAACGTGTTTCACCATGGGGCCTAAAAAGAAAAGCACGAAGAAGTTCGAAAAGAAGCACCTCACCGGTGCGATCGTTCGAAGGAAAGCGGAGAAAGTCGCGGCGCAGCGACGCCGGGAGAAGGAGATGCGTTTAGCCGCGTCTATGGCGGAGGATGCGAAGGGCGACGGCGACGGCGACGACGACGACGACGAAGCCGCGGCGGCGGCGAAGGACACTGCGGGAGGCAAGAAAAAGCTGGAAGACATGAGCATTGACGAGTTTTTAAACGCGGGGGCGGGGTACCAGGACGGGGACGGGGGGGATGACGACGATGAGGACGCGGGTGGGGAAGACGATGACGCCGAGCTCGAGGAAAACGAAGATGACGAACCGTTTCCGGATTCAGACGGCGAGGACGACGAAGACGAAGACGACGCCGCCGACGACGACGACGAACCCGTGGCTAACGTCAAGAAGTCCAACAAGCTGTTACGCCAGGAGATCGATACGCACAAGAAAGACTTGGAGTCGTTACAGGAAACGGATCCCGAATTTTACAAGTTTCTTCAAGACGAAGATTCGGAGTTGTTGGAGTTTGACGAATCGGAGGATGAGGATGACGACGAGGATGATGATGATGAGGACGACGAGGATGAGGATGTTGCCGGAAACAAGCCCGTTAAGCAGCTAAACGCCAAAACACTGACATCCGCCGTGGTGACGAAACTCTGCGAGAAGGCGAGCTCGGGGGAATCCCTGGGCGCGGCGCGCAACCTGCTGCGGGCGTATCGCGCGGCGGCGCACTACGGCGACGAGGACGAGGACGAGGAGGCTGGTGTGCGGTTGGCGTCATCGTCCGCTTTCCACGCCCTCGTGACGTTCACACTGGAGGAGATGGACACCATTTTAAGGGGTTTGCTAGGGCACGAACCGGCGGGGCACCCCGACGAAGCGCGGATGTTCAAACCGCACCAACAGTCGCGGTGGAAGAAAGTGGAACCTTTGGCGCGGTCGTTTCTCGGGAACACCCTGCATTTGCTAGGGCAGCTCACGGACCCTGATATGTCCCGGTTCCTGATGTCAAGGCTCAACGCGAGTGTGCCTTTTTTCCACACCTTCGAGCGCTTGACGCGGAAATCCCTGAAAGCCGTTTTGGCGCTGTTCGGGTCGGGCGAACCCGCGTTGCGGGTGCAGTCCATTTTGCTTATTCGGAACATGGCCGCGGTGCTTCCCCCGCCTACCCTGGAGCGTGCGGCGAAAGGCGTTTATAGGCAGTTCGCCGCGAACGCCAAGTTTGTCAACGCGGAATCCATCGAGCACGTCGTGTTCATGACCACGTGCGTGTGCGAGATTTACGGGCTGGACCAACACCAGTCCTACTCCCTGGCGTTTACGTACGTCCGGCAACTCGCGAGCCTGCTGCGAGGCGCGCTTTCCAACAAATCCAAAGAAGCATTCAGAGCAGTGTACTGCTGGCAGTACGTCAACTGCTTGGAGTGCTGGGTCCGGGTGTTGCAAACGCACGCCAAGGATGAAACCGACCCGCTGCGGCCGTTGATTTACCCCGTAGCGCAAGTCGCGCTGGGCGCGGCGCGGCTGTTGCCCAGTGCGCGGTACGCGCCGTTGAGGTTACGGCTGGTTCGCGTTTTGAACGCGCTTTCAAAAAGCACAGGGCACTTCGTCCCAGTGGCGCCTCTTTTGCTCGAACTTTTAGGGTTCGCCGAGCTGAACAAAGCGCCCGTGCAGACGAAAAACCGCCCGCCTGACTTTTCCCTGGTGTTGCGAGTCGCGAAAGCGGACCTACGCGCACCGGGTGTCCAGGAAATCATCGTGGAAGGCGCCCTGCAGTTGCTCACCGCGCACCTCAACCAGTGGGCGTACTCGCCTGGGTTCCCGGAACTGGCGCACGTCCCGTCCCGGGACCTAAGAAGGTTCTGCAAAGCCACGCAAGTCACGCGGTTCCGAAAAGCGGCGCGGGCGGTTGTGGACGCGGCGGAGCGCAACGCGGATTGGATCGCGCGGAAGCGGGACTCGGTTGACTTCGCGCCGAAGGATTTCGAAAAGGCGCGGAACTTTTTAAGGAACGAACGAGAGGCGAAGAAAGCGCCAATGGAGAAACTCGCGCAAGCCCTCTTTGATAAGGAGAAACAGCGCGTCGCGGCGATGCAAGCCACGGACGTGACGCTTTCGGGCGGCGACAAAAAGGCGAGCGACGGCACGAGCGACTCGGACGACGACGACGACGACGACGACGTGAGGCGCGGCGGCAAGGATGATGACGAGTTCTCCGACGAAGACGACGAAGGCGGTGGCGCCGGCGACGAGGAGGACGACGAAGAATTCGACGGGATGGAGGATGAGGACGTCCTCGCGGCGTTAGCGTCGCGCGCGGGAGCCGCTGGGGGAACCGCGGGCGGGCTCACCCTGAGACCCACGCTTCCCCCGAAACGAACCGCCGCAGACGGCGACGACGACGTGGTGGAGGCGATGGTGTTTAGCGACGACGAAGAAGAAGAGGAGAAACCGAAACCGAAAAAGAAGAAGAGGTATTGAGGAGTGGGGCTTTGTTTAAGTGTTATCTCCGGTCGACTCCCTTCATGTTGGGCTTTTCTTTTTGTTTCCGAACGTCGAGCTAACCAGAGCGGCTAGATCCGTACGCCTTTTACCTCGCCCTCACGCCGTCTTCCCCCCCTCCAAGCACCGACCGCATCGTTACTCGTGTTACTTTTTACTCTTCTTTCCCGCCCCGGCGACCTGTCTCAGCTTCACCAAAAGCGACGCCGCGGTGTCGGCGTCGACTTCGGGCGATATGGACAAACCGTTTTCGTCGCTCCGCCCCGGGACGGCGAACGCGACGGTTGCTTTTTCTTTTCCGTCGCCTTTTTCTTTTTCGTTTCGGCGCAGTAACACCAAAACGACCCCCCCC
>Ga0222630_1000988_pt1 | contig 13353 bp, 11 predicted proteins | sample AntAcemetagenom3_FD_179842 | JGI IMG/M metagenome (GOLD analysis project Ga0222630, IMG submission 179842) | Saline water microbial communities from Ace Lake, Antarctica - #3 | ecosystem: Environmental > Aquatic > Non-marine Saline and Alkaline > Saline | place: Antarctica: Ace Lake | collected...
GCAATGATTATCGCAGGCTTGAACACACAGGCCGAAATCGCTCAATCAATCGCCATATTTGGCAGGTTGATGACCTAGAACAAACCCTAGCAGACAAAGATTCAACTCATGCTAGAGTCTTTGACGAACTTAACCGGCTCATCGACATTCGTAAACAGCAGAGTGCATTCCACCCAAATGCTACCCAATTTACCCTACATCTGGGCACTGAAGTCTTTGCCTTCTGGAGACAAAGTATGAGCCGAAACCAAAGTATCTTTTGCTTGAGCAACGTAACCGATCAAATCCAGCTGATTAACCTGACAGATATTAATTTGATCAGCACGGATTCTTGGAGAGATTTAATCAGCGACGAGAATATTGCAGATCTTGGCAGCCAGCTGCATTTACAGCCTTATCAAACACTGTGGATTAGTAACTCTTAGAAGCGCCCACCTGGGCTTCAGTCTGCAGCTATTGGTCCAGCTCTTCAAAACCTGCAGGCGGTCGACGATGTGTGACTAACTGCTCGTATGCATAAGCAAGCTCTATTAGAACCCCTTCCGAGTAAGGCCGCCCAGCAAACTGAAGCCCTGCGGGTAAGCGGCCATCCCAGAACCCCATAGCAACAGTGACTGCCGGTAATCCAGCATCTGGCACCAGCATCTGATTATTATCGCCTTTGTAACCTTCATCAGCTTCATCGATTTTCGCCGGAGGGTTTGACCAGCTAGGATAAACCAGCGCGTCAAGATCATCCTGCTCCATAGCCGCTATGGCATTGGCCAGCAATTGATTGCGCAGAGAATTATTGGGCCAGGTATCACATTCTTCATCCCAATCGTCAGGACTAACGTCAACAGGGAACTGGGAAAAATATTCCAACGAACTCTTGGTTTCTGGTGCGTAGTCACCGCTTGCCAAAACATCATTTACATCAAGTAAGGGAGGATTAGGAAGGGTTTTAAAATACTGACCGACGTCGTATCTAAAACGACCACAAAACGGGATTTGCTCACTGATTACTTCGAAACCCAATATCTCTACAGGATCAATAATTGTAGCCCCTGCTGTCGCTAAATCGATTAGCGCTTGGTAAAACAGGGCTTTGATTTCTGGATCTGCATCTTCGTGATCGACCAGCGCCCTAAACACGCCTATTCTCTTACCTTGCAAGCCATCAAGATTTAAAAAATCTCGATAATCAGCTTCCCGTTTATCAGGCAGCGTCAAGGAATCGGCTGGATCGAAGCCTGCCACCACATTAAAAATACGTACACCATCCTCTACAATGCGAGTCATTGGACCTGCGATATCTCTATCGAAAACCAAGGGTATAATGCCGTCCCTGCTGGTTAAGCCAATGGTAGAGCGGATACCAAAAAGAGCAAGATGAGACGATGGACCACGGATAGAGTTACCCGTGTCGCTGCCCATACCAACAAGCCCAAGACTGGCCGCAACGCCAGAGGCCGTACCTCCAGAGGAGCCAGCGGGAACAAAGCCGATATCATAGGCGTTTGCGGTGCGACCGTAAGATGAAGAAACCGATTCTCTAGGACTAAAGGCCCACTCCGCCATATTCGTTTTGGCGAGAATGATTGCGCCCGCATTCCTCAGCCTTTTTATCATGAATGCATCGTCGGATGGGATGCTATTTTTCAAGGCAATAGAACCGCCGGTGGTCACCATGTCATAGGTATCATAATTGTCCTTGACCAAAACAGGCACACAAAACAGATCCGGCTGTACCTCCCCTGCCGCTATTGATTGATCAATAGCATCGGCTACCCCAGTCGCATTAGTGTTAATTTGGGTAATCGCATTGATTCCTGACGATTTATCGAATATTTCAATGCGCTGCAAATAGCCATTAACTAATTCTCTACAGCTGATTTTTCCCGCCAAAATCGCACTTTGCGATTTAGCAATTGTCGTCTCAACAAACCGAAACCTTTTAGACCCCGGTTCAGAGGAACGATCGTTCATACAACCGCCGACAAATATAGTCAGCAAAACCACAAGTCCTATTCTCATATAGTTAAGGCGGCCCATAATTTGATTTCTCTTTTTTAGACTCGGTTTAGATGACATAAATAATTTTCAAAAACGACTAGTTTAATTCCGGCTAGTTAGTTCTAGCACTAATATTTTTTACAGGTTTTAGCAGCACTTGACCAGCAATATAGCCTTCGCCACCCACCTCATCAGACCCAACAGAGTTTATACCGCGCACTACCTCCATTCCAGATACCACTGCGCCAAACGCCGCAAACCCTTGGCCGTCTGCGTTACGGGGCTGGCCATAGCCCAATCCCAGCTGGTCGCCGATGCGGATAAAAAACTCCGATGAAGCTGTACATACTTCGCCTCGCGCCATCGACAACACGCCGTCTAAATGTGTGACACCCGTCTGCTGAGTTGTTTCGTACGCAATGGCTGACAACGCACTGATGCGTTCATTAAGCCCGCCCTGAATTATTTCGATTTTTGGACTTCCATTATCGTTCGCAAAAGTTACCACCCGATAAAACTCTGCGCCATCAAAGTAGCCTCCCGTTACATGCTCTAAAAAATTAGCAACCGTTATTGGGGCGGCGCTGCCGTAGAGCTCAATATCAATTGTACCTAAACTTGTTTCCATTGCGGAACTGGCAGTAACAGCATGGCTCGTTGCTGCCAATGCAGACCCAATAAAGCCAAGCCCAAAAAATGCAACCAGCAGTCAAACCTTCATCAACTGCTTAAGTGAATTGTTCATAAAGGATTTCCTTACAATTATGGCGCCTAATTAGGGTGCGCAGAGACAGACACTAATTAATAACCCGTATACCTGCTCCAAGCAACAACTGAGCGCTTCTGTTATGGACTTTCATATGTGGGGAGTCTAAGCTTATTTTTTCATTCCATCCACAGTCAATGCTAACGGAGAAAAAGCATGTTAAGACAAGTACTTGCCATTGCAACGCTATGTTGCCTCATGAACACCACTCAAGCCCAAACTGGTTCAACTGGCGCTGTAGCGCTTCCAGATATCACTATCTACCACTTGGAAGGCCGCCGATCAGAACGCATAGTTTGGTTGATGGAAGAACTCGAACTCCCTTATGAATTGGTTTACACACGCGGCGATCTTGGCGCTTCTATGGCGGCGATAAGGGCACTTGGTCACGAAATGCCAATGGCTCCGACAGTCGTTTACGGCGACCAAATAATCGTTGAGTCTGGCGCCATTATGGAACTGATTTTAGACAGGCATGCACCTGACAAACTCAAGCCAGCCTTGGATAGCGATCAGTATGTAACCTATCTTATGTGGATGCATTACGCAGAAGGATCTTTGGCCGCACGCTTATTCAGTGACTACCGCGCTTGGAGAACCTCTCCACCAAAGGCACGCTCACCGTTAGTGGACAGTGAAGCCGTTGTGACTTTTACGGAAAACTTCTTAGCTGAGAACCCTTATTTTGGCGGAGACGAGTTTTCAGCTGCAGATATTATGATGGTGTTTCCACTAAATGTAGCGACCGTTCTCGGACTCGTTGACGAAACATTGTATCCAAACGTGGCAGCCTGGAAAGAGAAAGTTATGGCGCGACCTGGATACCAGCGCATGCTGGCAGCCGCTCGTCCTGATGGCATGATTGGTAGCCTTCCAAAGGTGCAGCGTCCACCTTCTGGACCGCGCTAAACAGCTGATGCTCAATGTGCAAGCCGATCTAGTCTGGCACCTGCACATTGAGCGTTTCTTTCACTTCTTCCATCACCACATAACTAGTCGATTCCTGCACCCCCGGCAAAGTCAGCAACGTATCACCCAGTAAAATTCGGTAGGCATTCATGTCTGCAACCCTCGCTTTGATCAAGTAATCAAAATTACCCGACACTAAATAGCACTCTTGCACCGCACTCAATGCCATGGCAGCTTTCTTGAACTTGGCGAAAATATTCTGTGAGGTACGGGACAGCCGGATTTGCACGAAAACCACTAGAGCTGCCTGCAAGCTCGCTGGATCAAGAAGTGTGGTGTAGCCCTGTATTACCCCTTCGCGCTCCATTCGTTTGACACGCTCCAAGCAAGGCGTAGTCGTTAGCCCTACCCGACGCGCTAGCTCGGCAAAACTAATTCGCCCGTCTAACTGAAGTTCACGGAGGATTTTTTTATCTATTCTAGACAGTGGTTTAGCTTGGATCATTTTAGAATTGTAGCTGTTTAAACTTTATAATACAAAGTAAGCAGTTCAATCGTCTAAAATAATCGTATTATAAAGGAGATCCCCTGACAGCATCTTAGTATAATCTCCGCAATCAGGTCCTAACACCAACGATAGAAATTGAGGAACTTAGACATGCTAATCGGCGTCCCTAAAGAAATAAAGAATCACGAGTATCGAGTAGGACTCACACCGGCCGTTGTCCGCGAACTTAAAGCTAACGGTCACAGCATTATTGTTGAGAACGACTGTGGAGTTGGCATAGGGCTGGAAAACGATCAATATGTTGCCGCCGGGGCAGAGGTAGTGAATAGCGCCGCTGAGATCTTCGCTCGCGCTGACATGGTAGTAAAAGTAAAAGAACCACAGAGCGCTGAATGCAAAATGCTCAGGCAAGGCCAAATTCTTTTCACCTACCTGCATCTCGCCCCAGACCCAGAACAAACTCGTCTGCTTGTCGAGTCAGGCGCAACCTGCATTGCTTACGAAACGGTAACCGATGCAGGCAACAACCTGCCCCTGCTTGCGCCCATGAGCGAGGTTGCCGGGCGCATGTCAATCCAAGAGGCCGCGGTGTGTTTAGAAAAATCTAAGCAAGGAAGCGGCATATTGCTAGGCGGCGTTCCCGGGGTAGAACCTGCAAACGTGGTGGTTATAGGAGGCGGCGTAGTGGGACTGAATGCCGCGCGCATGGCGGTTGGTCTTGGCGCAAACGTGACTATTCTTGATCGGTCGATCGCAAGGCTTAAACAAATTGACGAGGCATTCGACGGTAGGATTAAAACTTTATTCTCCACCACAGAAGCGATCGAAAACCAGATAAAAACAGCGGATGCTGTCATTGGGGCGGTGCTAGTTGCGGGCGCGGCAGCGCCGAAATTGGTAACTCGCGAAATGCTATCACTTATGAAAAAAGGCTCTGTACTTGTGGATGTGGCTATTGACCAAGGTGGCTGCTTTGAAACTAGCCGAGCTACAACACACGCAGACCCAACGTATATAGTAGATGGCATCATTCACTACTGTGTGGCAAACATGCCAGGCGGTGTTGCAAGAACATCCACATTCGCATTGAACAATGCCACTATGCCTTTTGTACTTACTCTGGCAAAAAAAGGGTTTAAGACTGCCCTGATGGATGATGTGAATTTACGCAACGGTCTAAACGTACACAATGGCATGGTAACAATAGAAGCAGTAGCTGAGGCACTTGGCTATAACTATGTAGATGCGGTTACTGCTCTGCATCAAGAAGAGCTGAAAGCCGCGGGTTAAACTGCTCACTAAAAATAGGGAGTAGTTTATCCCCCTCCTCTGGAAGAACCTGGTCCTCGTTGCTGGTCCGGCAAACACAGGTTCTTCAGCTTTCGTGATAACCTTTGAGCTACATACTATAGTCTAGAGCAATCCCTCTAAGGTGATTCCACTAGCGCCTGCAGAGCTTCTAACTTCCCCGAAAAACGCTGTTTCTGAATACCTTTAGCATGTCGCCTGGCTTTACGAAGGTTTTGCATTACTTTGTCATCATGACCCAATTTTTGATGCGCTAAGGCAAGCTCATGGTAAAACGCCAGCTCATTGTGCTTGCGGGCTACCGCATTTTCAAGGTGCTCTATTGCTTGCTCATAGTCACTATCATTTAGACTCTGAGCGGCAAGAAATTGATGATAGTAGGGGTTATCATTGCGAAACTTTGCAATCAGTAATTCCATTTCAATTGCCTGCTCATACTTACCCTGCCGCCGGTATGTATGAGCGATATTGCTTCTTGCTGAGCTAGCATCACTGTCCATTTCAATCGCTTTAAGAAACGCATTCTCAGCGTAGTCTAATTCTCCCAGACGCGAGAAAAGCACACCAAGATTGTTCCATGCTGGAGCACAGCCTGAATCGGTTAACAAAGCCTTCTTAGTATACGCATATGCCATACCACGGTCGCCGGCGTGCAGGCTGGCCATGCCTTTATTATTGAAATACAGCGACAATATTTGCCGATCATCGAGACGCTCTCGTTTAAGTGGCATGCTGACTATTGCAGGGTTTAAATCAACCACATAACGAAAAGAATTAGACCTGACGAAGGTGGGATTTATACAAGATAGGCCGCTGGCAAGGCTGTGCCTCGGCTCCAGAAATGGATCTGTGTCAGATGATTTGCGTTTAATGATACCTGTAACATCAATATGCTGATTATTGATCCAAGTTTTGTTGTCTATATCCCAATACGGGGGAGCGTACACAAGCTGAAACTCAGCCGGCATATTCACGTGGCGCGCGGCAGCCACAAACATGACTGAAAATGAAAGGCAGTTAATTCTACGATTGGTATTTAATTCACCAAGGGAGTACGTTTCGGTGATTTCAAACTGATAGTCCTCAATCTGCTCGAAAGCCCAAGCTCGCAATGCACTATAACGATCAAACTCGATCTCCAATGGCGCCATTATTTTATCAAGCTCAGACTTATAAGCTTCTGGAAGTTCTAAGAAGAATTCAGGGGCATCAATCGCGCTGAGGCTCACCTCAAACGCATCATCTAGAAAGTAGTCAGAAAGTTCAGCAACAGAAAGAGGGGCCTTGTTTTTGCTCGACACTGCAGAGCAGGAAAGGAGACAAAGACTAATGATGGCCGTTGACAATATAGACCGTAACAAAGAATCGACTGGAGACATCATGCCTCCTCATCAGAGCGCAAACCCGCACTATGGATAGAGCAAGCGAACGCGCAGGTTCAATATCATTACAAAATCAAGTTTAAGCGTCCCTAGATATTCACAACTGCACTGTCAATAGTCAAACCACAGTCTTTTTCTAAAGCTAGCCTCTAATCATCGATTAATTTCTCATTGACATCATAGCTTTTCTAAAAAAAATTTAGTAATGAACCTACCTATCCCAGCGGATATAAACCATATTTTTTACGCGCTTTAAAGGTGTTCGTAGACCCAACTTGACCCGCCGCTCAGTCTCGACATGAGCTAGTTTGTAAATCCAAGCACTTTAGCGTCTACGAACACTTACCTTATTACATAGAGCGTGAAGGGATATAGGTAAACAGCATATGTAAGGATGCATAGAGCTACACATAGCTACACATAGCTACACATAGCTACGCACGGCTACGTGAAAAGTGTTCGACCACACTGCAGATTGGCAGGTATCGCCACATCCATTAACTTCGGGTCTGCTAAGTTAAGCTTGCGCAATATTAAGTCTAATTCCTGCCAAGATTCAACTTGCAGTCGGGGATTGCAGCGAAGCTCCTCAGCTATAGTAGATTGACTCCAACCCTTATAATCATGCCCAGGATAAACAACCGTATCAGGTGGCAAAGTCAGCAGCTTATTAAACAGGCTGTTATACAAGTCCTCAGCAGATCCGTTTTGAAAATCGGTCCTACCAGTGCCACGAATTAACAAAGTGTCACCGGTAAATACTAGCGGGCTCTCACCCTCTAAATAGTAGCAATAGGAGTCATCGGTATGGCCTGGCGTGTAAAGAGCCCGCAAAGTAATACTGCCACACTCAATGCTTTGACCATCACTAATGAAGCGACTAGCACACTCAATCATTGAGGGGGTGCCTACAATGGTTTCGCAATCTGTTTCTTCACGCAATTGTCCAAGCGCAGTGACGTGGTCTGCGTGACAGTGAGTATCGATGGCAATTTTAAGCGTCAGACCCAGCTCAGTTAACAGCTGTAGATAACCCGGCAAGCACTGCGCCACCGGATCTATTATTAGCGCCACACCCGCGTCTAAATCTGCGATCAAATAGCTATAAGTATAGGATTCACGGTCGAACAGCTGCCGCAGTAAAATTGATTTAGGCATCAGCTTGCCATCTCCAGCACTGGATCGGGAGAAACCTCTTGAGGCAGCACAAACCAGCGCAACTTATTAACTTGCTCAGGCAGCTCCATTGAATACTGAATATCACCCCGGCAAGTTTTCTGTAACTCATCGGTTGCTAGATTAGAAAACGCCTCAAGCTGATCCAGCTCAGCAAATTCTGGCGCGTTACTCGAATCAAACAGATCGTCTATGCAAAGGTTTGAGTTCAACTGCATTTTTTGACCTTGAAAGCGCCATGTACCACTGTCGCCATCAAACTGATAATAAGGCAACAAGCGCCAGCCATAGTTAGCGACAAGCTCTACCGCACTGACGAGATACTCAAAAGTGCTCTCGTCAATAAAGTAATTAAAATTCAACCTAACCCAACCTGGCCGCAGGACCATATGGCCCTTGTTTAGCTGCGCTTCGAGGGCGCGGCTGTACTTCATATCCATTCCCAGAAGATCATGCCCGTAAGGCCCAGCGCAGGAACAGCCTCCACGCGCTTGAATGCCAAACAAATCATTTAGCAGCGCCACCACAAAACCATAGTGTAAATCCATGTCACCGTGTTTTAACCGCAAAGAGAAGATAGACAGGCTCTCCACATCTGTATTGCCTAGTATCTCGATATTACTATGCTGGCACCACCGCGCCAGCGCCCTTTGCTTAAAGCTATGCTCTAACGCCTCGATGTTATCGGTGCCTACTTCTTGCTGCAGCTGAAAAACTAGCCCCGCCCTAATCGATTCAACAATTGCGGGAGTGCCACCTTCCTCTCGGCGCTCATGATTCTCAATAAACTGATGATCCTCAGGAGTAACATAGAGCACTGTCCCACCGCCGGGCATTGCCGGAACTTTGTTTTTAAGCAATTGCTTTTTAACAATCAATACCCCAGGCGTGCCAGGACCACCTACAAGTTTATGAGGGGATAAAAACACCGCGTCCTTTGTACAGCTGGCGTCCTCAGGGTTCATATTGATACCAACGTAAGGAGCCGCTGCCGCATAATCCCAAAAGGAAACAGCCCCATAGCTGTGAAGTAGCGAAGCCACTTTATCGACGTCAGTCTTTATTCCAGTAACATTCGACGCCGCCGAGAAACTACCTATTTTCATGGGCCGCTGCTTATATTTAATTAGTTCCTCTTCCAACTTGGATTCATCCAACTTACCCCCCTCGGTGAGCGGAATCACAACCACATCTGCAATCGATTCACGCCAAGGTATTTCGTTACTGTGATGCTCATACGGCCCAATAAAAACCACGGGGCGAGACTCTGCCGGCACCTGAGCCAATAACTGATATTTCTCACTCAACTCTGCCGGAAGACGTAAGTTCAATATGTCGATTAGTTTGTTGATCGCTGCAGTCGCACCTGCTCCGCAAAATATTACTTGATCATCGTCATTCCCGTTGACTGCACGGCGGATAGTGGCTCGTGCCTGCTCGCGGTATGCCGTTGTTTGAGCGCCACTAAATGACGTTTCTGTGTGAGTATTAGCGTAGAACGGAAGCACCTGAGTTGAGATGAATTCTTCGATGAAAGCCAAGGATCTTCCAGAGGCCGTATAATCTGCATAGATTAGAGGCTTCATGCCAAAGCTAGTCGGAATTAGCTGCCTTTCCCCAATAACTGATTCTCTGATTTTGGAAATTAAATTGGCACTCATGACCTGTCTCCGATAGGTAGACTGAAATAATATCCCATTCAAACAGAAACATTGTTTCTATTAGTGCCAGATTTAGCTGTAATTATGAGATATTTTTGCTAATAAATGATAATAAATGGTACTTTGTCGCATATTATCAAAAAAAGCAGAGACGAATTCATGGATAAGCAGGATCAAGCCATTCTTGAGCACATCCAAAACGATGCATCACTATCGGCAGGCGAACTCGCAGAAAAAATTGGGATTTCAAAATCTGCATGCTGGCGACGCCTGCAAAAACTGAGTTCGGACGGCGTTATCAAAGGCAGGGTGGCAATTCTTGACCCAGAGAAACTGAACCTTTCTTTAACTGTTTATATCTCCATCCGCACTAACGAACACAATGCTAAATGGGCTAACAAATTCCAGCAGGTGACGCAAAACATTCCAGGGGTGTTAGAGGTGTACCGTATGAGCGGCGATTTAGATTACCTAGTTAAGGCAGTGGTCGCTGACATGAAAGGGTATGACGATTTATATAAGCAGCTAATTAAAGCCGATCTTTTTGACGTAAGCTCCAGCTTCGTAATGGAAACTATGAAACAAACTACCGAACTACCACTCAACAACCTTTAGGCAATCTTTAATTGGCCTTATAAACGACCTTTGAAAGCATTCAAAAACTAATCACTGGCAGCAAGTTTTTCTGCTTTTTCGGCACGTAAATTACACGCGGTAATCTCAGGGAGATAGGTTAGATATTTAATCATCATCGAACCGCGAATATCAGTTTTTTCCAACGCCGTAGAATTTTCATTTAAGTAAAATAATCTACTGGTGGTGGCGACTAAATCGTCTTCCATTTGTTTAATACAGCGATGCGTCGGCTGATCCTCTGGTTTAAACTTTAAGCCACCCTCACTGAACATAAAAACTTCGTCATTTGCGCTGAAGTAAACATAGTCTACAACCCCATCGCTGTTCGGATCAGAAGCGCACACGTGGTAAACAAGGACATTGTCGCAGTACAAATTACTGGTCAGCCCTTTGTCTACTAACGAGGTACGGCAGCCAATAAGGATGAGAGGAAGAAGCGCTAAGAAGAGCAGCTTTGATGGTGCTGAATTATTCATAGTAAGGTTATTAGTTAAATTAGAAGTTAAATTGGTAGCTAAATTAGCAGTTACGTTAATAAACAAGTTGAAAGTAATACCATAGACATCAAGTGAAGCTGCAATGGCCAAAAACCGCCGGTGTTCTTTACACCAAATTACCCGGCAGGTTACCACAGCAATATTTCAAAAGCGCTATATTAGCCGTTCAATTTACCCAAAAACTAAAGCTTTCCCTGCAGAATTTAGCCATAAACATCAGTGCGCTAAGCAACAATAAAACGACCTACTCCGACACCTTCAGCTACTGGGAAACGAGTAGTTAACACCCTCTAACGCGCTACTGCTGGGCCAGCGCTGAGACATCGTTTTTCTATGAGTATAAAACCGAACCCCATCTGGGCCATAAACATAGAGGTCCCCAAACAGAGAGCGCTTCCATCCTCCAAAGCTTTGGCTCGCCACTGGCACAGGCAAGGCCACGTTTACACCAACCATCCCCACCTGAATATTGTCTGTGAATACCCTCGCAGTTTCTCCGTCGCGGGTAAATATACAGGCTCCATTACCAAACTCATGACGGTTAACTAGCCCCATCGCCTCCTCAAGATTTTGAGCCCTGACAACACAAAGAACCGGCCCAAATATTTCATCTTTGTAAATGCCCATGGACTCCGTTACTTCATCGAACAAACAACCTCCGATAAAAAAACCTTTCTCATTCCCAGGCACAACAAGCCCGCGCCCATCGACCACCAGCTGAGCACCCTCGGCGATACCCTGCTCCAGATAATTACTTACACGGTCTTTGGCAGCCTGCGTAATAAGCGGCCCCATGTCGTTACTTATATCGGCGCCTGGACCAATCTTTAATGCAATAATTTTTGTTGTAAGCTTGGCAATTACCGTCTCTGCCAAATCGTCGCCTATACAAACAGCAACTGAAATGGCCATGCAGCGTTCTCCGCAAGAACCGTAAGCTGCCCCCATCAGCGCATCCACCGCACCATCGACATCTGCATCGGGCATTATCACGGCATGATTCTTTGCCCCGCCTAAGGCCTGCACTCGTTTACCATTGTGCGTTGCCTGCCTGTAAATGGATTCCGCAATAGGGGTTGAGCCAACAAAACTGATCGCCGATACGCGGGGATCCATCAGCAGCGCATCGACTGCCGCTTTATCACCGTTTACCACGTTAAAAACACCTGGCGGCAATCCTGCCTCACAAAATAGCTCGGCCATAAGCAGCGCTGCACTAGGATCACGCTCAGAGGGTTTTAGAATAAAAGTATTGCCGCAGGCGATTGCCATGGGAAACATCCACATGGGAACCATGACCGGAAAGTTAAACGGGGTGATACCAACGGCAACCCCCAATGGCTGCAACTCTGACCAGCTATCAATATTCGGTCCTGCATTTTTTGAAAACTCACCTTTGAGCAATTCAGAGATACCACAGGCATATTCAACGACTTCAATACCGCGCCCCAACTCACCGCGGGCATCATCGAGAACCTTGCCATGTTCAGCTGTGATTAGCGCACACAAAGCATCGGCGTGTTGCTCCAATAACTGCCTGAATTTGAACAAAATCTGTGCTCTTTTTTGCGGCGGCGTATTACGCCATGCAGGAAAAGCGTTATGAGCGCTCTCGATAGCCTTAGCAACAGTACTGGCATCTGCTAGCGCAACTTGAGCCCTTATCTCTCCTGTGGCCGGATTAAATACGGCCTGAGTAACAAGGTCGTCCGCGACTGCCTGACCGTTGATATAATGGCCGATGTTAGCAATATTATCCTTAGAATTAATTTCCGAGTTCATGAAGTGATTCACCTATTGCGTTAACCAGAGCATCAATTTGATCTGGAGTTGAAATGAATTGAGGAGCCAATTGGATAGTGTCGCCACCCCAACGCACATAGAAACCTTTCTCTAAACACTTAAGCCCCAATTCAAAAGGTCGCCGCAGCGGCTCCCCCTCATATGCCTCCAAGGTAATGCCTGCCGCTAAGCCATAATTCCTAATATCAGTGACAAAGGGTGCACCCCTTAAACTGTGCACTGCTGATTCAAATTTCGGTGCGAGAGCGCGAACTTTTTCTAGCAGATTATCCGTACTCAATAAATCCAGCGAGGCAAGTGCCGCCGCACAAGCAACCGGGTGAGCTGAATAGGTATAACCATGAGGGAACTCCACCATATACTCTGGCCCACCGTTGTCCATGAAGGTGTTATAAATCTCTGGAGCTGTAACAACTGCGCCAAGGGGAATAGTGCCATTGGTGATTTGCTTGGCCAGAGTCATTATATCTGGCGTCACACCAAACTCTTGCGCACCTGTCATCGAGCCCATACGACCCAGCCCGGTAATAACTTCGTCAAAAATCAACAGAATGTCATGCTTAGTGCAAATATCTCGAAGCCTGCCTAGGTAACCTTTTGGAGGCGGGAGAACTCCCGCTGTCCCAGATAGCGGTTCAACAATAACAGCCGCTATATTCGACGCATCATGGAGTAATACCAACTCCTCTAATTCATCCGCTAAGTACGCACC
>Ga0222630_1000990_pt1 | contig 13341 bp, 9 predicted proteins | sample AntAcemetagenom3_FD_179842 | JGI IMG/M metagenome (GOLD analysis project Ga0222630, IMG submission 179842) | Saline water microbial communities from Ace Lake, Antarctica - #3 | ecosystem: Environmental > Aquatic > Non-marine Saline and Alkaline > Saline | place: Antarctica: Ace Lake | collected...
ATTGCATTTCCAACTTTAGAAATCTTTTCGGTTTCTGGATTTAAATTATCTTTCTTGATAACCGTTTTTTGAATCACCGTTTGACCCAAGTCGGCTGCAAGTATCTCTCTCGAACGAATGACAAATCCTTCTTCCGTGTATCCTTCTTCCGTATTGAAATCAATGTAAGTGATTACCCAACCTGAATATTTGTCAACGATGGCTTCCCCATCACCTCCTAACGTTCCTTGTAGAGAGGCTACGCGTTGAAGTGCCTCAAAGTAATCTTCTCCGTTGATGAATACATTGGCAAGGTTGGATATAAATGTAGGTAATAGTTTTACACCGGTTACAATACAATATAACCACCATGGACTCTCCGGTTCCATAGAAGGTCTTGTATACTGGGCTACAAATTTTGTGATATCATGTTGTCGTTTAACAAAATCACTCTGGGACAATATAAGTTGTAATACATTGGAATAAGGGGATAGCTCTTCTTCTACTTCTTTTGCGTCTAATCCATACTCATATAATTTTTGGTCGTATCGTAATGTATACGTGGAATGTATACGTTGTAAATGCACCAATCTAGACTGTGCCTTCTGTGTAGCTTGATTCAAAAAAGATTGCATTTCATCCAAAGTTGGAATGACAGAATCTTCAAACTCTTTGAGGGTTGCTTTTAAAGCATTTCGTTGAAAATCTAATTTTGCACTAGACGTTGTTTTACACTTATCTTGTATGGAAATACATTTTGAAGATACGTCACAAAACATGGCATTGGTGTCTGCGTTAATATCGTCTGGAATGGTTTCATCCCGCACCCAAATATTATTTTGTCTAACATAATAATAGTATTTCATACCAACGGTATCCTCTACTATCCATACCGCATAATCTCCTTCTTTTACAGGACGATATCCCAAAATCATAGCCTCAGCTTCACGATTTGCGTTCTCTTCGGTCATGCTTGTATGTTCACGAAGTAATTGTGATAGTAGGCGTTGTTTTTCAGAGGGGTCTTCGGTAACCTCTAACTTGGAGGTATAGTCTTTTAATATATCGTAATAAGTTTTATCATATTTTGTATCGTAACGTATATTTTGTTCATTGTCCTTTAACCTATCTTCTTTTGTTTTGTATTGTTTGGACAATACTCGCGTTTGACAAGAGGCCTCCGTAGCATCTTCAACCGATGGATCCACGGTTTCAAGTTGTGTAAGTAACTCTATCGCATGGGCTGGTACCATTAAGTCAGAGTTTAATTGTGCAATGCTTGTGTGAAAATATCTAGAGTCATCTATTTCTTTGGTTCTACTTATCCATTCACTTGTAGACAAAAACGCGGTATCTAATCCTTGTACGTTATAATCCTGTTCCACTTTATCCTCACGGTCGTATCCCTTGTAAAGATTTAATATTTTAGGTTTAACGTAACTTTTAGGGACTTTGGGTATAAATTTTTTATATTCTTTTTGTTTTTTTGAATATTCTCGTTTCCATTGATTTGTCTTATCCGTCAGCAAACCGATAATATCCGCATATTGCTGAAAGGAAATATGTTTATGGTATATTAAAAAGGGTTCTAATTGTTCTATAAGGGAATATACGGTATATCGTTCCAACGGATTTGCACGAAGGGTTTGTATCAATACTTCCGTAGTAGGGATGATACGGTCTATATAATCCTCATAGGACAGTGTACTATCTTCCTTCCGAACGTATTCCGTCATCGTTTTAAAATATGTATTTGCATCGTATAAAACAGGCGTATCTGTTGGAACCGTAGATATGGAACTTTTTGTATGAAGAAAAGTCCAATAAGCAATATAATGCATGGACATATTAGATTTCGTTATTAATTTGGTGAGGGGCATATTGATACGAGAAAAGGTTACGGTAGAGTAGGGTAAGGTTATAAACGATTTCAATTGTATCGTGTCGGAGGGTATGATATTTTTTTTAGACATGACGGTATGACCGCCTCCAATTCGTTTGGTTTCCATGGTATCCATCCCTATCATGTATACTTGCGGTACAAATCGCCGTCGGTGAATATCATTTCCTTGAACCACCGAGGCATAAAAATCACCTAAATTATCCAGATAAGACATTATATTGGTATGTACGTTTACGTTAAAAATACCATCTTCCACCGTGGGTTCATATGGAGTCCATTGAGTATTCATGCGTTTCATCATGTACTCGTAATTATTCTGTCCGTTTGGAAGATTTCCTTGGCGAAAAAGTTGATTCCACTCTGTTTCTTGCAATCTAGACGAGGCAAGCGTATCCATTGAAATATCCTCGTATAAACCTTCTACCTCTTCGTCTATATCATACACTTTTTTCTTATGTTTAGATACTGGAATTATCCAATGTAATTTATGAGAGAATTCACTCAAAGATGTAACCAAAGGTTTTTGTAGTGATTCGTCTAGTCTAGACGCATTTCCATTGCTATCAAACTTTGAATACTCTAATCGTAGTTGCCGAAATCGTTCTAATTTACGATGTATATCATTCATTACATGAGGTGTGCGTTGCGTATTCGGTACAACGGATAACATCTCATTCAAAAGGTCCGTCATTTGACGTTCCATACCATATCGTCGTTCATCTTGGGGAACTTCTATCACGAGGTCAACTGAACCAAGCGTATCCCCAAATTGTATCTGGTCCGCGGAGAGCAAAACGTCTTTAATTCTATCACGAAATAAATCACTGGCATCCTCAGTCTCTTCCAAACCATACAATGGTTCTGTAACTTCTTCGGTTGGTTCTGTAACTTCTTCTTCGGGGGGTAAAGTACTTTCGGTTGGCGCGTCTCGTAATACGATACGAGATAAAGGAATATCTTTAGGGATACCTTTGTAAGCGAAATCAATATAAATCACGGAGGCGTCGGTCAGTTTAATTTCAATTTGGTCTTCTTCTAATTGTTGAATGATACCAGTTACTACAATGGGTAAATCTTCTTCAAAGTATATATCGACCCATTGATTGGGTAGTAAACGGTGCTGTATCGCATAACTTGGACTGTCTTCACGGTATGTAAGTTCTATTCCTACAATTGCTTCATTCGTTAAACTACCCTCTTCACGAAGATTCAAAGTGTATAGATTACGTTTCCTTCCAATCAGTTCTATAATTTCCTTGTCAATGTATTGAATTAAAAATTCCTGAGTATGAATAGTGTCATCTGTTGGAGATAGTATTTTTATAATGTCACCTAATTGTAACGTCAACTGGGATGACATACAATATAGGAATATAATTATACAAAGACGAATGTCTTAAATGAGTTAAAGACATAAGATACAGGTATTCTATGTCTAAATATAATATGGAGAATCTTCCACTCTATTTAGAAGCGAAAAAAGTATTCAAAAAAAACGTTCAACATAACCAGAAAGAGTATAATATTTTTCGTTATGATAAGTCCAAATTAACACCGGACGAATATAATACGGTTGGATTATTCCGTTCGGTTGTATATCAAAACGAAACAATCGTTTCATTTGCACCGCCCAAATCTATTGCTTATGAATCCTTTAAATCTACAGCACCTCCGAGTATAACCATGGAAGAATATGTAGAGGGTACAATGATTCAGTTATTTTGGACAGGAGAGAATTGGGAACTGGCAACACGTTCTTCTGTAGGAGGTAATGTGTCTTTTTTTAATATAAAAGATAATCACCAAAATGTACGTCCAACTTTTCGTGAATTATTACTAAATACAATTCTATATAATGAAAATTTACATTCCAATCAACTTGATTTTTTTAGTTGTTTAGAAAAAATACCAAAACACTATGTACTGTCTTTTGTTCTTCAACATGAAATGAACCGTATTGTAAGACCCATACATGAACCATCCCTATATTTGGTGAATGTATATGCCGTTGAACATAATACGATCGTGGAGACAGATATTTCGGATACAGTTCGGTTACTTCCAGATTGGGTGAAACGTCCCACTCCATACAACTGGTCCTTGGAAGAATTAGAAGGTAAGATATCCTCTCAATTCATGGATTATACCAATGTTGGAATTATGATATATGGCGTGAATCCTACCGGAGAGAGGATTCGTACCAAACTACGTAACCCATTGTACGAAACGGTAAGAAAATTAAGAGGTAATCAATCTAAATTACAGTATCGTTACATGGAATTATGTAAAGATAACCTTGTAGACGAATATTTAAACTATTATCCAGAACATACTCAATGGTTTCAAGGTTATGACAAGGAGATACGTAAGTTTACAGTACAATTACATTCCTTTTATGTACAATGTTTTGTAAACAAAAGGGCACCTTTAAAAACCTATTCGTATCCATATAGGACACATATGTATAGATTACATGAACATTATAAAGAAACCCTTCGCGGGAAACGAGACCGCGTTAATCTACCTGTAGTGATCCGATATGTACACCAGCTTCATCCATCCATATTGATGTCTTCCATTAATTATTCCCTTGGCGGTCATTAGAATCGTCAAACGATGCACTATGGATACCATTAAAACTACAACTACCTGCTGAGGTATAGGCACCCATATGTTCTAAAAAAATTAAATCATTTGGTTGAAGGTCTCGTGGAACTTTACATATACCAATCGTGTCATAAGAGTCACAGGTAGGACCAAATACTTGGATATCTTCATACTCTGTAACGAGGCTCATTTCATTGGTTTCAGTATCGTAACAATACATGAGAACTGGAAACTTCCAGTGGTCACGATGATATACATTCAATTCATGGTATACTCCATTGTCTAAAAAAATACCCCGCTTTGTTCTAGATATTACTTGGGTCACCAGATGAAAACTTGGTTCGGAAAAATATCTACCAGGTTCAGCTATGATGGTATAAGGAAGAGGTTTCGTCCATTCCAGTATATCGGTTAAATCACTATTGGATAATAATCCTCCACCTATATCTAATATAGGCGTTTCATTATATATACTCCTTAAAGAATGTAATATGGGTTCTGCATAGGTATAAGCCTTTAAATAGGCTTCTTTACGATTATGCGTTCCACCTGACCCTATGTGAAAAGATATTCCGATCACCTTTATGTTTTTATCCTTGGCTTTATCTATAATATCATACGCTTCTTCGCGTGTACATCCAAATTTACCGTCAAACTTACAATTGGAGGTTTCTACACAACTATTCATACGAATGAGAATGGACGTACCTTGTACTCTTTCTAATCCACCGATATCATCCAGTACTTTTATCGCATTACAACTCATCTCAGTGTCTTTGATATGCATATGTGGATTGGTATATAGGATAAGATTGCTATACTTGCATGCAAGTTTGTATTCCGACGTAGAGGCAACATCCAACCCAACTGGAAATGTATCGTCTGAGATAAGCGCTTCTATCAATTCAGACGACGGATTGGATTTTAAGGCATAATAAGGTTGTATCCAGGGAATACATGATTTCCATCGTTCAAGTTGTGAGGATACATTGGATGCATCAAACCACCATTTCTTACATAACATGGTTGGAAGGTGTTTCGGAATATACACACTTCCAATATCAGTTAAAAACACTCTCATATAAAAGGTGTAATAGATTATCTTTATAATATGATTTATAAAGATAATTGAGGATTAAACATTCGGTTTTATAAAATATTTAAGCTCTGGCTCTCTGCATCATACGATTCGCCGCCTGTGTAGCATTGGCCGCTGCAACATTTGCGTGAAGCGCTTTATTTTGAAGTACAGATGCTTTCTTAGTTGCCGCTGCCGCGGCAGTGAAGGACGACTTGTGTTTGGCCATGCCTCCTGCAAGAGCACGGGACGCATTCGCTGCCGCGGCACGCGCCGCATTCGCATTCGCGGCCGCGGCACGCGCCGCATTCGCATTCGCATTCGCTGCACGCGCCATATTCGCATTCGCATTCGCTGCACGGTTTTTAGCACGGTTCTTCTGCGAATTCATCATATATTATAGGATAAGAAAAAAAATTACCAAATTGCTGAATTTGGATTCCAATACATTTTATCTCCTTTTTTTATGTTATATATGTAATTGAATAGTTTTAAACGCGACAACGCACAATTTACCCTATATTTCTCTAACGGGTGCGGATTCGTTATAAATTTATACTGTAAGGATTTTCTTAAAGTAGTTTGTGAACCTTGTAATGCGATATAAACATAAAATGCCTTAAAAGATAAATTACGAATGAGTGTAATATCTTTGTTATAATCTTGAAAGTGTTTTAAATATTCTTCACATATTCGTAAACCAGAGATATCTGCGATATCTTCTCCTATACTTAAACTCGCGTCAATTATACTTCCATCCATCGAAGCGGAATGTTCATATTGTTTAATGACATTATTCATTTTAGATTGATAGTGTTTTCGGTCGTTGCTCGTCCACCAATCTTGTAAATTTCCTAAAGCATTAAATTTGCTTCCAGAATCATCTAAACAATGGGACATTTCGTGGGCTAGAGTATATCCGATATAAGCCAAATTATATTCAATACCTCTCTCTTCTAAATTAATGAATGGTTTCTGTATATAAGCTTGAGGAATACATATGGAATTTTCAGTTGGTGTATAAAACGCATTCACAATATGGGATTGTTTCCCAGTAAATTTAAAAATTTCCCAATCTATGGCCGGGATATCCACGTTTTTGGTGGAAGTACCATCTAATGAAATAAACCAGTTCGTTCTCCAATACGCATATTTTCTTAAATTTTGGTAAGCTTCTTTTGCATTATAATTTAATACTGGGTCTTCTTTTAATACAGTGAGGGTTCCTATAAAAATTTTTATCTTATTCAATTTGTCCAAGGCATTCGCTTTAGTAGTAGAAGATAACCATGTATTTCGTCGTATAATATTCTTAAATACTATTAATAACCTTTTTGATATATCCTCTGTATAATCGTTGTATTCCTGATTTTTATATTGTTCTATATATTTGCTACTTAATAGTGAATTAAAACAATACCCTAAACCAATTATGGGAAGTTCGTTTGGCATTAAGGACGGTTGACCTTTAATGAACTTCATAAAAAAATTAAAATATAGAATTCTCCATTTACTATGAAAACGCATGATTTGACGAAAGGTAATGTATAAATAGTAAGTTTTCCATTGTTTGTTGCTCCAAGCATTGTCTGTGGTCAATACTTTCATAATACTATTTAAATAATTCAAACTGTAACAATGAAATGATTTAGGTACATGGGTATATCCAATTTGTTTTGCCATTTCATTCCAATTGAAACCATACTTTAATCCCTGTTCATGTGTAAGAATATTATAACCATCTTTATCTTCTTTTATACTATTATTGGAATAGGTCTGTAAGATTTGAGTTTCACATTTCCATACATCCATCGGTTCTAAATTATGGGATGTTCCTAAGCATGCCGTGAACATTTCCCCTATAAATTGTAAATACTTACCTTGAATATTTTGTTTGCGTGTTCGTTCCTGTTTCGTATCGCTTGGGTCATCTATATATAAGGTAACATCATATAAACTTAATTTGGGTGAAGACAATACAGAATGAAACCTATTGACATTTTTATCGTCTGGTTGAACCGCCCATACTAAAGGACATCCCCAAGAAATAATCTCATTTTTATTTTGTTTTCCAATCACTTGATATAGGTTTCCTGTAGATATACGTTCCTCTATTAAAGTAACATATTCTCTTACAAACTGTTCTGTGGATGCATCATTTAAATGAGTCAAAGACATATACACATTTTTAACCGCTTGGTGCTTTTTAGTATTTGGTTGACGAATGTATTCATCTACAATATTCATTAATTCATAATACACTTTGTTTTGTACAATTTTAAAATCATCCATATCCGTCACATACGGTTGGTCAGTCTTTAAAAATTTATTCGCACTTTCTAACCGTTTCTCATTGACATAACTATAGAAATCATCTTCTAGTCTGTATTTAGACGTATGTACGGATTTTAAATTATGTATTAATTCATTTTCCTTGTTCGTCCAAGGACGATGCGTATAGCTAGTTGAATCAAACACATTCTCAAACAATTTTTGTTTTTTTGTTTTGTTTAAAAGTATTTTTTTTTTATAGGTTGCCATAATTTATATATAGATTATAAATTCCATTTTCTATTACGACGGATAACGTTTTTTTTTTTAAATAAATACGAATACAGGTTTAGTTCATTGGACTTAAGATTATAAACATATAATGGAGAAGGTTGAAAAACCGTATCAAACCAATTTACATCTATCCTATGGTCTTTTTCTATAAACGATAAATTCTTTATGGAATATAAATTATCCAATACATTTGAAACATAACGTTGTACTTCATGTTTTGATACCATCCGCAATGGACCATCGGTTGAAATGTTGATAAGACGCTCCGTATCGTTTACTTTATAAAATATAGAACGGTCAATGGTCAATTTTTGTGTGAGTACTCTATTTTGTAATACATTGTCTTCATACCCCCAACTCCAAAAATTACAATATCCTGTTGTCTTGTAGAAATCGGAACCTTTGATGGCGACGGCACCTCCCAATGTATTTACAAATCCATAATAATGTGTAACCACCCCTTGTGTAGTTTTATATGGAAACATAACGTCTGGTTTGGGATACTGGTCAATATCATGAAACACAAAAGTTATATCACGCCAATTTGAATATTTTTTTGAAAATACAATAAATCCAATATTTTTCATTGCTCCACGATTAAATGGACGATTATCCTTTTGATGTATAAAAAAATATTCGGCATCCTCCATATCGGGTTGATTACGAACCCGTGTTTCAAAATATTGAATAAAATATTTCATTTGTGTTTCACGGGATCTATAAGGAATTATAAATATTGTTTTTGGACCGATAGACATACTATATTCATTATATAATAATTACGGAATATTTCTTTAATAGGACGTCTGGTATAAGCATAGAGGTCATCATGCTTAATTTCTTAAAACATTTATTGATGGTAACCTCCGAGATGTCACTTATGTTGCTTACGTCTCGTTTATTTATATTTACATTACACGTATGCGCCACAAAATATATGATTCCGGCTGCAATAGAATGTGGTGTATTTTCAGGAATTAAGTTTAATTTATGAACCCTTAATGCAATAAACTTGGACAGTTTGGTCAATTCTTGGTTGATGTTTAATCGGCTACAATACCGTTCAATAAACGTTTCTGGTGTGGTTTGATGAAAGGAGGTCTTATCTATATTCACCTTTTCGCATTCCAAATCATTGATTATAGACACTGCATTTTTACATCCACGTGTAGTAGAAGTAGTATCTAGATGAAATATGTTGGATATCTCTTTGGACGTTCTTGGAAAATTATTTACACGCGATGAGATATAAATAGAGGCGGCAATGATACCATCCCGATTGAGACCTCTAAAGGTTTTTGCTTCTGATACATACTTATGATATTTCATCGCATCGTCTACAATTAATTTTGGTATACCAGAATGATTTCCTAATATTAATATGCGTTGAAATTCATCGTATTGAGATTTTTCTTTATAGGGCATCCCAATCCATTCGGTATAACGTTTTATTTTACGCATTTCGTAGGTGGATGAACCGTTTACCAAAACTTTACAACCGAAACTGGATTCATACAAGAGTGGATTGATGGGTAATCCACAACGCGTAGGGTCCGACGAGGCATCGTCATTTCCATAGTATCTCCATTCGGCGGATTGATCTAGCGAATCTGTATAAATGATACCACATAGATTATTGGTACATGATTGAAATCCTTCTTCTGAAATGACTAATGCACTTTCACAATATTCACATACATCGCGGATTCCTTGTCTATATACACATTCCATTACATTTTTTTTATTTATTTCATTATCAAATCCTTGCCATAAAATTTTCTTTGAAACCCTTTTGATTTTTTTGGTTTTATGCATTTTATATAAATATATAAATGAAGTATGGTTTCAATTTTATTATATTCATAAGATAATATGGGAAATACACAATCCTCTAAACAGAAACATACTGTTTCTAATTTATTACAAGAAATAGATTTGATTGCAACCCAATATATGACCAGTCAATCCATTCAAGATTTAAAACAATTATCAGATATGGAGTATTGTAATAAACTCCTTATGATTACATCGGAACGGTTAAAAGGATATTTAAATGAACATGAAGTAAAATATTTAGAACATCGTGTTAAAGATGGAATGGAGTCAAATGAAATCGTACAAAATACATTTACATTTATTCCAAAGGGGTGGATGGAATCCATAGATGTTCAAAACGATGAAAATAAAGATAGAATATGCATTGGGGTTGCTAAATTTTATGTTAAAATCATGCATTTGTTTGGCGCCATATTAACCACGGTTAATCCAGTCTATGTATATAAAGATACTATGGGAACAACGTTAAAAGTAGATATATTACAAGCACATACAATTCCAAAAGAGGTGAAACCTACCCTTCAGATCACAAATATATGTACCGCCCGTATAAATGCATTGCTCAATTCTAACAATTATAATGTGCCAAGTCACCATAAAGTAACCATTCAACCCTCTTTTTGTGATATAAACTTTGATAAAATAAAATATAAGGATAAAACCTTGATGGACGAACCAGGTATTCCTGAATTAGAAAAATTGTATTACGATGTATACGATTATGAACGAGGAGTGTTTAATAAAATGAGCGAATCTATGTCCTCGGTGTACAAGTCAGACGTTGAAACCTTTTATAAAGCATTTACAGGTAACCGTAGCATACCACTGGATGGGTCCAATGAACCGACGATACGTAAATTCAGTGATATATTGTTAAAAGACTATCATAAAGGAGATGGTTGTAAACCCAACGGAGTTTATACAAAACAATATACTTCAAGTTTAAAATATAAATTATTTAAGAGTTATGCACAACATATAAAGGATATGATGCGTCGTACAAATGAAAATCAAAATAAATTAATTACGATATTAAAACAATTGTTTGATACAAAAATAATCAAAGGTAAGCCACAACTCATTATACATCCGGCATTAACTGAAATTCGTTTAAACCAGTTAGTTCAAGAAACTAGAACCCTTATTGTAAGTTTATATCTCACTTGTGAATTAGACTTTACAACGGGTATAGAATTGTTTGAAGCCATTGTAGAAAAAACAATTTTAGATACTTCTCAAAAACAGATAGATTTACTTCAATCTTCCATACAAGAAAAAATGACGGAATTAGAAAATCTTTAAATATTATTTTCTGTCTATAATATACATGGATCTAATGGAAACCTACGGAGGGTTAAGTCTAACGGCGCGAAAAAGTTATAGAAGACGTGTTAAATCGTCCAATTGTCGTGGTAAGGTTGGAGTAGAATGTCGTAAGTCTAGGGGATGTAAAAAAGCGAAAGGACGTTCTCGGTCCTATTGCCGTAAAATGACAAATAAACGCCGTCGCAAACCTCGTAATTAATAATGCGTTAAGATATATTACAATAAAAATTGAAATGTATTCAACACTAACACTTTCACCGCATATACAATGAAAGTGTTAGTGTTTGATACAGAAACCACTGGACTATTTGAAACGGGTAAATGTCCATATATAGTCCAATTAAGCTGGATTTTATACGATACCGACCATCACACTTTACTCCACTGCCAAGACCATTTAATCCTTTGTCCTATTGAGATTCCACCCGAAAGTACCAAAATACACGGTATTAAGAACTCTTATACGAAACGAAAAGGAGTCCCAATAGAATACGCCATGGATTTGTTTCACGACGATGTGCAACGTTGTGATACGATTGTAGCCCATAATGTATCGTTTGATAAACGTATGTGTATGCTAGAATGCGTTCGTTTGAAACGTCAACATCCGTTTATTCAGAACGGTCTTACAAAACCTACTTATTGTACGATGATGGAAAGCAAATCGTTTTGTAATATTATTCGTCCTTGTAAATATAATGGTACCTATGTAAAATTTCCCAAGCTTACAGAACTACACGACGCGTTATTCGGATATACTCCAAAGGGCGCACATGATGCAATGGCCGATGTTTTGATTTGCTTACGGTGTTATATGAAATATAAGGAAGATATGGACATTGTCAAACACAACCGAACCCTTTCTAAAATGTTTGAATTATATTGTGGTTCCTATCGTTGAGTTTAGGCAGAACAAACATCACATACCGTAGACTCTACCGTCGGAAGGGGAGGCATCAGCGTGAATTGTTGCGGTTGATGCCTTGGTTTTCGTCTCAAATAATACATACCAGTTTTCAATCCTTTTTGCCATGCATAAAAATGCATGGACGTCAGCGTACTGTAACTTGGTTCTTCACACCATAAATTTAAACTTTGTGATTGACAAATGAAGGCACCTCTATCGGCCGACATGTCAATGATATCACGCATTTTCATTTCCCATACAATTTTATATTTTTCTTTTAACTCGTCTGAAATTCCCTCAATGTGTTGAATACTGCCCTTATTCGCAATGATATTGTTTTTTAAGTCCTCGTTCCATAACCCAAGCGATGTGAATTCTTTGATTAAATATTTATTCACCATTATGAATTCACCCGCAAGAGTACGACGCGAATAAATATTACTAGTATAAGGCTCAAAACATTCATTGTATCCAAGTATTTGAGAGGTAGATGCGGTGGGCATCGGTGCAACCAATAAAGAGTTTCTAACCCCATATTGGATGACCTCTTTTCGTAAAGTATCCCAATCATACCGGTTGGAAGGCGAAACGTTCCATAAATCAAATTGAAATAAACCCTTGGATAAAGGTGAATTTTGAAAACTTGAATATGCGCCAGATGGTCCGTCCGAGTTACATTGATGGATTTCAGCCAGTATTGGTAGGGTTCGTTTCAATAAAAGGTCCATTCCAGTAGAGTTATAGCGTCTATCCAAATCACACGAGGATAGGTCAAACAAAGGAGTACGATTATGTAATTCGGTTACTATAGACATATTTTCCGTCCGTTCTTTTGCAAGATTGCAAGAACATTCCACCGAGGCATGATAGATCGTTTCAAATATAAGACGGTTGACTTCTTTGGCTTTATCCGAACAAAACGGTAAATTCATTTTTATAAACACGTCTGCCAATCCTTGCACACCGATTCCGATAGGACGATGTAATAAGTTGCTCCGTTTGGATTTTAAATTTGGATAATAATTCACATCAATGATACGATTTAAATTATAGGTTATGACTTGAGTCACTTCATGTAGTTTGCTATAATTGAATACCCCGTCCTCGCCGACAAGTTTGGGTAATCCAATGCTGGCTAAA
>Ga0222630_1000993_pt1 | contig 13303 bp, 8 predicted proteins | sample AntAcemetagenom3_FD_179842 | JGI IMG/M metagenome (GOLD analysis project Ga0222630, IMG submission 179842) | Saline water microbial communities from Ace Lake, Antarctica - #3 | ecosystem: Environmental > Aquatic > Non-marine Saline and Alkaline > Saline | place: Antarctica: Ace Lake | collected...
AGGGTATAGGGGTCCCATTCAAAGATCTTGTCGCCGCGCAGGATGTCCTGGCCTTCTTTGACCAGCACCTTGGAACCATAACCGACCTTGTGGGTCGCACGATCCTCGCCCTCGGGGCCGACGATCGCGATGACCATGTTCCGGCCCATGACGACGTTTTCGCCAGCGGCGTTTTCCAGCAACATGGCATTGCGGAACGTGACCTTGCCGGGCTGCGATGCTTCGAGGAAGGACTGCTGCCCACCCTGTGCCACGCCGCCGATGTGGAAGGTCCGCATCGTCAGCTGTGTACCGGGTTCACCAATGGATTGGGCGGCGATGATGCCGACCGCTTCACCGATGTTCACGCGGGTACCGCGCGCCAGATCACGACCGTAACACATCGCACAAACGCCATCTTCGGCCTCGCAGGTCAGCGGGCTGCGGATACGCATCTTGCCGATGGCTGCGGCGTCGATCATGTCGGCCTTGCGTTCGTCGATCAGCTCGCCTGCATGCACGATCACCTCGTCGGTGCCGGGACGAATAACGTCATCGGCAGAGACACGGCCCAGCACACGTTCTGCCAGCGACGACACAACCTCGCCATCATTGACCGCAGCTTCGGCGGTGATCGCACGGTCAGTGCCGCAATCGACCTGACGGACGATGCAATCCTGAGCGACATCCACCAGACGGCGTGTCAGATAGCCAGAGTTCGCTGTCTTGAGCGCCGTATCCGACAGACCCTTGCGGGCGCCGTGGGTCGAGTTGAAGTATTCAAGAACGGTCAGACCTTCCTTGAAGTTCGAGATGATCGGCGTCTCGATGATCTCGCCGTTCGGCTTGGCCATCAGGCCGCGCATCCCGCCCAGCTGCTTCATCTGTGTGACCGAGCCACGCGCACCGGAATGGGCCATCATATAGACCGAGTTCGGCTCGCTTTCCGATCCGTCGGCATCGCGGCCGGCGGTGGAAATGGTGGTCATCATCGCCTCGGTGACCTTGTCGTTGGCTTTCGACCATGCATCGACGACCTTGTTGTACTTTTCACCCTGGGTGATCAGGCCGTCCATATACTGCTGCTCGAAATCCTTGACCTGTTCGCGGGTTTCATCGACCAGCGCCCATTTGGTGTCGGGCACGACCATATCGTCCTTGCCGAACGAAATGCCCGCCTTGAACGCCTCGCGGAAGCCCATGGTCATGATCTGGTCGCAGAAGATGACCGATTCCTTCTGACCGCAATAGCGGTAGACGGTGTCGATGATCTGCTGGACTTCTTTCTTGCGCAGCAAACGGTTGACCAGCGCGAAAGGTGCCTTGGCGTTCAGCGGCAACAGCACGCCCAGACGCAGACGGCCCGGTGTCGTTTCGAACCGTTCCAGCACTTCGTTGCCTTCACCGTCGATCTGGATCATCCGCGCCGTGATCTTGGCGTGCAGATGCACCTCGCCCGCGGCCAGCGCATGTTCAACTTCGTCGATGTTGCTGAACGACATGCCTTCGCCCTTCATGCCTTCGCGCATGATGGTCGTGTAGTACAGGCCAAGGATCATATCCTGCGATGGCACGATAATCGGCGCGCCGTTGGCAGGCGACAGCACGTTGTTCGTGGACATCATCAGAACGCGGGCTTCCAGCTGTGCCTCAAGGCTCAGGGGAACGTGCACAGCCATCTGGTCGCCATCAAAGTCGGCGTTGAACGCGGTACAGACCAGCGGGTGCAGCTGGATCGCCTTGCCTTCGATCAGGACGGGTTCGAACGCCTGAATGCCCAAACGGTGCAAGGTTGGCGCACGGTTCAGCATGACGGGGTGTTCGCGGATCACCTCATCCAGGATATCCCAGACTTCGGGCCGTTCTTTTTCGACCAGTTTCTTGGCCTGTTTCACGGTGCTGGACAGGCCCTTGGCCTCCAGCCGCGAATAGATGAACGGCTTGAACAGTTCGAGCGCCATTTTCTTGGGCAACCCGCACTGGTGCAGTTTCAGTTCCGGACCGGTCACGATGACCGAACGACCAGAAAAGTCGACCCGCTTGCCCAAAAGGTTCTGGCGGAAACGACCCTGCTTGCCCTTGAGCATGTCAGACAAGGATTTCAGCGGACGCTTGTTGGCACCTGTAATCACCCGACCACGACGGCCGTTGTCGAACAAGGCATCGACGGATTCCTGCAACATCCGCTTTTCGTTGCGCACGATGATGTCGGGCGCGCGCAGTTCAATCAGGCGCTTCAGGCGGTTGTTGCGGTTGATGACGCGACGGTACAGATCGTTCAGATCGGAGGTCGCGAAACGGCCACCATCCAGCGGGACCAGCGGGCGCAGTTCCGGCGGGATCACGGGGATCACGGTCAGGACCATCCATTCCGGGCGGTTGCCAGATTCAAGGAAGTTTTCGACGATCTTCAGACGCTTGATGATCTTCTTGGGCTTCAACTCGCCTGTCGCCACTTTCAGATCGGCGCGCAGCTGTTCGGCTTCGGATTCAAGGTCAATCTGAGCCAGCATTTCACGGATCGCTTCGGCGCCGATATTGGCCTGGAACGCGTCCATGCCGTAAAGGTCCTGCGCGTCGTTGAATTCCTCCTCGGTCATCAACTGGCCATAGGTCAGGTCGGTCAGGCCGGGTTCGATCACGACATAGTTTTCGAAATACAGAATGCGTTCCAGATCGCGCAGGGTCATGTCCAGCATCAGGCCGATGCGGCTTGGCAGCGATTTCAGGAACCAGATATGCGCGACAGGTGCGGCCAGTTCGATATGGCCCATACGTTCGCGGCGGACCTTTTGCAGGGTCACTTCCACGCCGCATTTTTCGCAGACAACGCCGCGGTATTTCATCCGCTTGTATTTGCCGCACAGGCATTCGTAATCCTTGATCGGGCCAAAGATCCGCGCGCAGAACAGACCGTCCCGTTCAGGCTTGAACGTGCGGTAGTTGATGGTTTCGGGCTTCTTGATCTCGCCAAAGGACCACGACAGGATCCGTTCGGGCGATGCCAGAGACACCTTGATTTCGTCAAACGTCTTTGCCGGAGCAACCGGGTTGAACGGGTTGTTTGTCAGTTCCTGGTTCATCTTCAATTCCTTGAATTGGGGTGCGCAAGTGCGAGGGGTAAGGCGGGGTTAACCCCGCCCTACGGGCGTTTTTGGTCGGGGCTCGCCCGACTGATCCGCCCTATTCCTCATCCTCCGCATCCAGGAGTTCCATGTTGAGGCCGAGACCCCGGACTTCTTTCACGAGCACGTTGAACGATTCTGGCACGCCGGCCTCGAAGTTGTCCTCGCCCTTGACGATGCTTTCATAGACTTTCGTCCGCCCTGCGACGTCATCCGACTTCACAGTCAGCATTTCCTGCAGGGTGTAGGCCGCGCCATAAGCTTCCAGTGCCCAGACTTCCATTTCCCCGAAACGCTGACCGCCGAACTGGGCTTTACCACCCAGAGGCTGCTGCGTGACAAGGCTGTAAGGCCCGGTGGACCGTGCGTGGATCTTGTCGTCAACCAAGTGATGCAGTTTCAGCAGGTATTTGACACCCACCGTCACTTTGCGGCTGAACTGTTCACCGGTGCGCCCGTCGAACAGGATCGACTGGCCCGAGGTGTCGAAACCGGCACGCCGCAGCGCATCGTTCACGTCAGCCTCTTTCGCGCCGTCGAACACAGGCGTCGCGATCGGCACACCACGGGTGACATGACCCGCTGCTTCGACCAGATCAGCCTCGTTCATACCGACGATGCCTTCTTCGTAGACATCATCGCCATAGGCGATTTTCATCGCTTCGCGCACGGGGGTCAGGTCGCCGGACCGGCGGTATTCACCCAAGGCTTCATCAATCTGGATACCCAGACCGCGCGCGGCCCAACCCATGTGGGTTTCAAGGATCTGACCGACGTTCATGCGCGATGGCACGCCCAGCGGGTTCAAACAGAAATCCACCGGTGTCCCGTCTGCAAGGAACGGCATGTCTTCCATCGGAACAACCTTGGAAATGACGCCCTTGTTGCCGTGACGACCGGCCATCTTGTCGCCCGGTTGCAGCTTGCGCTTTACCGCGACGAACACTTTGACCATCTTCATCACGCCGGGGGGCAGATCATCGCCGCGACGGACCTTTTCAACCTTGTCCTCGAACCGTGCATCCATTGCCCGTTTCTGGATTTCGTATTGCTGGTTTAACGCCTCGACGATTTTCGCGTCATCCTCGTCTTCCATTGCCAATTGCCACCACTGGCCGCGGCTCAGGTCAGAGACACTTTCCTCGGTGACGACAGCGCCAGCCTTGAAGCCTTTTGGCCCCTTGGCTGCTGTCTTGCCGCCGATGATGTCCCACAGACGTGCATAGATGTTGCGGTCAAGGATCGCACGTTCGTCGTCACGGTCGCGCGACAGGCGTTCGACTTCTTCACGCTCGATCTGCAGCGCGCGTTCGTCTTTTTCCACGCCATGACGGTTGAACACGCGCACCTCGACCACGGTGCCATAGTCACCGGGCGGCAGGCGCAAAGATGTGTCACGCACGTCGGATGCCTTTTCACCAAAGATGGCGCGCAGCAGCTTTTCTTCTGGCGTCATCGGGCTTTCGCCTTTTGGTGTGATCTTGCCGACCAGAATATCCGCAGGCCCAACCTCGGCCCCGATATAGACGATGCCCGCTTCGTCAAGGTTGCGCAGGGCTTCCTCGCCAACATTGGGGATGTCGCGGGTGATTTCCTCTGGCCCAAGCTTGGTGTCACGGGCGGCGACTTCGAATTCCTCGATATGGATCGAGGTGAAGACGTCGTCGCGCACGATGCGTTCGGAGATCAGGATCGAGTCTTCATAGTTGTAACCGTTCCACGGCATGAAGGCGACGACCACGTTCTTGCCAAGCGCCAGCTCTCCCAGATCGGTGGACGGACCATCGGCGATGACCTGACCTTTCTGGACCAGATCCCCCACCTTCACCAGCGGACGCTGGTTGATACAGGTGTTCTGGTTGGACCGCTGGAATTTGCGCATGCGGTAGATATCGACGCCCGCATCACCCAATTCCAGATCGGACGTCGCGCGGATCACGATCCGCTGCGCATCGACCTGGTCGATGACGCCGGCACGTTTTGCCATGATCGCAGCGCCGCTATCGCGCGCCACGACTTCTTCGATGCCGGTGCCGACCAATGGGGCTTCGGCCTGCAGCAAAGGCACGGCCTGACGCTGCATGTTTGACCCCATCAGCGCACGGTTGGCGTCGTCGTTTTCAAGGAACGGGATCAGCGATGCGGCGACCGAAACCAGCTGTTTCGGCGACACGTCGATCAGGTCCACGTTTTCACGCGGGGCCAGCGTGTAATCGCCGTTCACGCGGGTCGAGACCAGATCATTCTTGAACGATCCGTCAGGGTTCATCGACGCGTTGGCCTGTGCCACGGTGTGGCGCATTTCTTCGGTCGCGGACATGTATTGCACATCATCAGTCACCTTGCCGTCCACGACCTTGCGGTAGGGTGTTTCGATGAAACCGTACTTGTTCACGCGGGCGAAGGTCGCCAGCGAGTTGATCAGACCGATGTTCGGCCCTTCGGGCGTTTCAATCGGGCACATCCGGCCATAATGGGTCGGGTGGACGTCGCGCACTTCGAAACCGGCACGTTCGCGGGTCAGACCGCCGGGCCCAAGGGCCGACAGGCGGCGCTTGTGCGTCACTTCGGACAAGGGGTTGGTCTGGTCCATGAACTGCGACAGCTGGCTGGAGCCGAAGAATTCGCGCACAGCCGCAGCAGCAGGTTTCGCGTTGATCAGGTCCTGCGGCATCACCGTGTCGATTTCGACAGATGACATGCGTTCCTTGATCGCGCGCTCCATGCGCAGCAGGCCAACGCGATACTGGTTCTCCATCAATTCGCCCACAGACCGGACGCGGCGGTTGCCAAGGTGGTCGATGTCGTCGATATCGCCCTTGCCGTCGCGCAATTCGGTCAGCGCCTTGATACACGAGACGATATCTTCACGGCGCAATGTGCGGATCGTGTCATCGGCATCAAGGTCCAGACGCATGTTCATCTTGACGCGGCCCACGGCGGACAGGTCATAGCGTTCACCGTCAAAGAACAGCGTATCGAACAGCGCCGATGCGGAATCGACGGTCGGTGGTTCACCGGGGCGCATAACGCGGTAGATATCCATGAGCGCGGTTTCGCGGTTCATGTTCTTGTCCGCCGCCATCGTGCTGCGGATGTAGCCACCCACAGATATGTTGTCGATGTCGAGGACGGGGATCGAGGTGATACCCGCGTCGATCAAGTCCCGCAACGTGCCACCTGTGACAGCGCCCGTCTTGTCCATTTCCAGCGTCAGTTCGTCACCAGCTTCGACATAGATCGCGCCGGTGTCTTCGTTGATCATGTCACGGGCGACATATTTGCCGACGATATGCTCGTAAGGGACCAGCAGGTTCTTGACCTTGCCGTCGTCGATCATCTTTTTGACCGACCGTGGGGTTACCTTTTCGCCAGCCTTTGCGATGATCTCGCCGGTGTCGGCATCGACAAGGTCATAGGTTGGCCGGGTGCCGCGGACGCGTTCTGGGAAGAACTTGGTCGTCCAGGCGTTGGTCTTTTTGTCCAGCGCGTAATCGACGGTGTTGTAATAGGCATTCATGATGCCTTCCTGGTCCAGCCCCAGCGCATAAAGCAGGGTGGTCACGGGCAATTTACGACGACGGTCGATCCGGCAGAACACAAGGTCCTTGGCGTCGAATTCGAAATCGAGCCAGCTGCCACGGTAAGGAATGATCCGGCAGGCGAACAGCAATTTGCCCGATGAATGGGTCTTGCCCTTGTCGTGGTCAAAGAACACGCCGGGCGACCGGTGCATCTGGGACACGATCACGCGCTCGGTGCCGTTCACGACAAAGGTGCCGTTCGGGGTCATCAGGGGCATGTCACCCATGAACACGTCTTGTTCCTTGATGTCCTTGACGGATTTGGACCCCGTGTCCTCGTCCACTTCGAACACGATCAGGCGCAGCGTCACCTTCAGCGGTGCGGCATAGGTCATGTCGCGCTGCATACATTCTTCGACGTCGTACTTTGGCTTTTCCAGCTCGTATTTCACGAACTCCAGCACGGCGGTCTCGTTGAAGTCCTTGATCGGGAAAACCGACTGGAACACACCCTTGATGCCTTCGCCGTCAAGCGGTGTTGCACTGTCGCCGGAACGCAGGAACAGATCATAGGAAGATTTCTGAACCTCGATGAGGTTCGGCATTTCAAGCACTTCACGGATTTTGCCGTAATACTTGCGCAGGCGTTTCTGACCAAGGAAGGAGGAAGCCATGTGCGATATCACCTTTTGTTTGTCTCTCGAACGTGCGGCGCCCGGGCTGCGCCGCCACATCCATTTGACCGGGGGTTTCAAGTCTATTCCTGGCTGCCGTCCCACCGGCTGCCTCCCGACTTTTCAACCTAGCCCAAGGGGTGGGCCACGCATGGCCGACCGCTAAGACAGGTTTGGCTGGACCCGCAAATGCAGGTCCAGCCGCGTTCAAACGCCCACGATGATCGAAAATCACCGAAGGGCGGAGTAAACCCCGCCTTATGCCAGTTCGACGGTCGCGCCAGCTGCTTCCAGCTTGGCTTTGATTTCGTCGGCTTCGGCTTTGGAAGCGCCTTCTTTGACCTTGCCGCCAGCTTCGACCAGATCTTTGGCTTCTTTCAGGCCCAGACCGGTGATGCCGCGCACTTCTTTGATCACGTTGATCTTCTGTGCGCCGGCGTCTTTCAGGACGACGTCGAATTCGGTCTTTTCTTCGGCGGCTTCTGCTGTTGCAGCAGGACCGGCCATCATCACAGCGCCGCCAGCAGCGGGCTCGATGCCGTACTCATCCTTGAGGATGGTTTTCAGTTCTTGTGCTTGAAGAAGGGTCAGACCAACGATTTCTTCAGCGAGTTTTTTCAGATCAGCCATTTTATGCTTTCCGTTCGATTTAAGTGTGTTCCAACGTGAGGCGGCAGCCCCAAGTCAATTCAGATGCTTCACGCAGCTTTCTCTTCGATGGTCGAAAGAATGCTCGCGATGTTCGAAGCAGGCGCGCCAATGGCCCCGGCGATGTTTGCGGCAGGTGCTGCGATGCAACCCACGATAGAAGCGATAAGCTCCTCGCGGCTTGGCATCCCGGCAACGGCTTTCACACCGGCTGGATCCAGTGCCGTGTCACCCATTGCCCCGCCCAGTACGACCAATTTCTCGTTCGTCTTGGCATAGGCATCAATCACTTTCGCCGCAGCGACAGGATCTTCGGAATAGGCGATCACGGTCATGCCCATCAGGTAAGTGGCGATGCTTTCGCATGGCTTACCTTCAAGAGCGATCTTGGCGAGCTTGTTCTTGGCAACGCGTACGGCCCCACCAGCATCGCGCATACGCGCCCGCAGGTCCTGCATTTCAGCAACTGTCATGCCTTCGTAGTGGGCGACCACTACAACGCCAGAGCTTTCAAAGATCTGGCCGAGTTCATCGACCAATTGTTCTTTTTGTGCTCTATCCACAGTTTCACTCCAATTAAGGTACCAAATAGTCTGGCACCGGCTCTCGTTTTTGCCGGGCAGCGGACCACCCGACAGTCGGTGTCCACATAAACGGGGCGAGCCAAGTTGAACCGAGGAGAGCCTCGAAAAATTCTGGTCTATCCCGTCTCAGGCAGGAATTAACAGTCTTGCGACTAACCCACCGTCTCGGACGAATAAAGGCCCGAACGAATCAATCTTTCGGGCCTGAATGGTGGTTATCGCCTGCACGGCACTTTGCCAAGGGCCGATTTGAGCCGGACAGCGCTGCCGGTGCCCGTGCGGGGTAAACCTTTGTTCAAGAAATACCCAGTAAGACAAGGCGCATGACATCGCAGAACCGACCCCATTTCCGCAACCTCGAAGATTTTGCAGGAATCGCCTCTGACTGGTTCTGGGAAACCGACCATCAGCATCGGTTCATCTATTTTTCGAACCGGATGGAACAAGTCACAAAGATCAGCAGAGCAGATGTGCTGGGCCATGGGCTTGAAATTTTCGCGGTGGACCAGTCAGGTCCGGCATGGCAGGCGCATCTGGATGACCTGCAGGCGCATCGCGCATTTCGCAATTTTGAATATCGCGTCATCCGGCCAACGGACGGGTCGGTGATGTGGCTGCGCATCGCAGGCGAGCCGCAGTTCGATCAGGCCGGCGCATTTACCGGCTATCGCGGCACAGGGCATGATGTCACCCGTGAAAAGGTCGCGATGATGCAGCTGGAACAAAGCAATGCCGCGCTAGCGATCAGAAACCGCGAACTTGACGAGGCGCGGCAGGCGCTGGAACAGGCGGCGTATCACGATACGCTGACAGGGCTGCCGAACCAGCGCGCCTTTGAGCGGGCGCTGGAACACTGTCTTGGCACGGCAGACGGACAAGTAGCCTTGCTGCACCTTGATCTGGACAGGTTCAAATGGGTGAATGACACCTTGGGCCACCAAAGCGGCGATGCCGTGCTGGCGACCGCCGCGCAACGGATCTCGGCGGCGGTGGGAGACGGGGGGCAGACCTATCGTGTTGGCGGCGACGAATTCATGGTGCTTCTCACGCAGGGCATCTCGGCCAATCTTGCCCATCAAACAGGGACCGCGATCGTCACGGCCCTGACACGCCCCATAGATCTCGCACAACGGCAGGTCACCATCGGCATCAGCATCGGGATCGCCACCGGCAGTGCGGGGCAGGATACCGCCGCAACGGTGATCGCCCATGCCGATGTCGCGCTCTATGAGGCGAAACGCAATGGGCGCAATCAGGTTTGTCAGATCACGCCGCAGATCACCAAACGGATGCAGATCAAGCGCCAGATCGCAGCCACAATTCCCGGCGCGCTCGAACGGGGCGAGTTTACCGCCTATTTCCAACCGCAGGCCGATATTGAGACCGGCGAGATCGTCGGCGCAGAGGCGCTGGTGCGCTGGCATCACCCCGAATGCGGGTTGCTGCAACCGGCCGACTTTCTGGATATCGCCGCCGAAATGGGCCTGATCGAAGATATCGACAGGCAGGTGCTGCGCCTTGCGCTGGCGGTGGTCGATAAATTGCAGGCGCGCGGGCTTAACCTGCCGTCGATATCGGTGAATATCAGCGCACCGCGCCTGATGGATCCGCGCCTGCCTGATGATGTGGCCAGCACGTGGACAGACCGCAGATGCGGGCTGTCAATCAAATTGCTGGAAACGATCTATCTGGACGACAGGCGCGAAGTCCCCCAGATCAAGGAGAATCTACAGCAGCTGCGCGACATGGGGGTCGAAATACATTCGGATGATTTTGGTAGCGGGCGGGCGTCGATCGTCGGGTTGCTGAAGGTACAGCCGGACCGGCTCAAGATCGAATGCCGGATGATCCGCACGGCGCTGCGCGATCCGCGCAAATCCAAGGTCATCGCAGCGATCCTTGAAATGACCCGCGCCTTGGGCATTGCCGCAACCGCCGAAGGCGTCGAATCGGCCAAGGACATTGCCGCCGTTCGTGACATCGGCTGCGTCTATTATCAGGGTAACGTACTCGCCCCACCGCTACAGGAAGCAGCTTTCATCGCATTCATGTCGCGCCAAAAGATGGCAACAAAAACAAAAACGGCAGGCCGTGATGGCCTGCCGTTTTGCTTGTAAACCGAAAGCCGGGTCAAGCGTTGCCGGTCGCCGAGGCAACGTCGACAGTCACGCCTGGGCCCATGGTCGAGCTGACAGCGATCTTTTTCATATAGGTGCCTTTGGCACCCGATGGACGGGCCTTGCCGACGGCATCCACGAAGGCGCGCATGTTTTCCTGCAGCTGTTCAGCCGAGAAAGACGCCTTGCCGATACCGGCATGCACGACGCCTGCTTTTTCAGCCTTGAACTGAACCTGGCCGCCCTTGGCCGCTTCGACAGCTTCCTTGACATCCATGGTCACGGTGCCGACGCGCGGGTTTGGCATCAGGTTACGCGGGCCAAGCACCTTGCCCAGACGACCGACGATGGCCATCATGTCAGGTGTCGCGATGCAACGGTCGAAATCGATCTTGCCGGACTGGATGGTTTCCATCAGGTCCTCTGCACCGACGATATCGGCGCCTGCTGCCTTGGCTTCGTCAGCCTTGTCGCCACGGGCGAAAACGGCCACGCGGACAGTTTTGCCAGTGCCGTTTGGCAGGGTCACGGTGCCACGGACCATCTGGTCGGCGTGGCGTGGATCGACACCCAGCTGCATCGAAATTTCGACGGTTTCGTCGAATTTTGCTGTGGCGCTGCCTTTGACCAAAGCAATGGCTTCGGCGACCGACACATTGGTCTTGCCGTCAAATGCGGCACGGGCTGCGGTTGTGCGCTTACCAAATTTTGCCATTACTTGACCTCCACGCCCATCGAACGGGCAGAGCCCATGATGATCTGCATTGCACCTTCAATGGATGTCGCATTGAGGTCTTTCATCTTGGCTTCGGCAATTTCACGCACCTGCTTGGCGGTGATCGAACCGGCAGATGCACGGCCGGGGGTCTTGGACCCGGACGCCAGCTTGGCCGCCTTCTTGATGTAATAGGACGCGGGGGGCGTCTTGATCTCGAAGGTGAAGGACTTGTCCGCGTAATAGGTGATCACGGTCGGGCAAGGCGCATCTTTTTCCATGTCGGCTGTCTTGGCGTTGAACGCCTTGCAGAATTCCATGATGTTGATGCCGCGCTGACCCAATGCGGGACCGACGGGTGGGCTTGGTTTGGCATTGCCAGCTGCAACTTGCAGCTTGAGCATGCCCATGACTTTCTTGGCCATCTGGCCTCTCCTTTTTCAGCGGTGGGATGGATCCCACCCTACATTTGCCCCGAAGGGCGGTGATGCCGTGGTTCGGTCCGGACGTCATCCGGTGCCTCCCACGTCTGAACACGCAAGGTTACTGTTTGGAAACCTGCGTGAATTCCAACTCGACCGGGGTGGCCCGGCCAAAGATCGACACCGTGACCTTGAGGCGCTGGTGTTCTTCGTCGACATATTCGACCATGCCGTCGAAATCCTCGAACGGGCCGTCGTTGACCTTGACCTTTTCGCCGATCTCGAAATGGATCAGGGTGCGCGGGCTGTCCTCGCCTTCCTGAACGCGGCCAAGGATGGCCTGCACTTCGGCGTCACGCATCGGCATCGGGCGGCCCTGTGGCCCCAAAAATCCAGTGACGCGGTTGATCGAATTGATCAGGTGATAGCCTTCATCCGACATTTCCATATGCACCAGCACATAGCCGGGCATGAAACGGCGTTCGGTCGTCACTTTTTTGTTGCGACGGACTTCGATCACTTCTTCGGTTGGCACCAAGACTTCGTCGATCTGGTCGGACAGGCCTTTTTCTTCCGCTTTTGCGCGGATTGCCTCTGCGATCTTCTTTTCGAAGTTCGAAAGAACGCTTACCGAATACCAGCGTTTAGCCATCTGTCAGAGCACCTTGTCGTCACGAGACCGCACCGGCCCCTGGTTCAAATTGATCCGACGCCTGCGCCGGTGTCGAAAATAAAAGCGGCGCGCAACTCGATTCGCCGCACGCCATATTTCCGAAGTTGCCTGCCTTTACCGCCGCCACCACCCGTTTTCAAGAGGGGCGGGCAGAATAAGCACGCCGGCCTTAGCCGCCGAAATAGCCCAGCACGCCGGACAGCCCGAAACGGATCACGAAATCAACCAGCGAGAAAAACACCGCAGTCAGCGCGGCAAGGATAAAGACCATGATCGTGGTCAGCACCACCTCGCGGCGGGTGGGCCAGACGACCTTGGCCACCTCGGCGCGGACTTCTTGAATGAACTTCACGGGATTGGCGATGGCCATCGGCACGGTCCTTTATCGAAACTGTGTGCGACATACGGGGTCATGGGGCCGAATTCAAGCCCGCATGGCGCCACCCGCCCACAGCGGATCCAGCAATGTCACCCCTCGGATGGCCCCGATTGCAGCAATCTGGGCGCGATAGGCCATGTCGCCCGCGGCATGGTCCGCCGGGGTGAAACCGTCAAACGGCGGATAGCCGTCTTCGACCGGCAAAAGCGCGCGTACATTTGTCCCCAGATCGCCCGCCCCGCCCAAGGCATGGCGATGCAAAATCTCGGCCACGGCGGGGGCGGACAGGCTGCGGTGGATATATTGGTCAATCGGTTGCACCAAACCCGCAGCGGCAGGCCCCAGCAAATCCGCGCAGATCGCGGCGAAATGTATGGCGCGGATTCAACTCGCCAGTGCAACTTTACCCACGGTATGATGCGTGAGGCAGCGATGCCCAAGTGCTTCTCACCGTCGAAAGTAA
>Ga0222630_1000997_pt1 | contig 13268 bp, 8 predicted proteins | sample AntAcemetagenom3_FD_179842 | JGI IMG/M metagenome (GOLD analysis project Ga0222630, IMG submission 179842) | Saline water microbial communities from Ace Lake, Antarctica - #3 | ecosystem: Environmental > Aquatic > Non-marine Saline and Alkaline > Saline | place: Antarctica: Ace Lake | collected...
ACCTTCGTGGAGAACTCTTTGACCGTCCAACGCAAGTGATTCAAAATCTCGAGCCGCGTATCGACGGTTACGTCCGCCAAAACGCACGCGTCGTAAAGCTGTTTCAGCTCGCGCGCCCGGATGACTTGCGTCGTGTCCACCACCACCACGGCGCCGTCTTTCTTTTCCCAGTTCTTGGACCGAGCCATGTCATCCAGGGCGTCCCGTACTCGTTCGCGGTCGTTAACCGCCTTGGCCGCTTTTTTCAGCCGACCAATCGCCAACAGCATCTTGGTTTCCTTCGCGAGCAGCGCGGCCACGGCGCGTTTTCGCAGCGCAGAGGCAACCTTAGCATCATCCGTATCAGATCCTAAAGTCACCGGTTTCGCGGTGGCGTACAAAGCGGCGCCTAGTTTCGCGGCGCGTTCCGATTCCGCGATTGTTCGGGACTCGGCAAACCCGTCGCTTTGGACGACTTGCGGAAACGCCGCGTCTATTTTCTGGAGCTCGCCGACGCGCCACGCGTCGAATTCTGACTGAAGCAGCGCGAAGTCGGAAGGAGTCCGCGGGGTCATCCGGCGAGAGATGTCGAAGCTTCGCTGGTTGGTTTCTTTTTCCAGCGCGAGTTCGGAGTCTTCCCGTGCTTTTTGAAGCTCGGCGTCTCTTTTGGTGCGTAAAAAACAAGCGCGCCGCCGGTCCCGCGCGCCGCGCGCGAACCGTTGCAGCACCACCGCTTTTTCTTGTTTCACCGCGAGGGTTTCCTCCGCGGTGACGTACCTCCCGACCCTGACGTGCACGTCCTTGTTGTTCGATAGCAACATATCGGGTCGCTGCATTTGCGTCGAGCTCTCTCGTTGCGTCTGCGCCCGCCGCGTCCGGAGTTCGAACGTCTGCGTCTCCGTGGTGAACTTTAGCGTAAACTCTTTTTTATTTTGGGAATCCGTTTGCACAGAAGCGTGGTGGTACGCGCGCCCGTTCCGGACATCCCGGTACCCGCCCAGGTACCGCGGTTTCTGCGATACGCTGGCGTCTATTGTGACGGTGATTATCTTTTTTTTGTTGTCACCGTCGTCACCGTCGACCGCGACTTCTATGGAATTGGGCAGGGATTGGTTTTTCGGGTCGGACTCGTCATCCGCTTCGACTTCCTCCGGCGCGAATTTCACAACAAGCTCCATCGTTACCGCCCCGCCCGGCTTCACGGAAACGTCCATCAGCGCCAAGTCGTCTTGGAACTCCTCATCCTGGTACCGCAGGGAAAGGGCGTCCCATGGAAGCGGGAGTTCCGAAACCACCTTCTCCTTCAAGTCGTGCCCGGTCGCGGTGGCCTTGACCGCCACGCGATGCACGAAGTTTTCAGGCTGAATCACGAACGTTACCGTCACGTCGGGTGTGTTGTCGGGGGGGAACTCTTCCACCGGGCCGGCCGTCGAGTCGGGGTCGTTGGACTCGTTGGATGGAGGTGGTTCGTTGACCCGCGCTTCGTGTAATTCCGCCGTTTCAGTGTCAGTCTCAGGCACCAACAAAACCTCACTCGCGGTGTTCCGGGACGGTGTCTCACGCTCGGGTTCGTCGTCGTCCTCCTCCAGGTCGTCGTCGTACGCATTGCCGGGCAGCGGCTCATCCAACGCGGACGAATCGTCCAGCCCTCCGTTGGAACCAGGCTCCTCCGGGTCACCCTCCTCCCGCAAACTCGCATTGTCGTCGAAATCCTCCAGGCTGTTCTCGCGCTCCAGCGCAGACGGCGGAGGCGCCGCCGCGGTCCCCGCCTCAAGGGGGTCGCTCATCGCGCAGCAGCCGGGTCCACCGCGCTGCCTAAAATGGCACACGAACTGGAAATAAGTCGCGCCAAGCGAAGAAACTCGACAACCAAATGGCGGCAATCCGGATCGGGTTTCCGTTTCCTTCCTTCCGATCGCAAAAAACCGCCGACCCCGCACTCCACGCGCACGTCCACGTTGACGTGTGCTGTTTCGAAATGGCGGCTCCGGGAGGAATCGGCGCTACCGCGTTCGACGAAGGAACCTGGTACCACGAAATTCTTGAAGATGGCCTCGCGTTGTCCTACCGGGTGCGTGCCGATCGCGACGCGGTTTTTTTTTTCTCGGATGACAGAACGTCCCGGCGGCGCCATCGGCGCGCGCGCTCTGCGTTCGCGCGCTGGTTCCTGTTGCCCAAGCGCGGTCCTCGCCTAAAAGAGTGCTCTCGCGTATCGTCCCCGCGTGTGTGTCGTGTTGTGTATCACCCCAATCGTTTCGCACTCACTCCGTATCTCCACGCAACTCACCCGCCCATCTCTCTGCTTTCCCTCTCCCGCCCGCCGCCGCCGCCTTCAGGTTGAGGAGGTTCTGCATCGCGGCCAGTCCGAGTTCCAGACCGTGGAGGTGGTGAAGACCGTACCTTTCGGTTCCCTGCTCATCACCGACGGCTTGATGCAATCCTCGGAGGTGGACGAGTACGTGTACCACCAGTCCCTGGTGCATCCCGCGCTCACCGCGCACCCCAACCCCAAGAAGGTTCTCATCGCGGGTGGAGGCGAGGTGCGTTGCCCGAAGCAACTCTTTTCCGACACTCTTTTTGTTTTTGCTCTTTCGATCGTGCGGGATGATTATATCCAAATAAAGGCCCGTGAGGCAGCCGCAGCCCTAGTAGGCGCTCACGGGGAGGCACCGGGGGGTCTTCGGGTCCTCTGGCCATTACACAGCCTATGAGGTCTTTGTTCCGACTGACCGCACGACCGACGCCGACGCTGGGGATTGTTTTTGGCCGCACTCTCTCGCGTGGCTTTTTCTTTCTTTCTTCGTCGCCGTAGGCACCACCACTCGCTCTCTCGCCTCACCGCTGACGCACCTTCCACCCGTTTTTCCAGGGCGCCACGTTGAGAGAGGTTCTCAAACACCCGTGCGTCGAGGAGTGCATGATGGTTGATATCGGTGCGTATTTGGAACGACCGTCCCGTCCCCTCTCCCGACGCGCTCCGTTTCCACTTCGCGTCAGTTTTTCAATCCGTCGGTTTCCAGCCAGGAGACCCGACACGTCGTGCGAGTGGGATGATTATATCCAAATAAAGGCCCGTGAGGCAGCCGCAGCCCTAGTAGGCGCTCACGGGGAGGCACCGGGGGGTTCTCGGATCCTCTGGCCATTACGCAGCCTATGAGGTCTTTGTTCCGACTGACCGCTCAGCGACGACATTCTTTTTTTTTACCCGATTTCTTTTTGCGCGGCACGCGCGTCTCGCGTCTTTCTCGCCGAACGCGAATTGACCGACTCTTTCACCCCCACCTCACCAGACGGCATCGTTGTGGACATGTGTCGCGAGCACACGCCTTTTTACTCCGCGGGCGCGTATGACGACAAGCGCACAAATTTGATAATCGGCGACGCCAAGGCTGGCTTGGAGGCTTTGGCGGATGGGTCGCTGGACGTTATTATCTGCGACCTTTCCGACCCCTTGGACGGCGGTCCTTGCTACCAGCTGTACACCACTTCGTTCTACGCGATGTGCAAAGAAAAACTCGCGCCTGGTGGGATTCTCGTCACCCAATCCGGGTGCGCGTCCGTCCGGGATTGCCACCTGGTGTTCACTCCCATTCACAACACCCTGAAACAAGTGTTCCCGCGAGTGTGGGGGTACACCACGTGCGGTACGTGTTGCGTTTCCCAAATCCCGCCTCCACGTTTGTCGATCGTCCAGGGTAATTACTCATACACATCACAAAAGACTGACACTTTCTTTTACCGGTATCAGTCCCGTCCTTCACCTCGGAGTGGGGCTTTAACATCTGCGCCAAGGACAAAGACGCGACCGATTTGTACGTCGGGATCGTGGCGGACGGAACCCTGGAGAAAAGGTTAGCGGAACGCAAACTCACCGAACTTTCGTACTACGACCAAATCACGCACACCCGGATGTTCTCCATGAACCGCACATTGAGGGAACAGTGCAGGGACGAAAAACGAGTCATGACGGTGGAAAACCCGCTGTTCATGTGCGGCACGGACACGCACAACACGGTTTTTGAAGACAATCAGTAACACAACAGGGACGTCCTCGACATAGCAACAAGGGCCATTGACATAGTATATGAGTTGGCGTGGAGTAGAATCATAACATTATATAATTGACGAGTTGAGGAGTTGATATCATGCAGCGAAACGTTTCCTCTCGTCGCACCGTCTCATCAGTTTGGGAGCCTTGCCGAAGCTTTTCGTAAACTCGTGATTCATTCATCGGTCCCTCTCCAGTCGCTCTCGCGCCGTGGCCCGTATGACGGACACGGTCACGCGTGAGCGCCCGGGCGACGTGAACCTAACCTCCGGTTTATGGAACCGACGCCGGGACCTGCGCGCGGTGAGGCGACACTTCGGGAGTTCGTTCGGGGACGATGGGGACGGAAGTGACGTGACGATCTCGTGCGCCACTTCGAACGTGGTGCTCTGCGTCGGGTACACGCGAGTGCTTCTTGGGGACCACGGCCCGTACTTGGAGCTGAACCCGGCAAGTGTGCTGTGGGAAAACCTCACGAAAGTCGCAGGCGGTGGAGACGCGCGGTTCTACGACGAGTGGCGGGTATCACCTGAGCTTGTGCGCGGCGGTGTCGATGACGACGTCGATGTCGGTGTCGCCACCGAAACCAAAACCGAAACCAATAGTGACGGCCAAAAAGACGAAATGATCCAACTCCGACGAACCGCGAAGCTGTACCACCAAATAAAGCCCGTGACCGGCCAGGGGAACCCTCCGCGGGACAGTAGCTGGGCGGTGGCGAACAACCGACCGACAAGCGAAGGGTACGCCGGGTACGAAGTCGGGGCGGTTTACGTCGGGGCGTTTGAGGTTTCGGTGGGCGGGCGAGCTATGCCGCAAATGGGTGCGGCGGGAAGTAACACTTTTTCCCCAAAAAATAACAACCCTCTCTGCGCTGGAAGAGTCGCTTGGTGGCGCCCCAAGCAAGGCACAGGCGGGATCGTCCCTGAAGGCGTGTGTGGCGTACGAAACGAGCCAGGAAACGACGCCGCAAAACAAGGCGAAATCCCGGTGCACGCGAAAGACCTGGCGGGTACGCAAACGCTTGTGCCGGGCGAAGGAGTGTGGTTCACTGTCGTGGAGCACGACGACGGTGACGTTTCATCATCATCACGCCGAGCCATCAACGTGACGGGCCCGGGAGGCGAGCCTGTTCGCTCTGCGTGCCCGGGGTACGCAGAGGCTGCGGAAAGCGCGTGGAAAACGGCGAAACGTAACTCGCGAGCGGCGCTACTAAAAAAACAAGGCGCGCGAACTGGCTCGCCGGCGCAACAAGCCGCGTTTCGCGCCAGTGTCGAGCCTTGGTCGGAACGTCGCGAAATGGAGCGCTGTGCGGTGGCATCCGCGATGCGACGGGTTGGTCGTATTTTACGAGAAAACTGCGCTCGCATCGTGAACGAGAAGAATAGCAACAAAGACGCCAGCAACCGCAAAATTAACAACACCCACGGTACTGAAGAAGAGCTCCCGAAGTGGCTCACGGCGATTGCCCGCGGCGCCGTGGCGTGCGCTGTTCTAAATTCGTCGTCGGGCGACGTCGCACTTTGCGCCCGAGAAACGGCGGCGGCGTGCGCGTCTGTTACGTATCAAAACGAAAAAGTCACCGTAGTGGAGCTCACCTACACTGCACTGCGCGAGATGCGAGGGAAAGAATTCGAAGTGTTACAAGACGGTGATGACAACGCACATGCGGAAGCAACGACAGACACCGAAAAAGAAAGAATAACCTCTGAAGCGCGAGCCGCGTTTGACAAAGCGCTTCCGTCGGAGGAAGTCGGGCACGACCACCTCGTCGCGGTGCTCCCCGTTCCACAAAAATCAACCTCCGGGCTAGGTCACAGGGTTTCGCTGGCGCTACGAGCCTCGCCAAACGTACGCGCGGTGGTGTTGGTGTCATCCGGGCCGGACACCGCAGTGAGGGATGTCGTGGCGCTGGCGGGGGCGTGCGCGCACGGCACGCCGCCGTTTGTGCCGGTCGCCACGACCGCCGTCGCGCCCGACGGTGGCGAAGAAAATAAGAAACCCGCGGTGACGCTCACGTTGCTTGAACGGGGCGATTTCGGCACCGCGGTTGGCTTGGCGTACTCGCACGGGCGTGTTTACTGCTGGCAGTGCGGCGAAGACGGGCATGGCAAACGCCAGTGTCCGCGACGAGGCGGCGACGAAAGCGTCGGCGAACTCACACACGCGGTCACCGCGATGGCGGTGTAAAGTCTTGGTTATTTTCAATCGTGCGTTCGTCTTACTCGCTCATCGCTTCACGTTTTTCTTACGAACATCGAGCTAACGGGTGCGGCGGCGATCCGTACGCCTTTAAACAGTTTGAGTTTGGTACCTGACGTGCAACGTATTTCGAGTAGTTACTTCTTCCCATTGTTAATCATCCCAGCGCAAAAAGCTTCAAACGGCTTCACGTATTTCTGTGGGACAACCGCGCCGGCATCCATGAGAATATCAAAAATTGCCTTGTGGTCCCTTACCCTTGCAACTATCAGCGGCGTCTCGCCGTCGTTACTCGCCTTGTTGACGTCCGCGCCCGCCTCGATCAGCGCAGACACTATCGCCTCGTGACCGTTTTGAGCGGCGATGTACATTGGCGACACGCCGACATCCCTTACCTTGTTTACGTCCGCGCCCGCCTCGATCAGCGCAGACACTATCGCCTCGTGGCCGTTTTGAGCGGCCATGTACAGTGGCGTCACGCCGACATTGTTTGCCTTGTTGACGTCCACGCCCGCCTCGAGCAGCGTCCGCACGATTGCCTCGTGGCCCTTATGAGCGGCCATGAAAAAAGGGATCGCGCCGTTAACCATCGCCTTGTTGATGTCCGCGCCTGCTTTGATCAGTACCCGCACCACCGTCTTGTGGCCCTGTTCGGCGGCGATGTACAGCGGCGTCGAGACGTTATCCTCTGCCTTGTCGATGTCTGCGCCCGCCTTGATCAGCGCGCGCACTATCGCATGGCGGTCCTTTCGAGCGGCCATGTAAAGTGGCGTCACGCCGTCATTATTTGCCTTGTTGACTTCCGCGCCCAACTCGAGCAGCGCCCGCACCACCGTCTTGTGCCCACTTTCAGCGGCAACAAACAGCGGCGTCCTGCCGTTATCCATCGTCTTGTGGACGTCCGCGCCCGCCTCGATCAGCGTCCGCGTCACCATCTCGTGGCCCTCTTGAGCGGTGATGTGCAGCTCCATCTCGTCACACGGGCAGCCGTTCGCGCGCGCCCACAGTAGCACCTCGAGGTTCCCGCCCGCCGCAGCGTCATGGCACGTCGACTCGTCCCACGGGCAGCCGTTCGCGTGCGCCCACTGCAGCACCTCGAGGTGCCCGCCCTCCGCCGCCCTACGACACTTGCGTGTGTCCCACGGTGCGCCGTTTGAGCGCGCCCACTGCAGCACCTCGAGGTGACCGCCCCTTGCCGCCGCCCAACACGTCCTCCAGCCCCACGGTGTGTTGTCCGCGCGCAACGCCTTCAACTCTTCGAGGTGTCCACCCCTCGCCGCTGCCACACAAAGGAGTTCTCGACGCGACAGGAGACCTCTCCGTTGCCGGCGCTGCAGCGCGCTTAAACATCCGAGCCTTACGGCTTCAACTTCGTCAAGCTCCTTAAACCGAAGCCCCGTTTCTGCCACCGCGGCGCGCATCGCGCGGCTCACCGCTGGGAGCCGTGCGAGATCTGCGGGGTCGTCGAAATGCTCAGATCTGAGAACGTGCTCGACGACGAGGTGGTCGGGGAGGCGGGGGATAGCCTCGCCCGCGTTGGCATCGCGGCGGCGCTCGCGCTTTTCCTTCCGCGCGCGAGCTTTTTTACCGGACATCGCGCGGAAACACAAACGCGGAGGGTGTCGCGTGCGTGTCGTTGTGCGTCGAGGCTTCCGAGAAAAAGCGTTACCCGTCACAAAATTGCAAGAGAGCTGAGGGTAAATAAGACAAGAACGTTACAGCGGCCGCTAGCAAGCGGCGTCGCCTCACCAAGGGATTTCGTCCCCTTTATAGTCGTACCATTTTCCGTTCACCTCGCCGAACGTCGATTCCATGGCCTTGATCATCCCTCCCACGGACTCGTCCGTCTCCACCAACCCCCGGTCCTGGGTCATCCGCGTCCGCACCCACCCCGGGTGAAGCAAAACGCTTTCGATTTCCCGATCAAGCAAATCGATGGACAAGCTTTTGTTCACCATGTTCAGCGCCGCTTTCGACGCCCTGTACGCGTACCCTTTCCCCCCCCCGTTGTCGTCCACGCTCCCCACTTTCGAGGTGACGTTGCCCACTAAACAAGGTTTGCCTTGCGACTTACCAACTTTAGCAGACTTAGCAGACTTAGCGTCAGTAGCGTCGGCGCCGGCCACGCCGATGAGGTTATTTTTCAGCAACTGCTGCACCACCAGCAACGGCCCGACTGTGTTTATTTTGAACACGTGCATCATTTCCTCCGCGTCTGTGTCTTGCAAATCCCACTTGGAGTACCCGTCCGTCCCGGTCGTGCCCGCGTTGTTAATCACGACGTCTATGTTTCCCCCGTTCGTAACCACCGCGTCCAGTATGCGCATGTTTGCCGCCCAAACGCCCACCGAACTCTCGTCGCTCACATCAAGCCGTGTCACCGCCAGCCGCGCCGCCCCGACCTTAAGTTGAAGCTCCATCAGCGCCTCCGCCTTTGTTGGGTCGCGACACCCCGCCACAACGGCGTTGCCCTCGTGCTTCCCCAGAAGCTGTTTCACGAACTCCAGCCCTATTCCTCGATTGGCGCCCGTCACGACACACGTGGCGTTTTCGATCGGCCCTCCTGGTTTGTACGCATCGGCGGCCGCCGCGGTGACGGAGGAGGCGTTCATGGAAACCGGACCTCGCGCGCGCTTCATCGGCGCGAACGCGGAGCGATGACGAGGCGCGCGTCGCAGAAAAGTGGACGTCGCGAGGGCAGCCATCGATGCGCGCGCGACAGTGTTGTTACCTCGAACTTTCCTATACCAGTCGTTGCTTTGAAACGTGAACAACAGCCTTTGTTTGAAATTAATGTTCCCTCGGCCAGAACGAGGGCGCGGAGGGCTCCGTGGCGTTCGGCGACGACGCGGGCGAGGTCGTGTTTCCGAACAGAGGCTTGGCGACGCGGGGTCACGATGCAGGCGTCCGCGGCGATACCGGAGACGGGCAACGACGGTGTGACCAAGACACAAGGGACGGTGGAGACGAAATCGTCAGATCCAAGCGAGGTGGGCACCGAGGCGACGGGTGATGGCGGGACCCCGGACCTGCCGCTTCCCGAGCCGAGGTCTCAGCCCGAGGAAGATCCTACGGGCGCCGCGACCACAGTCGCGACCGCGTCCGCGCTCGAGAACGCCGCGCAAAAGGCACCTGCCGCGACGCTCGCGGACGTGCTCGGCAAACGCTCGACGCCATCCACGACCGTGCCATTGGCTGGTCCAAAGAGTAAGCCCGCGAAGTCGCACAAGAAAGCGAAAGCGACGGCCGGACCGGGTATCGCGTCTTTCTTCGGAGGCGGCAACGCGGGGGTTGACAACAACTTGCACGAAAGCGATGACCACGAAGGCGCGGGGTCGCCCTCCGCGTCGACGGAGGGCGACGCCGAAAACGCCGAAGCGGGCGCAAACGCCGCGGCGCGATCCGAACAATGCCGACGCGCCGCGGAACAGGAGGCGGGTTTAGGGTTCTGCGCTGCCATCGCGGCTTCCAAGGTGGACGAGGACACACGACGACGGGGTGCGGAAGCCGCGATGGCCGCGAAAGAAACCGAAACCGAAGCCAAAACGACCCAAACGAAAGCGCCGCCGTCCGCGCCGCCCGTCGCCGCGGACAAAGCCCAGCAGACGCACCCGCTTCTCCTCGCCGCGGCGCGAAAGAAAACCTCTTTGGAGAAGGCTGCTTGCGACAAGGCCGCGGCGGATACGGCGGCGGTTGCGAATGCGGCCGCGGAGAAGGCAGGGAAGGCGGCGGCGGCTGCAAAGGCGGCGGCGGATAGGGCCGCCGCGAAGACCGCGAAAGAACACGAGAAGTCTTTGAAGGCTGAGACGGCGCTTGCGGAGAAGGCGGCGAAGGCGAGGGAGAAGCTTGTGAAGGCTGAGAAGGCGTCGGCGGATAAGGCGGCGAAGATCACGAAAGCGGCGGCGGATACGGCGGAGAGGGAACGGTCCGCCGCGGTTCTCGCCAAGACCGCGGCGCAAACGGAGTGCGACGGCGAGACGGAAGCCGCGGCGCGCGCGGACGCAATCGCGAAGGTTGAGGCCCGGTTACGGTTCGAAACCGCGCAATCGAAGCCAACCTTCGACTCAGTTTCCAACGAACCCACTGTGGCGACGACAACGGAAACTGCGAAAGAAACAAAAGGAACAAAAGAGTCCGGTAACACCAAAAATCCCTTCTTCATGACTGCCGAGGAGCGCAAGCGCGTTTCGGTCGCGGCGGAGACGGCCGCGAAAGACGCGAAAGACGCGAAAGACGCCGCCGCCGCCGCCGCGCTGAAAACCGAAATCGAGTGCGTCAAGAAAGTCGACGCTGAACTGAGCGCGGGAAGAAAGCCGCACCATTTCTTCGCCATGCAACGCGAGAAAACAGCTTCGGTGAAAGAAGGGTCGAGTAAACCCTTTTTACAAGGCGGGTACTTCGAGCCCAAGCCGGCGCCTCTTGAAAAAGCGGGGCCGCCGAAACACGTTGCGCGCGCCGGCGACACGCAGGTTGAGCGGGACAATAGAAACCTTCTTGCGGCGAAAATGGGACCGCTGAGAAGAGTTGTTGAAGCTTCCTTGGCGTCGCGATTGAATTGTGGGACGTCGCTTTTGGAGGACGTGGAGTTTGACAAGGTACTTTGCACAACCACACCAACCCCACCCGCGATTGACCCAACCGAAACGGAGTTTGACACTCACGAGGAACGCGAAGACGCGATGCTCACGGACACGGCGAAGTTCGTGCTCGCGAGTAGGGGCGAGTGGAACGCCGCCGCGGTCGTTTCCGGCGCCCTCGCGAGGACGCGAGGCGAGCTGAGGAGGCAGCTCATTTCGATTCGAACGCGAGGAGTGGTACCGCGAGGGGATGACGCGACGCGCGGCCGCCCCGCCGTGAACGCGGGCGCTTTGTGGGTGGATTTGTACAAACCTCACGCCACCGGCGACTGCGTGGGCGACCCGAACGCGGCGAGTCACGTCCGGGACTGGCTTCGGGCGTGGCAGACGCAGATCGCGAGCGAGGCGTTTGGGGGTGTGGGTGGTGGTGCGGGTGACGGCGCTAAGAACAAGGCGTGCAAGAAACAACCGCCGAAAAAGAAACAAAAGCGAGACAGCTCGGACGAGGACTGGGACCCAAACGATGACGGCGACGGCGACGACGACGACGGCGTCGCTACCGATTTGAGTCGTGGGGGGTACGTCCCGCTTGTGAACAACAAAGGCGTCCCCGCGTCTGGCGCGTTGGTGTGCGGCCCGGTGGGTTGCGGCAAAACAGCTGCCGTGTATGCGGCGGCGCGGGAGCTGGGGTTCACGGTGCTTGAAGTGAACGCGTCCTCGAAACGGTCGGGGGCGGAGATCCTGACGCAGTTCGGAGAGGCGACGCAGAGCAGGCGGTTCCGAAACGGTGGGGACGGTATCGGCGGTGGGAAGAAGCAAACAAACAGCGGTGCGGGTGCTTTGTTTGGTTTGTTCGGCGTCGCTACACAAGAAAAGAAACCTGGCGTTACGTCTGGCACGAAGCGCCACATGGAAACCGACCCCGTGGGGGATCCTACGTACGATAAAAGCAACACCCTGATTCTGTTCGAAGAAGTGGACGTGCTTCGCGGCGAGGACCGCGGGTTCATGTACGTATTTTATTTCCCAAATCCGCCTCCCTGATCGGCCCGATTACTACGACTGGTTACTCATACGCATCACGAGAGACTGACACTTTCTTTTTTATCGTGCCAGGGCCGCGCTGGCGTCTTTGATTCAAACCACGAAGCGTCCTATCGTGTTGACTTCAAACACGAACGCGTTGCCTGGTTTGGTCGGCTCCGTGGCGGAAACCGTGGCCGGCGTGACCGCCTCTGGGCTTCCCCTGGGGCGAATTAAATTCAAAGCGCCCTCAGCAGCAGACGCGGCGGCGTACGCGTGCCTAGTGTCTGTCGTGGAGGGTAAACCGGTGCCTTGCGCCGCGGTCGCGTTGGCGGCAGCGTGCGACTCGCCGAACGAAACCGGCAAGCACCCGGGCGGGGGCGACGTGCGCCGGGCGCTGCACGCGGCGCACTTCCTGTCCTTTGGGAGGTGCTCGTCACACGAACGCGTATCGAAATCGAAAAGCACCTCGACATGTGCGAGTCTCGGTTTCGTCGTCGCACAGCTCGTGGCGGAGAGTGAGGGGTGCGCGTTGGTCCTGGCGGAAGCGTCCGCGCCGCTCGCCGCGGCCGCGCACGTTCGAAAAACGAAACGTGCGTCGCAGAGAAAGGACGCAAAAGCGGCGGCGGCGGTTGAGGCGGGAGCCATGAGGCGCGCGCTAGACGCGATCGCGAAAGCGGAGCAGGCGAAACAGGACCGCAGGGTGAAAAACGTGGAAGACAAGCGTAAGCTGCTGGGTGGCACGAAAGGCAGAGCAAAAGGCGGGTTGCTCTTGACGCGTTCCGATCCCGAGACCCTCACCGCGGATCAGTTGAAGCGACACGACGAGGCGGGGTCGTCGGCGGCGGCGACGGGCGTCGACCTGGTCGGTGCCCAGACACAAATGGACACCTCCGAGGACGGCAACCAGAGCGACGCGACTGTTTCGGCTGACGAGGGCGAAGAAACCGACACAGAAGAGTTGGTTTCAAAGCCAACCGCGATGGACGTGGACGCGACGACGGAGTTGGAGCCAGAGAAGGAGAAGGAGGAGTCGCCCGGGTGTACCGGCGACGAATTTCGCGACGACGTCGACGACGACGCTTCGCTTGATTCACTTGAAACCTCCAAAATGCCTCCTCCCCCTAGTGACCACTGGGCAAGGGCTCTGGCTGAGATGGCCAGGTTGGCGTACCTCGCGGATGCGTTTTCCGCCGCGGATGCGATGGCGCGCCCCGCCGCGGTCGGCGCGAGCGGTCCGTCCTCGTCGCCGTTTGGGCACGCCCAGGTTGACGATTTTTTGGGCGACGACGACGGCGCGTTCGACGGCGCGAAAGCGGAGACTAGGGGCGGTTGCGATTTGGTTGGCGAACCGCGGGCCACCTTGGGGGGGGGGTTTGATTTAGTGCGAGCATGCGCTGGGGTGATTCACCGCCACGCGCTCGCGTTGGCGCCCCGAC
>Ga0222630_1000999_pt1 | contig 13256 bp, 10 predicted proteins | sample AntAcemetagenom3_FD_179842 | JGI IMG/M metagenome (GOLD analysis project Ga0222630, IMG submission 179842) | Saline water microbial communities from Ace Lake, Antarctica - #3 | ecosystem: Environmental > Aquatic > Non-marine Saline and Alkaline > Saline | place: Antarctica: Ace Lake | collected...
TTCACTGGCTAACAGTTGCCGGCTAAATTGCACTAGCTCGTCGACATCTTCAATACTGGCAGCGCGGATTGCAAATTGGGCGTAGGCTTGATTTGGCCGTTCCGGGATCGTGACGACAGTAAAGCGAGTTGCACCTCTGCCTAGCCAGGCGGTAATGTCGGTAATCTTGGCATGCTTGGCCAGTTTTGATTGGAGCTGTACAGTTTTTTGTTCAGTGGCCCGAAGGTCGGTCCCTTCAGGAAAGTAGAGGTCGACATAAAAGACCGGGGTAGGCAGGTTGGGAAAGAATCCCTGTTTTAGCGAGCTGAAACCCATCAGTCCTGTCAGCGCTATCACTAACAGCCCGACAAAACAAAGGCGCGCATTATTTAAGGCCACCGATAGGCATCGCGAATAAAGCTTGTATAGCCAGCCGCTGTAAATCGCCGACTCCTCTTGGGGAGAGGTCGTTGGCCGCAACAAATGAATGCCCAGCGAAGGGATGAGGGTGACTGATAAAACCCAGCTAAGTAACAGCGACCCCCCAGCCACATAAAATAGCGAACCCATGAATTGTCCCGTGGAGTCACTGGACAGACCAATGGGTGAAAACGCAGCCATGCCGACGATGGTTGCACCAAGTAATGGCAAGCGTGTATTGACGACTGTTTGAATCGCAGCTTCCCGCGCTGTTTGACCCCGCTGCATGCCGGTCACCATACCTTCGGCAACCACAATAGCATTGTCGACGAGCATCCCCATCGAGATCATCAGCGCCGCCAAGGAAATTCGATGGAGCTGAATACCTGTGGCTGCCATGAACCCAATTGTGCCAAGAACAGTGACTAATAACACGGCGCCCACTAGCAGCCCAGCACGCCATCCGGTGAATAGGCAAAGCACGATAATGACCGTAAAAATCGACAGGGACAGGTTGACTAAAAAGCGGCTGATGGTGCGATCGACGACGCGATGTTGCTCATACACAGGTTGAATATCCATACCAACCGGTAGTAACTTTTTTAATGCATAGATCTGCTGCTCAACAACTTCGCCCACGTCGACAATATTGGCCGACGTTATGACAGACACACCAAGGGTGAAGACCCTTTGATTGTTGTGGCGGATGATAATCTTGGGCTGATCGGTTTCGACTCTAGAAATATCAGCCAAAGCACTGATCGGCAGCACAGAGGAGGAGCTGTTGTGGCCTACTAGAATCTTGCCAAGCTGTTCTATGTCGGTCTCTGGCGCAGTGGGTGCGATTCGCATTCGCCGATCGCCGTAGCGCAGTGACGAGGCGCTATAGAGTGCGGTGTGCGCGCGTATGTTATCAAAGAGTACGTTACGAGAAATACCGAGCTGGATTAGTTGGGCATCATTAAAATCGAGGTAGACTCTCTCTTCAGGCAACCCATCAACCTGAACCTTGGCGACATGTGTGATCATCTGCAGTCGACTTTGCAATAGTCGCGCCGCATCCTGTAACTCCGCGATTGAATACCCCTCGGGCATTGTCACTGCATACAGAATGCCATAAACATCTGAAAAATCGTCCTCAACATGAGGTGTTTTAGCTTCGGGGGGCAAGCGCTCTGCTGCCTCCGAGACCCGGCGCCGAAGTTCGTCCCATATTTGCGGTGCCTGCTCTGCCGTAACCCAGCGATGCAACTCAACTTCAACCTCTGAATGCCCTGGTATGGAACGCGATTCCATACGAGATATCCAGGGTAGTTCTCGCAGTGAAAGCTCGATCGTCTCGCTGATCTCCTGCTCGACCTCAAGTGCTGAAGCACCCGGATACTGAGTCAGAATAAATGCCTGTTTGATCGGGAAGGGAGGATCTTCGAGTCGCCCAATATTTTCTAAACCATACCAGCCGCTGACCATACAAATAAGCGTCAGCAACCAAACATAAAGCGGATTTTTAAGAGCGAATTCAGTCATGATTATGACTTCATCTGATCGCTGGGCTATGTAGCGGGAGAATTTTGTCACCCTCCCGCAGTGCATAGCCCCCTGCTGCGATAACTGTTTCGCCGTGCATTAAGCCGGCGATAACGGGCACCCAGTCAGGTGAGGGTGTGCCTACGTCCACCGGTCTTTTATTGACGGTGTAATCTGGGGCTGAGGTGATCCAGACGAAAAAGCTGCCATCGACGTCTGCCTGCAGGGCGGCTGTTGGCACTAATGTGTGTTGTAAAGTGGGCGTTAACTGTAAAAATATCTGTGCGGTCATACCCTGCAAAGGCTGCCAATGGGGCAGTTTATCGAGGACAAAGCGCGTCTCGAAGACTGGCAATCCCGGGCTTATCTGGGCATGCTGTTCGACCCATGAAAGTGGCCACAGGCGGTCTGGATGTGCGGTGAATCTTGCGTAGGCTGAGTTAATACCCTCCTGGTTAATCGCTTCGACCAAAACTTCTGGTAAATCGGTGACCAACTCGAGGATGTCTGAACGGGTCAGTCGTGCAATCACATCGCCGGCAACCACGGCGCTGTGATTCTGTTTCAAGCGTTGCAGAACAATACCGTTAAAAGGCGCCAGTATTTGGCTGTCCCTAACAACCTCCTTGGCCTGCTCAAGCTCAATACTCAAAAGCTTGTGTCGCGTGCGCGCCTCATCGAATGTCGATATGGAGACCATACCTCTGCCATGTAGTTTCTCCATCCTGGCCAGTTCTTGTGTGGCCAAACTGAGAGAGGTATTGGCATAATCCAGCGCCAGTTTATGGTCTCGGGCATCGAGTGCCGCGATCAGCTCGCCTTTTTTAATCGGTTGACCCGCACGAATTGGCAGGGACATAAGCTGGCCAGACACTTCGAATTGCAGATCGAGGCTGTCGCGGTTATCAACGCGTGCAAACAGCTGATGCTCAACCGGTTTAATAGTATTTTTAACCACATACAGCTTTGCCGGTCGCGCCATAGTTAGACTCGACTGCTCAGGAGAGGCTTCATTGCAGCCCGTGAGTAACAGGTAGAGGAATAAACTCAAAGACAATTTCATGAGACTAACGCCAAAAGACGAAGTCGCAATCTTTCTTTATCCGCGGATTCAAAGTGGTAGAGCCCCAAGGTCTCGAGTAATTGCATACCTTGCACGGCAAGTATTGCGGTTGTGCCAAGAGCAGGATCGTTCGGACCTTGCGCCAGATGATCAAACAGGGTTTTAAAATACTCGCGGGCAGGGTCTAACAGGGTAGGATTTTCAGCACCGCTAGCCAGTATTGCATTGGCGGTAGCACGCTCGGCCAGGGTCAGGGAAAACTCAGTATTAATCAATGCCTTCACCTGAGCGCTGTGCCCCTGTTCGGCTTTACTCGACAGAAATAACACCTCTCTGGTCGACAGTAAGTCTTCAAGCATAGCTTCCAATAAAGCCTGCTTGTTGGCGTAGTGATAGAGCAGGCCGCCTTTTGATAGGCCCGCATGCTGGGCGACAGCGTCGAGTGTCAAGTTTCCAGCGCCATGCTCTGCGACCAATATCTGTGCTGAACGACGAATACGCATACGTGTTTTTTCAGCAATGCTCATACATAATTCTCTTATAGCTTAACCGTCTGGACGGTACAGTATATCAACGTTTATTTAGACAATTCAAGAGTGCAATCGTCTGATAAATATGTCGCCGTGTGCCATTTTGGTGACCATGGGTGCAAGATGTATATTACAAGCGCCTTGCCTTGACTATAGGAGATGGCAAGAGTGTCAAAGGCTATTAAACACCCATGGGTCCAAAGGTGTTGCGCTTCTTAAGGAAGGTAATTGCGTCATCTTAGTAAGCATTAAAGTCTGATAACTTACAAAATATTGGTCCCTAATTGCTTTTTGCCTTATGTATTAGGTCGTCGGCATTCCGATGCCTACAAGTCTTCGCAGTGGGCTTAAATCCTCTTTAGGTAGTCATATCCAAAGTTATTAACGTCAAAGCGATTGTTATGACGGAGTCACGTTAATTGACTGCGATGGCTAATTTAATTAATTCGTATTTTAAATTTAATCATAGTCTAAGAAAATCAAACATAATAAAAAACGGCGGGTAAACCCGCCGTTTTTCAATCTCTATCTTTAACTAAAAAGTCATGTTAAACCCTGCTGTAAAGATTTGCCCCATAGTGTCATAGCTGCTTGGGAAAGTGTTGCCGCTATTCCTTGAGGTAGTGCCTGCACCATCTCCTACAACTGGCGGATCTTCATCGAGCACGTTATCGACACCCGCACTTAGAGAGATGTTCTCACTTAGTTGATAGCTTGCGTAAAGGTCGAAATAGTCGTAACTACTAATTGTCCGAAACGCTGCGAAAGCGGATGCCGCTTCATCAGGCGCTAAATCAATAGAGGGCATATGGCGCCAAAGTGCTGAGACGCTCCACTTGTCATGAGTCCAGGTTGCTCTCGTGGTGAGTTTCAGGTCATGGATTGGGGTGCATTTAGTGCTGTAGAAGCCTTTGCAATCAATAACACTAGATACTTTGGTGCTGAGGCTTTCCTGGGTTAAATACTTGTGTATCATGGTGCTGACTGCCAGGTAGCCTACATCGCCGGTTGCTATGCCAAATGAAGCGCTAAGATCAATACCCTCAGCTTGCAGGTAATCAAGGTTAGTGGTGAACGTATTAATACCTGCACCTGCAATGGTCATGCCTCCGCCTATACGATTAATTTTAGCGCATTCTTCTGCAATTCCTGACGTATAGCATTGATCAAGAATCTCTTGTGCGCTGAACTCCCCGATATAATCATTCACTTTAATATCGTAGTAGTCTGCACTGAAGGTCAGGTCGTCAACTAGGGCTGACTCGGGAGTCCAAACTACGCCAACGGTAAAGGTATCGGCTTCTTCTGGAGAGGCTGGAGCAGATTGATCTGAGCCAGAGTAAAGCTGAATCTGGCTAGCAATGATATCAGGAATAGTACCTACTTGACTCGCGGTCATTCCTGTACCCACACACAAAGCGCTTAGAGCTGCGTCAATATTAGCAGCATTAGCTACCGAACATGGATCTTGAACGGCGTTACCGAGGCCAGAGGTGACTGGGGAGAATAGCTCACCAACGTTAGGAGCTCGCTGCGCTTGTTGTTGCATGAGTCGAAACAAGACACTATCGACTGGACGCCAATTTAAACCCGCCTTCCAAGTTGATGAAGATCCAGTCAAATCGTAATCCGAAGCACGATAACCTAATTCTAAGGCTAGTGATTCAGCAAAGGGTGCACCGTCTAAGATGGGTACTAATGCTTCTACAAAAATATCATCGACTTTAAAGCCACCAGAGATAGGAAGTTGGTTACCACCAGCACCGCCTAGACAGCTACTCGGCGCCAGTTTCAGGCACTCATCGGGATTGAATGACCCATTCTCTTGTCGATGCTCATAGCCCACACTAAAAGATACAGCGCTTTCGGCACCAGGCATTTTAAGGCCGGCAATCTGCCCTCCGAAGGTTGCTGAGGCGACTAGCTGGTCGTACTTTTGATGATAGACTGCAATAGCCTGGGCGTATCCCGCCATTTCTGGAGTAATAGTCCCGTATCCACCAAACAGATCGATTGGTACGCAGGTTGAGTCGCCATTTTTACACGTCACACCATCGGTAGAGTCCAAAGCGTTTAGAATGTTGGTGAGATTTGTATAACCAGCCCTAACACCTGTGCGGTTAGTCTCGCCGTACTGGAAGCCTACATCATAATAGTAGTTATCCATTACATCGCCCTTTACACCCACCGTAAAGTTAAAATGATCAGTGTCATAATTCTCTGAGCGAGGCCCTAACTCTAGCGTACGACGACGCAGTACCATAGGCAAATAATCGCCCGAATTAACAGTTCCATCTGCATCGGTATCCTTCCAACCTAATCCAGCACCGTCCCAGTCTCCTTTGGCAATCAACGCATTACCCGCATCTATTATTGTCTTTCTTGCTTGGTCGCTGAGGAAAAAATTATCAACAGGAACGTTAAATGACTGACCAAAGGTTCCTGATGGAGCGATCTGAGAAATGACAGTGACATTACTGAAATTGAAGCTCGAGTACACATTGGCAGCTTCATTGATTTCATAATTAGCGATCACCATGGCCGAATATTTTTCTTGCGGCGTTTGATAATAGTTAAAAGGATTGTAATTAAATACTGAGCACCGTCCTGTATTTAAGCCCACCGTGCTGGGGTCAGTATTTAAGGTTCGATCATCGCGGAACTGACCAATTTCGGCACCACCAACAATCTGCGCCGAAGTCGGTATTGATGTTGTTGAACCGCCAGCAGTCACCGCGCCAGTACCGGGGCTACAGTTTGCTGTTTCCGTCGGTGTGTCTCCGGCGAGAAATTTGTCATAATTGGCACCAGAATTTGTATCTATGCCTAGAAGTCCTAGCGGTCGATCGCCCAGTAGCACCGGATTTCGGTCTGCCCAAGTAATGTTCATCGCAACATTACCTCGGCCATCATCCAAATTTGAGCCCAGGGTGAGAGATATAGTGTTGGTTTCGCCATCGCTTTCACCGGTCTGGCTTGAAATAACATTTACATCAACGCCCTCAAAGTCATTTTTCATTTGGAAATTGATTGCCCCAGCAATAGCGTCGGAACCATAAACTGACGACGCACCGCCAGTCAAAATATCGATATTCCTCACGAGTGCTGTCGGGATAACCTGAGTGTCAACCACTCCATTGTAGTTGTATGGCGTCATTCTGCGGCCGTTCATCAATACTAAATTCCGCTGGCTTCCTAGGCCACGTAGGTCCACGCTTGCCGCCCCTGCCGTACCATTATTGCGGTTCTGACCATCGCCAGGAACGGTTATAGGTAAGTTTCTAAGAATTTTTTCAATCTCTGGCTCTTGCTGAAGCATTATTTCTCTAGCACTAATTGAGGTAATTGGACTAGAAGACTCAATGCCAGCCGCTTGAATACGTGACCCAGTTACCATCACTTCCTCAATTTCGTCATTAGCTTGCGCAAATGCGGGCACGGATAGAAAAGTCCCCGCAGCCACTGCAATGCCAACCCTCATCGCATTCCTGATCTTTATATTGTTCATATGTCTCTCCCTGAAAATAGATTTCCATCTCAAAACCGAGATATCAGAATAATAGTAGTGCATTAAACATAGCTATTTTGATGCAAGCTAGTTTTTGTGATGCGGTTCACACTGATGGGTTAATTTTGGTGGCAAGCCTGTAATCCCCCCGTAAATTAAGATCAGTTTTAAGTAGAATTTTCTCGTACACTAAACGAAGGAGATCACCATGAAAATATCACGATTTACGGACAGCCAAATTATAGCCATCTTAAAGCAGAACGAAGCAGGGGCCAGTGTGCCTGACTTGTGTCGCGAGCACGGTATCAGTTCCGCTAGCGTGTACAAATGGCGAGCTAAATTTGGCGGCATGGACGCCTCGCTTATGAAGCGAATGAAGGAGCTAGAAGACGAAAACCGCCGTCTCAAAAAAATGTATGCTGAAGAACGACTTAAGGCTGAAATTGCCAAGGACATTATCGCAAAAAAGTGGTGAAGCCAGCTCGGCGTCGAGAACTGGCTTGCATGGCTAAAGTGGACTATGACGTGAGTATTCGAGTGGCTTGTGATGTACTTTCGATTAGTACCACCTGTTATTTTTATAAACCCACTCTGGTGAATGAAAATGCTGAAATTGAGGACTGGTTGAAACGCCTCACGACGACGCATAAACGCTGGGGCTTTGGTCTGTGTTTTGATTTCTTACGCAATACTAAAGGATTTAAATGGAACCATAAGCGCGTGTATCGTATCTATCGGGAGCTTGAGCTTAATTTAAGAATAAAACCGAGGTCTCGCATCAAACGTGAAAAACCAGATGCTCTGGCTGTGCCTGCAGAGATTAATCAAGTTTGGTCGATGGATTTTATGAGTGACTCACTTAAAGACGGTCGCTCCATACGTACTTTTAATGTCATTGATGATTGTAACCGTGAAATCCTCGCCATGGATTTTGGCATCTCATTGCCCACCCAAAGGGTGATACGAGCCTTGCAACAAATCATTGAATGGCGGGGTAAACCGATGGCTCTACGATGTGATAACGGTCCTGAATTTATAAGTCATGAACTGGTTGACTGGGCAATAAAAGAGCATATTACATTGCTTTATATTCAGCCTGGAAAACCAACACAAAATGCCTATATTGAGCGATTTAATCGAACGGCACGGCACGAACTGCTTGAACTAAATCTTTTCGAAGACATTGATCACGCACAATGATTGGCAACACAGTGGCAATGGACCTATAATAATATTCGTCCACACTCAGCAATTGGCGGGGTTCCGCCCAGACAGTTGCTGTAACTGAGAAAGTTCCTATTTTTAATTGATGCTAAAAATGGAGGGATTACAAAAGCAAATGGCTTAAAGGCCAGCATGAGTCGACGCGGTAACTGTCACGATAATGCATGTGCAGACAGCTTTTTTAGCTTACTGAAAGAAGAACGGATTAGACGCCGCACATATCCAACTAGGGAAGCTGCGAAATCCGATGTGTTCAATTATATTGAACTGTTTTACAGTCCAAAACGACGCCATGGAAATAACGGTGATTTGTCACCCATGGAGTTTGAAAATAACTATTTTAGGGACCAAGCGGGTGTCTAGAAAAATGGGTGCGTATCAGATTTAGTTTCTTATGGAGTGGTCTTAAATGGTGGGTGGCTTTTAGATAGCCTCCCAGCGAACATCGTCGATTTGGAAAACAGTGCTGTTGAATGCAGTTGCCCAAATAACAATGCCGGTATCGACTGCGCTCAGCACTAAGTCTTGTGAAACTAAGCTATCAAGGCTGATTATGACGGTTTCCCAGCCCGAAGCGCCTTTGCTACCCAAGAATTGTTCGCCAGACGTACATGGATAGCTGCAGTCGATTTTCATAGAAATATTACTGTCACCACTAACCACTTTGATATCGAAAATAATATTGCCGCCGTTATAAAGTGTTGCGTCAATAGGTTCTGAGCTTTTGGTATAAAAACCCGTATTAATACCGCCGGGGCTATGGGTGATCTGCATTACATTGCCACGATCGGGGTCGGGGAATAGTTCCCATGCAATATTGGGGCACCGAGCTCCGCCATCATTTTCACAAGAGTCGTAATCGATAGCGGCATCATAACCTTGCAACCCAAGGTCCCAAAGACCATCAGCAATGCCATTTTGTAAAACATTGAGGCGAGCAACGTCACGGTCGTCACCAGTAACGGTTACTGTTCTGGTCGCGGTGGCCGAGTTGCCTGCAGAATCAAAGCCGGTATAAGTCAGGATGTAGGTGCCTGCAGACGCGCCGACGGTCCCAGAAGTAGTTACTGATATCGAACCGTCAATATCGTCTGTACCGGTCGCTCCGGCATCAGTATAGGTCGTTCCCTGTGCGTGAGTAACAGCGGCGTTGCCGTTAATAGTTATTACAGGATTGGTATTGTCGCTTACACCGTTATTGTCAAATTCGTCGGCCCAGACAGGCGCGTCAGATGAGTCTGCATTATCAGCATAGATTCTGACGTATTCAATCTCCATTTCAGCCTCTGTAAAGCTTTCCTCAATCTGTGCTTCGATTGCGAAGTTTAACAGCAGATACTGCTCTGAGTCGAAAGGCCAGTTCGACGCATTTTTTATTTCGGGAGCGTAGGTGTAATGGATATTGTCGTCCACACTGAAAACCATTTTTTCTGCTGTCCATTCCAACTTATAGAGATGAAAGTCGGACGTTGCAGTTGCAATATATTGACCACCTTTATTCGAGGTGTCGCCATAACTAGAGGGCGTGTGCATGGCACTTTGGACATCATTCTCATTGCGACCCCAATGTTCCATAATATCTACTTCGCCGGAGGCCGGCCAACTCGTTGTCCCAAAGCCTTGAGTCTGCCAGTACGCGCCGAGTTCGCTGATATTTTTACCGAGCATCCAAATAGCGGGCCAGGTCCCTAGACCTGAGGGCAATTTTGCCAGCACTTCGACGCGACCATATTGAAAAGCAAACTTGGAGTTGAGTCTTGCAGAGGTATAATTTTTTGTTACCCCCTGATCTTGATAGCGTTCTTTTTTGGCGACAATTTTCAGACGACCGTTACTGACATAAGAGTTGTCCGTGCGATTGGTATAATGTTGCTGCTCATTATTATACCATCCTGAGCCGTTGGGTAATCTGGTTTGATGAAACCATTTCGCGGAATTAACCGACGTGATAACAGGACTACTTGCCGTAACATTAACTGTTCTAGTTACTGAAGAAGAATTTCCGGCTGCGTCTGTGGCGGTGTAGGTTAGTGTGTATGTGGCCACGGCAGCGCCCACTGCGCCAGAAATGTTGACGTCGATGGAGCCATCGATGTTGTCTGTCGCGGTTGCACCGGCCTCTACATACGTTTCGTCTTGTTCGAGAGTGACTGTCGATTGTCCCTTGAGACTGATTTCCGGATTAGTAGTATCAGTTGTGCCAATGGTTGGAGGGGTTGGAGTCGAGCTACTTCCGCCACCGCCGCCGCCACAGCCCCCTAAAACCATTGCGGTGAGTATTACAATAATAGAATAGTTGGTACCTGGTGATAGATTTTTTGTTGCCATGATCTCTCGAGCTTCTTTGAGCTAAATTATGATTGGGTAATGGAAACTGCTGACGAGTTCATTTTCTGCCTTGACCTCTATACTAGCAATATAAATACGGTAACATGGCTACTGTGTGCGTTAAAAGGGACGAATGTTTAAGCTAGCAATCGCCAATCGCCAATCGCCAATCGCCAATCTCCAATCTCCAATCTCCAATCTCCAATCTCCAATCTCCAATCTCCAATCTCCAATCTCCAATCTCCAATCTCCAATCTCCAATCTCCAATCTCCAATCTCAGGGCGATAGGGCATGATTAAATCACAGCTCAAGTACAGGGTTTATATTGCATGGACATGGGTCAGCCCTATATCTGGTAGTATTGGCCCCTGACGGGCAGATTAGACGATTCAGCCCACATGGAGCATCCAGCTTGTTTTGTCTTACCTTAGGCGGTGATTTGACAACTAATTGTTCCTGTTAAGTTAGGCTCAGCAGATTCTCTCTAATATTGACGGTATAAGCCTCCAGTCGATTTATAAACCGCCATTTTTGAGGCGTTTATTGTGGGGTTGTATCGGATTTAAGTGCTCTGCTACGGGCTAAATATAAATAAAAAACATTTGAACAGCAGGGGCTTGAAGACATTAGTGGATACTAATGAATTGATATGTGGTCGGGACGGCACCGCCCAAATTAACAACTTAAGTGATTGTTAAATAACGATTTCATTATTTATATTTCTATATGTACCGTCAAATATACCGTAATAAAATTTTGTGGTACCCAGTCATTCAACGCTTCATCACCCAAAAACTCTGTAAAAACCCCAATTCTCAAATGCGCCGACCCTACCCCGGGGGTACCCCCCCTTTTGTCAGAAGGGACTCCTGCTGTTAGGTAGTATTACTAGTACGCTTGAACAACTTACGTTTTTATCTGTTCGGGACGATAGCTAACAGCCTGATTCTGCGATTAAAGACACAATACGCATGCGTCGTTCTTGGTTATCCCTTAATTGCGCAGCTATTTGTCTATCAAAATTTGCTCGAGCCCTTGCAGCTCCAACACTCGAACCACCAGAAATTAAGCCTGACATACCCGCATTAGCTCTCTGCTTAGCCAACGCGTCCGTATTGAAGTTATGGCCCACGTATGCATCCCAGTCTGTAAGTAACTTCTTAACATCAGCACAGCGTGCATCCTCTATTGGGATCGCCTCTTCGCTTGGAAATTGATCTTTACATGCCGACTCAATGATCTTCGCAACTTCAGGAGGGGTATTTCCTGATACATGTTTAAAGATGCACTCAGAGTAGGAAGTAGGTCCATCTGAAGCCACTACTGTAATAGAAGATGAAAGTGTGAGAATACAAATTATCTGCCTGAACATAGTGGAATCCTTTTAACTATACAAAGCTGTAACTTCGAACATAAGAGAGAAATTATCACAACTGGGACAGAAATACACTCCATCATGCAATTGTAAGTCTCTACCTAATCTATCTGAGGTATTCCAAGAGAATATTTCCTCCACTACCAGACCTGTTAGCGCAAGGCTAGGATCATCATACGGCACAATAGAACTGGTATCACAGTGTGGGCATGAAACATCAGCATCATACATATTAGCCTTAAATAGGCTCTTGCAGGCCTTGCAGCAGCAAGGAAACACACAACTCGTAAGGTGGTTGCTACGCCCTCCACCTAATGCCATAACCTCTGAGGAGTAACCACACCCGCAAACTGCTTTTACCATAGTACCCATTGGACTGGCCTCGGAATTAGAAGTGAAGCTTATCGGATTCCTAGCTACGCCGAACCCACCCCGGGGGTACCCACCCTTTTGTCAGATGGGACTCCTGCTATTAGGTAGTATTACTAATACGCGCGAATACCTTGGATTATATAATTTATTAATTCCTGCGGGGACAATAACTTCCAGAAATTTTAACTACTGACCCGTCACTATATTTACACATAGAGCCTCCGACAACACCTGTCTGCCCTGTTAAATGCGCTCCGTTGAGCGTAGAATTTTTAGGCGCAGAGTTACTAGGCGCCTGTCGCGACTGGCCCGGGTTAATAAGTCGATCCCATGCAGCTTGACGTGCCGGTGCGCCAGCCTCGTAAGCGGCTTTCTTTGCGGCTTTCTCTGCAGCTCTAGCTCTGTTTACTCCCGCTTCTTTTCTTCTTAACTCTACATTGAAATCAGTGTCAAACTGAGCCTCCGCTTTCGTAGTTAATGAAGTAGGATTACAATTGACACTAGTAATTTGAACGTTCAGTTGTGTGCCATTTTCGGCTTGTATCCATTTAAAGTTATTAATAGCATAAGAGTCAGCGCGATCTGTGTATATCACGCGACTGTCCACGGCATCTGCTGCATTTTCCATGTCACCACCTATAAAAGCTCCAAGGGGGGCAGCTATTCTATGATGCCCGACTTCCATGCAGCTTGAACCAGCAACCAGTATCTCCAATTCAGTGGGGGATAAATATTGGGCAGTTGTTAGTTTAGAGAACTTCTCATGGAAGATGTTTAAAGGCATGGCTCTACCCCCATCGTATTGAGCACAACCAACCATTATAAAAATCGTACATACCAGATATATTTTGGCTCTCATAGAATATTCTCCAGTCAACTAATGTCCCTTAATACAGGCCCTGATTATTACCTTACCACCTCTCAATGAT
>Ga0222630_1001001_pt1 | contig 13234 bp, 10 predicted proteins | sample AntAcemetagenom3_FD_179842 | JGI IMG/M metagenome (GOLD analysis project Ga0222630, IMG submission 179842) | Saline water microbial communities from Ace Lake, Antarctica - #3 | ecosystem: Environmental > Aquatic > Non-marine Saline and Alkaline > Saline | place: Antarctica: Ace Lake | collected...
TTTAATTCAAGAAGGGCTCTTTCGCCATTGCCAGTTCTTACTAACATAGCTTTACATCCGTGAGTTAGTGCTGCCTGAACATCCTTTACACTGTCTCCAACAAAAGGCGACGACTGCAAAGAACATTGGAATTTTTTTTCAATTTGTTCTAGCAAACCAGTTTTAGGTTTCCGGCAATTACAGTGCTCATTAGGTAAATGGGGACAATAAAAAATGCCATGAATTTTACCGTTAGCGCTTTCTACGAATTCTATTAGTTTTTGATGGATGCAATTTAAGTCATCAAGTGAAAAAAGGTTACGTGCAAGACCAGACTGATTTGTAGCAATAACGATTTTAAAACCCGCTGCGCAGAGATCTGCGATAGCCTGAATGCTACCGTCAATGGGAATCCACTCAGACGGCTTCTTAATGTAATCTATTGAATCCTGATTAATTACTCCGTCTCTGTCCAATATGACTATTTTCATGGTGGGACTCTAAATCTACTGTATCGATAATTACTTGGTGTGAAGAAGAGACACATCCGCTACTTGCAAAAATAAATCACGAAGTTTCTTAAGCAGCATAATTCTATTGTTCTTAACCGCCTCTATGTCACTCATAACCATCACATCCGCAAAAAAACTATCTACCGGCTCTCTTAAAGTCGAAAGTGCGACTAAGCAGCTGCTGTAATCGTGGGCCACAATAAGTGGCGCCAGCTCTAACTCTTTATCTTGTATAAAATTATACAGAGTTCTCTCGGTGTCTGACTCGAATAAGGCTGGATCAACTTGATTGTCGAAGCCTTCAAATCCAGACTTAGCTACAAGATTCGAAACTCGCTTGTTCGCAGAAACAAGCGCGTCAGCCGCCCCCAAACCGCAAAAATGATTAACCGCCGAGATTCGCTTATCGAAATCGAGGGGGCTGCTAGGTTTTAATGCCCTAACTGACTGAAACACTTCAATTGGTATATTTTTTTCCTGATACCAAGCGCGCAGACGCTCCAACATAAATTCGAATATTATCTGATCAGTGTCGCTCTCAATTTCTAAATCATTAAAACCATTTAAAGCGAATGTTAAGACTTTAAGAATGTCGAGCTCAAGGCGGTTCTCTACCAATATGCGCAGTACGCCAAGGGCCGCTCTACGAATCGCAAAGGGGTCTTTAGATCCAGTTGGTGGCTGCTTTATGGCGAACAAACCTGCGATCGTGTCTATTTTCTCTGCAAGTGAAACGATATTTCCTGTCAGGGATTCCGGTAATGCGTCACCGGCATATCTAGGAAGGTATTGCTCAACGATAGCCGTGGCGACATCAGAACTCTCACCATCTTTTAGCGCGTAGTAATAGCCCATAAGCCCTTGTAAATCAGCAAACTCACCAACCATATCGGTAAGCAAATCACATTTGGCGAGACTCGCTGCTCTTTGACAGTTAACAATATCACCGCCCAACAGCTCTGCCATATGCGCGGCTAATCTGGACACCCTTTGAGATTTATCAAATACAGTTCCCAATCGCTCTTGAAAAACAATTGTCTTGAGCTTTTCAATCTTGGCGGCTAGAGGTGTTTTTAAATCTGTCTCATAAAAAAATCTGGCATCTGCAAGTCGGGGCCGAATAACCTTTTCGTTTCCCGCGACTACCTGACCTGGATCTGAACTCTTAAGGTTACTTACCGATATAAAACACGGCACTAATTGTTCGTTGTCATCGACCAAATGAAAATATTTTTGGTGAGATTTCATCGCAAGAATTAGCGCCTCAGGAGGCACCTCCAGAAACTCTTGGTCGAATTCCCCTGATAATGAAATCGGGAATTCTACCAACCCAGTCACTTCATCTAATAAAGCTTCGTCAATTACCGCGGTCGCGTTTCTTTGTTTTGCGATATCCAGTACCTGATTTCGTATAATTTCTTTTCTTTTATTAAAGTCCGGGATAACAAAACCTTTGGTTTCCAACAAGTTTTCGTATTCTAAAGGTGTCGTTATTGGCAACGAGGCTTTTTGGTGAAAGCGATGGCCGTAAGTTACCGCCCCGCTTCGAACACCAAGTATCTCAGTCTCTATAAAATCTTCACCGAACAGAAGCACACACCAATGTACTGGTCTGACAAACTCTATTCGTGAGACGCCCCAACGCATCCGTTTTGGAATAGGCAGTTTATCTAAGGATTTTTGTACTATGCAAGGAAGCAGAGTGATTGTTTGTGCCCCGTCCTTTTTAACCGAGTAAAATAGCTTTTCTACTCCGTCTTTTTTGACTGTTCCTAATTGCGAGACCTCAACCCCACACGAGCGAGCAAAACCGCTTGCAGCTTTAGTCGCTTGCCCTTCTTTATCGAAAGCGGCTTTTACAGCAGGGCCAACTTTCTCAGTTGTGCTGTCAGGCTGTGTGGAGCTTAACGCATTTACTCGCACGGCTAATCTTCGCGGCGTAGCAAAAACTTCCACATCACCAAAAGCCAGGCCAAGTTCATTTAAACCTGACTCTATGCCTGAGGCGAATGCCTTGCTAAGTTTCGGAAGCGCTTTTGGTGGCAGCTCTTCTGTTCCTAGTTCAACTAAAAAATCTTTTGTACTCATTGTTTCTAGGAATCCAGGTATTGTTGTCTAAGCTCTTCGGTAGCAAGTGGAAAGCCCATGTCCTTGCGGCTTTCAAAGTAACTCATCGCTACTGCTCTTGCCAATGCTCTTACTCTTAAAATAAAGCGCTGGCGTTCGGTGACGGATATGGCCTTGCGAGCGTCCAATAAATTGAAATAGTGGGATGCTTTTAAAACCTGCTCATAGGCAGGTAGTGGTAAATTCAATTCAATAAGTTTAACGCTCTGTTTCTCGCAGTCGTCAAAATAAGAGAATAGCTTGTCAGTGTCGGCGTGTTCAAAATTGTACGCCGACATCTCTATTTCATTTTGTTTAAACACATCGCCGTAGGTTACAACGCCACTTGGTCCATTGGCCCAAACAATGTCATAAATACTATCAACGCCCTGCAAGTACATCGCAATTCGTTCGATGCCGTAAGTTATCTCCCCACTTACCGGGTGACACTCCAACCCGCCAACTTGCTGAAAATACGTAAACTGGGTCACCTCCATACCATTAAGCCAGACTTCCCAGCCAAGACCCCAAGCACCTAGTGTTGGCGACTCCCAGTTGTCCTCGACAAACCTTATGTCGTGAACACTCATATCGATACCCAGACTCTCTAAAGACTCGAGGTACAAAGATTGAATATTCGCTGGTGAAGGTTTAAGAACGACTTGGAACTGATAATAGTGCTGAAGCCGATTGGGGTTTTCTCCGTATCTTCCGTCAGTTGGTCTACGGCAAGGCTGGACATAGGCGGTATTCCAGCTTTCAGGGCCGATGGCGCGTAGAAAGGTTGCTGGATGAAAAGTCCCCGCGCCAACCTCCATGTCCAGCGGCTGCAAGACTACACAGCCTTTGGCCGCCCAAAATTGCTGCAATGCAAAAATTAAATCCTGGAAGGTTTTGGGTGTGTTTGACGGTATGTTTGACGGTGTGTTTGACGGTGTGTTTGACATAGTCACAGGGATTACAATTAGCTCAACAACAAAGAAACTCGATTATCCTCGATTATAGTTCAGTAATCCATACTAAGGCAGCCACACAGTACATGTCTAAAAGCCACAACGATGAGTTATCATTGTGGTTCAAAGCGAATTAACGTCAAATTTAGCGAGATGACCCATTCAAACACTTTTGTTTCAAGCAATTAAAGCCCTACTACTTATTTGCTCATGGATACCTCTGCCTGTTCTTCACACCCTAGGGCGGGCGTCGGGCTGGGTTTTAGCAAACACCCCAAATCGAGGTAGATCAACTACCAGAACTAATCTGCGACTTTGCTTTGCGCACAAATCACAATTGCAGATTAATGAACTTAGCTTACGAAGTCTGCAAAATACGTCATGTACTGCCTTGGAAATGGGCAAAGCCTGGGTGGCTCCAATTGAGGCGATTTTACGACTAGTAACCGAAACTCAAGGCTTGGAACAGCTTCAGCGAGACATCAAATCAGGCAACGGCGTGATTTTGCTCGCTCCTCATTTAAGTAATTGGGAAGTATTTGGCCCCGTCGTCGCTAGTCACGGCATCAAATCAACTTTCTTGTACAAACCACCTAAGATTGAGGTGATGGACAGACTGCTTAAATCAACTAGATCACGCGACAATGTTAACTTAGCTCCCGCCACTAGAGCCGGCGTAGCCGTTTTACTCAGAGCGCTGAAAGCCGGTGAGCTGGTCGGCATATTACCGGATCAAGTACCAGAGTTAGATGGGGGCGAGTACGCAAAGTTCTTCAATCAACCCGCTTTAACAATGATATTGGCAAGCAGACTGATTCAAAGAACAAACGCTAAAGTCTACTGTGGGTTTGCGAAAAGACTGCCCAATGGCAAAGGTTTTAAGATGATAATTATGCCTGCAGACGAAAAAGTATATGAAAATGATCTTGCTCAGTCTGTACAAGGCGTCAGTGATAGCGTTCAAAAGTGTGTCGAAATGGCTGTTGATCAGTATCAGTGGGAGTATAAAAGGTTTCGTCGCCAGCCAGACGGCAGAGAGTTTTACCGCAATCAATCTAAGTAGTCCTAGCGTTTCCAAAACATTGGTGTGAAAAGCACCAATAAAGTAAAAACCTCCAGCCTCCCTAACAACATAGCGAAGCACAAGATCCATTTAGCTGTTGCGGGTAACGCACCATAGGTTTGCGCGACACTTTCCAAACCGGGGCCGAGATTGTTTATACAGGCTCCAACTGCGCTAAATGCAGTGATAATGTCTAACCCAGTTGCGAGTAAGGCCAACAGCATTACCATAAATGCCATCACGTAAACTGCGAAAAACCCCCAAACAGATTCGATAATGCGATCCGGTACTGGATTCCTGCCAAGCTTTATCGGTATCACCGCTCTTGGATGGATTAGGCGCTGAACCTCTCTAAAACCCTGTTTAAAAATAAGCAGTATTCGTATTACCTTCATTCCCCCACCAGTGGAGCCAGCACAAGCGCCGATAATCGCCGCGTAAAGTAGCATGTACGGTAAAAATAGAGGCCAAGCGTTAAAGTCAGCGGTTGTGAAACCTGTGGTAGTAGCGATAGATACCACTTGAAATACCCCCTTAATCAGCGACTCACCAAAGGTGGTGTAGATGTTAGAGAAGTAAAGAACCGATACCGTGACGATAGATACCGCGACCAGAATAAAAGTATAAAAAATGAATTCATGATCCAAAAAATAATGGCGGGTACTGCGCCTTTGCCAAGCGGTAAAGTGCAGCGCAAAATTTATTCCAGCAATAAACATAAAAACGATCGCCACAGTATCAACTGCCGCGCTATTAAAATACCCAAGGCTGGCATCGTGAGTTGAAAACCCCCCAATAGCAACTGTAGCAAGACTGTGTGAAATGGCATCGAAGACATTCATACCCACCAACCAATAAGACACTGCACAGGCTACAGTCAGAGACAAATAAATATACCAAAGTGCTTTGGCTGTTTCAGCCAGTCTTGGTACAAGCTTGTTGTCTTTAACCGGTCCAGGACTTTCTGCTCGATAGAGTTGCATGCCACCAATGCCAAGCATGGGAAGCAATGCCATCGCCAAGACTATTATTCCCATTCCACCGAGCCACTGCAGAAGCTGACGATAAAATAAGAGGGATTTCGGCAGTTCATCTAAACCGGAGATTACTGTAGCGCCGGTTGTGGTAAGGCCCGAAAGTGACTCGAACACAGCATCAGTTATGGATAACTGAATCTGTGGAGACAGAATAAAAGGTAAGCTACCAGCAGTGCCAAGAACTACCCAGAACAAAGTAACGATTAGAAAACCATCCCTTGTTCCCAGCTCCTTTTTTGAGCCCGCTGAGATTATCCAAAGCACTAGACCTGTGAAAAATAGAACAAAAAATGAACTTATAAATGTACTACTCATCCCATCTGAATATATGGTCGAGATCAGTAATGGAGGTAAGTTGCCCAATGCGCTGAAAAGCATTAGCAAGAGACCTAGTATTTTTATTATTAGGGTGGCATGCATAATTCTTAGAAAAAACTAAAGCCAACTTGGAATAGTCGTTCAACCTCTGGTATGCGTTTGCGATCTACAAGAAAAAGGATGACGTGGTCATCAGACTGAACAACAGTGTTATCGTGAGCTATAAGAACTTCATTATCTCTAACGATCGCCCCAATGGTCGTTCCTTCTGGAAGATCAATATCTTCAATTGCTTTGCCAACCACTCGAGAAGAAGAATAATCACCGTGAGCGATGGCTTCTATAGCTTCCGCAGCACCTCGGCGAAGTGAGTGAACATTAACAACGTCACCTCTTCTTACATGTGTAAGCAGGCTTCCGATGGTAGCTTGCTGAGGCGATATTGCGACATCAATTTCACCCCCTTGGACAAGATCGACATAAGCTGGATTGTTGATTAGCGTCATCACTTTTCTAGCGCCAAGTCTTTTGGCTAACAGTGAAGACATAATATTTGCTTCATCGCTATTGGTTAACGCGAGAAACACATCGGTTTCTTCTATGCTTTCTTCAAGCAGCAATTCTTTCTGTGACGCTTCACCATTTAACACAATGGCACTGTTTAGATTCTCGGATAGGTAAACGCAGCGTTTTGGGCTCTTTTCGATAATTTTGATCTGATAACGATCCTCAAGGCTTTCAGCGAGGCGCATACCAATGTTGCCACCGCCGGCAATAATGAGCCTTTTATAGGGCTTATCTAAGCGCCGTAGTTCGCCCATGCAAGCCTTAATATTTTTCTGAGCGGCAACAAAAAAGACTTCATCGTCAGCTTCAATGACGGTTGAACCTTCCGGGATTATGGGCCTGTCTTTTCTAAATATAGCGGCTACCCGGGCGTCTACCGACGGCATGTGCTGCCGAAGTAAGCGAATTTCTTGGCCTACTAAGGGCCCGCCATAGAAGGCTTTCACGGCTACCAATTGAACCTTGCCATCAGCAAAGTCCAATACCTGTAGTGAACCCGGTAAGTCGATAAGTCGGGCAATATAGCTGGATACAATTTTTTCTGGGCTAATTACAACATCGACAGCAACACCGTCTTTGCCAAACAACTCATCGCTTACCAGATAGCTAGAAGATCTAATTCGACATATTTTTTTGGGGGTTTTAAATAACGAGTAGGCGACTCGGCAAGCAACCATGTTGATCTCGTCGCTTTCAGTTACGGCGATAATCATGTCTGCATCTTCGCCACCGGCTCTATCGAGGACATCAGGATGAGAAGCCTGGCCGGTAATCGTACCAATGTCTATATGGTCTTTTAATTCTCTTAGTTTTTCAGCGTCGCTATCTACAACAGTTATATCGTTAGCTTCATTAGCCAGAGTTTCAGCTAGCGTGCTACCTACTTGATTGGCGCCGAGAATAATAATTTTCATGCAAGTCCGTACTATTGAAATTTACTAGGCGAAAACCGTCAAGACGTTTTTCTGATTAATGAAAAGAAGAATCCATCTGGACCGTTGTCCGATGGAAGTAGCTGCCGCCCAAGCGGGCATTCTACTCCCCAATCGGCGTTGATGCCCTCATATTTGGCGTTATCGCTGGATTCAATAAACTTAGCTATAATTCCACTGTTTTCTTGGGACAATATTGAGCAAGTGGTGTAAAGAAGCAAGCCTCCGGGTTTTAATGTAGCCCAGATTTTTTGCAAAATAGCGAGCTGCAGGGTGTTTAGTTCCGCCAAATTCTCAGCACTTCTTAACACTTTAATATCAGGGTGCCGGCGAATGACACCAGTGGCCGAACAAGGAGCATCTAAAAGGATACGATCAAACAATTTGCCATCCCACCAGGCTGCTAGATCTCGTGCATCTGCGGCTTTGAGATTGGCTTTGAGGTTAAGGCGCTGTAAGTTCTCTTCCACTCGTACTAGTCGAGACTTGGCAATGTCGAGTGAAGTTAACGAGTCAACAAGCGGCTGGGTTTCAAGTATGTGACAGGTTTTGCCTCCGGGTGCCGCACAGGCATCTAAAACACGCTGATGGGGCTCTAGTTGAAGCAACTGTGGAATAAGCTGCGAAGCCTCATCTTGGATGCTGGACAGTCCTGCTGAGAAGCCTGGTAGCAGTTCAACCGGCTTCGGCTTGGTCAGATAAATCGAACTGCTTGCCAAATTACCGGAGGCCGCATCAATCTCTACACTTTCTAACTGCTCTAAGTAGTCGCTGCGAGTAACTCTGGAAAGGTTAACGCGAACCGTCATAGGAGGCCTTTGGTTAGAGTTCTCAAAAATCTGCTGCCAATGATCAGGCCAATCTTGCTGAATTTGATCGGCTAGCCATTTTGGCTGATCATATTTTATACAGGCCGGGCTTGTTTTAAGGTTGAGCTCTACCGATTCTAAATCACGTAAATAGTTTCTTAGGACTGCGTTTATCAGTCCTCGACTCCAAGGTTTTTTAAGTTTGCTTACCCCGGACACAGTTTCGTTGATGACGGCATATTCTGGCAATGACATATGCCGAAGTTGGTATAGGCCAACAAGCAATAAACATTTAACATCTTTGTCTTTGGATCTTAAAGGTTTTGCGACTAGCTGTTTTAGGACGAATTCTAATGAGTAAAAATGCCGGCACGTGCCAAAGCATATTTCTTGCAGAAGCGGGTAATCATCACGGGTTTTAAATGGCTGCAAGCCGCTGGTCAGCGAGCCTTTTTGCTCTAACAACTGAACTAGTATTGAGGCGGCCACCGCGCGAACATTAGAAGTATCGCTAGCTTTACCGGGGGTCGACGCGCTCACGACGTTTCGGCCATTGCCAGCAACGCCCCTACTTTAAGTAATGTGGATGTGGAGTTTAATACGTCTAAAACACTTACCGGATTTTTACCCGGTAATTGAATTGAATGCACAACAAGGCAAGAGTCATTGCAGGCTACGGTAAAGCTATCGTTAGATATCTCGACAATAGTGCCAGGCATCACATCGAGGGATGTGTTGATTGGTGTCGCTTTTAGCAAGCGCAGTCTTTCACCGTTAACAAACGTATAAGCGGGCATTCGGCCAATTCCGGCCCTAATAGTTCTGTTAACAACTTCGGCGTTTTGGTCAAAATCAAGTAACGCCTCAACCTTGTCCAATTTAGCGGCATAGCTTGTAGCTGAGTCATTCTGCTGCTGCGCCGTCAGCCTTAATGTGTGGAACTGGCTGAGAGTGTGAATTAGTCCCTGAATACCGGCAGTAATTAAATTGTTTTCTAAGTCTTGACGGCTGTCATCAGTTTTGATGTTCACCGCTATTTTATAAAGCATGTCGCCGGTATCCAAGCCAGCATCCATTTGCATGATTGTGACGCCAGATTCAGAATCACCCGCAAGGATTGCCCGCTCTATGGGAGCGGCGCCCCGCCATTTCGGTAGCAGTGAAGCATGAACATTAATACAGCCAAAGGTAGGTATCTTAAGAATGTTGTCAGGTAAGATTAGCCCGTATGCAACTACGATCAATAGATCGAGTTCAAGCATCTTAAACAGGTTCTCCGATTCTACTGTTTTTAAACTGCTTGGTTGATACACAGCCATTTCGTTTAGCAGTGCTAGAGACTTTACCGGACTGGCATGTAATTTTTTGCCACGCCCAGCTCGTCTATCGGGCTGCGTAAAAACGGCAAGGGGAGCGAAATTGGTATTTAGCAGTTCAGCTAAATGAGCAGCGGCAAATTCTGGCGTGCCGGCAAAGCCTATTTTTAATTTGGGCACTGTCTTAAGCAGACTTCTTATGTTCTTTTTCGAGCTTGCTACGGATACGTTGCCTTTTAAGTGGGCTGAGATAATCTACGAATAGTTTTCCATCTAAGTGATCAGTCTCATGCTGAATACATACAGCAAGTATTCCCTGCGCATCGAGCTCAAAGGCCTTTCCAGTTTGATCTTGCGCCTTAATGAGCACCCGCTGAGGACGTGACACCGTCTCGTAAAACCCAGGGACAGACAAACAGCCTTCGTCATAATCAGATAATTCTGCTTCTATTACCTCAAAACTTGGATTAATGAACACCAGAGGGCTATCCTTTGATTCAGAAACATCGATGACCAAAATGCGCTTATGGACATTAATTTGGGTAGCCGCAAGCCCGATGCCTATAGCATCGTACATAGTTTCGACCATATCCTTTATCAAGTCTTCGAGTTTGGAGTCGAAAACAGTAACTGGAGTCGCAATTTTTCTTAATCTGGGGTCCGGAAACTCCAGAATTTCTAATATAGCCATTGCTTGTTGAAACCTAGGTTAGTGAAAATTCAGCCTTGATCACAGAATATGAACTGCTCCTAGTGATAATGGGTGCGTATTGCTAATATATCAATGCCTCTTAGGTAGGGATTTTAATGATGAAGAACCCGGTAATAAAGCCTTTACTGTTAACAGTTGCATTATTCGCTGCTTTTTTTGTGCAATTACAAGCTTATGCACAAAGTAGTCTGCTGCGCGCAGAATATCCAAGTGAGTATATAGTAAAAGATAGTGACACTTTATGGGATATTGCCGGCCAGTTTCTGCAAAATCCCGAAAGGTGGCCAGAAATATGGCAGCCAGATCCTTATTTAGACAATTCTGACTTAATTTACCCAAATGACATTCTCGAGGTCAGCACAGTAGGCGGACCACCAAGAATCTTGCTTAAGCGCGGAGATCGAGAAACCGTTAATTTAAAGCCTCAAATTAGAGAGGTTTCGCTTTCCAGCGCAATACCCGCAATATCACTGGAATCTATCGAGAATAGTTTTACTCGAAATCGAATTGTTGTTCCTCAAGTCTATACACAAGCCCCTTATATCGTTTCGAATCTTGGCGACAATCTGGCGATAGGCACCGGCGATGAAATTTATGCTAAAGGCACATCATGGCCAGCGGGCACGACGTCATTTGAAATTTATCGTGAAGGTCAAAGTTATACAGATGAGTCGGGTGATGTGATTCTTGGTTTAGAATTGGAATATCTGGGTTTCGCGACAATCTCTGACAATGAGGGACTGGGCCTGCGAAAAATGGTGATTAACAATAGCAGTAAGGAAATAAAAGTAGGTGATCGCTTTTTGGTTCGAGAAGCGTCCCGAATTGATGCGACAATTTTTCCTACGGAGCCGGCAGAAGATCTAGCTGGCAATATTATTTCATTTCAGGGTGCCGGAACGATGGCGTCGCAGCTGGACACCGTTGTTATTGACCTCGGAAAAAACGACAACTTGGTGATAGGCGATATTTTGTCAATTCAGCAAGAAAGCATTCAAGTGACGGACGATGTCGAGCGTGGCAACATGTCGTTGCGTGAGCGCATTAGCACCGCTTCCAAGCGAAAGCGGGTGAAATTGCCTGGCAAGGAAATAGGCACCGTTTTAGTGTACCGAACTTTCGACGATCTTAGCTACGCGCTCATTCTTAGCAGCACTGAACCTGCTCGGTTATATAACAAAGTAGTGTCGCCTTAAAATAAGCATTTTTGGGTTAGCAAACACTAACCGACCGCGTTATTCTTATTTGTCCGTGACCTGCTCAGCTATATAACAAAGTAGCGTACCGTTAGAAAGGCACTTCAGGTTAGTAAACACTGACAAGCACCGTTATTCTTAGCAGCACTGAACCTGCTCGGCTATACAAAAAAAGTAGAGCCGCGTTAAAATAATCGCTTCAGATTAGTAAGCACTAACATCTACCATTATTCTTAGCAGCACTAAACCTGCTCAGCTATATACCACAGTAGTTCGATATAAAATAAGCACTTCAAGATTAGTAAGTACTAACAAACACCATTATTCAAGGATGAAATATGGTTTCAGTTCCGCTTCAGGAATATTTATTCCTTAGCCATTACTCAAGCCTCTCTGAGCAAAAGTTCTCTAAACTTCTCTCGGTCTTTGGCGACCTCACTTCAATTTTAAGCTCTACGTCCCAGGAGCTTGTCTCCCAGGGTGTTAATCCTGGATTGCTGGGCGAATTTAACAGTGCTCGGCGGATGGCAAACTGTAATAGTGATGTGCAAAAAGCGTTAGAATGGAGTGCGAAAGACGGTAATTTCATTGTCTGTTATGAAGATAGTCGTTATCCACAAAGACTAAAGGAAATCGACCATGCCCCTGCGTTGCTCTATGTGAAGGGGCGCCCTGATTTACTTAGTAAAGACCAAATAGCCATCGTCGGCAGTAGAAAAGCCAGTCCATATGGACTGAGTATTGCTTTTCAATTAGCGCAGGAAGCCAGCGCAGCGCAACTTAATGTGACAAGTGGTCTGGCCACAGGTATCGATCGCAGAGCACACGAAGGCGCGCTAAATGACATTGGGCACACTATTGCTGTAATTGGTACCGGTATAGAGGGATGTTACCCTACAAAAAACTACAGCCTTAAACAAGAAATCGAAAGTAATGGAGCGGTTGTTTCGGAGTTCGCGTTAGGTTCGCCCCCGTTGGCGCATCACTTTCCACGAAGAAATCGGATTATTACTGGGCTTAGTTTGGGGGTTTTGGTAATAGAGGCAGCCGCACGCAGTGGATCTCTAATTTCAGCTCGTCTGGCTATGGAGCAAAACCGAGAGGTGTTTGCTGTTCCAGGACTGATTTCTAACCCCCAGTCGGCGGGTTGCCATCAATTGATCAGGCAGGGAGCCAAATTAGTAGAATCGATGGCGGACATACTTGAGGAATTCCCGCACTTGGATATTAATAGTATGGATCAAATTCAAAAAGCATTTATAAATTCGAAGAGCACTGGCACAGATAGTCAAAACCCCGATCCAAATGACTCAATTCAGAAAAAGATCTTGAGGTCCCTGAAGAGCCAACCTTGTTTATTAGATACACTGGCTCTTGAAACAAACATTGAGATAAACGAGCTTATCGAGCGCCTATTAGTACTAGAATCGCGTGGCACTATCAGTTTAGAGTCTGGTCGTTATCACTACTGTGGCAAATGACATGGCGACTATATGGATACCACAATTGATAATTGTCGTTAAACTGGCATCGTGTAAAGTGGGTGTTCTAACGAGTAATTAATAATCAGCGTCCAAAAAAATACCTTACGTGTCTAACCGGCTAACATTGGTCGCAGGTTTGGTCGCAGGTTTGGTCGCAGGTTTGGTAATAGGAACGGGGCAAGGTAACGCCCACTCAACTAATCAAGAGAGTAAATTTTAAGCCGATAATTTTAGCCAACAGGGTCAGGCC
>Ga0222630_1001019_pt1 | contig 13135 bp, 10 predicted proteins | sample AntAcemetagenom3_FD_179842 | JGI IMG/M metagenome (GOLD analysis project Ga0222630, IMG submission 179842) | Saline water microbial communities from Ace Lake, Antarctica - #3 | ecosystem: Environmental > Aquatic > Non-marine Saline and Alkaline > Saline | place: Antarctica: Ace Lake | collected...
CGGCAGTCGCCAGCACATAGCTACCGGTGCAAATAGCGCCCAAGGGAATCTTTTGCTTGGCCACCCGGCGCAGACAGTCGATGACCGGTTTGGTGGAATGGGTCTTTATATGGTAGCCACCACAGACGATCAAGACGCCCAGATCCTCTGCAGAAGCGAGACTATCAGAAACCTGCAGTTCAAGTCCGGCACTGGACATTACCGACTCACCATCGATACTGTATACGGTCCAACGATAGAGCTCGCGTTCACTGAGGCGATTTGCCATGCGCAGGATACCCACCGCGTTAGAGAACGTACTGAGGGTGTATTCCGGCATCAACAGAAAGCCTACATGCAGAGCTAACGGGGGATCTACGAGCACCTCGTCAGAACTGACAGTATCGGTTGCATCAGACATGTATAAACGCCTTCTTTTTAGTCACTCACAATGAGAACAATCTGCCGAGTATAGAGTAAGGAAGATCTTTTTAAGACATTTATTTGACTCATTTTTAAGCCGTTATTAGCGTCTGCGACGCTTATTAATACGCGCATTATCTTTGACCTCATTGGCCACCGGCCTGCTCACCACAGAGAACAGATTAGGAAAGGGGTCGCGCTTGTTTGGAAACGCCATGGCATCGACAAAATAGTCCTGAAATTTAGGCTCAAGAGCAGTTTCAATTTTCTCAATATTTTTAACTACCGATTCAATAACATCCCGTGATTGGACATTGAGAAGCGCGATTCGAGCGCCAGTACCCGCAGCATTGCCCGCCGAGGAAACCTCTTCCAATGGGCAGTCAGGAATCAGACCCAAGACCATCGCGTGCTTTACGCTGATATGGCTGCCAAACGCCCCAGCCAGACGTATGCGCTCTATCCCATCAACGCTCATATGATCCATTAACAGCTTCACACCAGCATACAGCGCCGCCTTAGCCAGCTGAATTTGGCGGATGTCATTTTGTGTAACCAAGATAGGTTCTTCACCACTCTCTGAGGTGAATAAACGATAGGACCAGGTACGATCATTGCTAATAATTCTCGGGGTACGGCTGGCCAATCCGCCATCGACTATGCCATCAACGGTGACAATACCAGCCAGATACATCTCGGCAACCACCTCAATAATACCGGAACCACAGATTCCGGTGACGCCAAAATCTCTGACCGCCTCAGCGAAGCCCTCTTGGTCCGACCAGAGCTCACAACCAATTACTTTGAACCGCGGCTCTAATGTGTCTGCGTCAATACGCACGCGCTCAATAGCACCGGTGGCAGCGCGCTGACCGCAGCTAATCTGGGCCCCTTCAAAAGCCGGCCCGGTTGGACTTGAACAGGCCATTAGCCGCTGGCGATTTCCCAATACAATTTCGGCGTTGGTGCCCACATCCACTAGCAGGGTCATAGGATCCTGCGCCTGAGGCTCCTCAGACAGAATCATACCTGCGGTATCAGCGCCAACATGGCCGGCAATACAAGGCAACACGTAGAGCCGTCCGCCCGAATTAATCGACAACCCAACCTCAGCCGCAGGAACATTTACAGGGGCATCAGTGGTTAAAGCAAAGGGTGCCCCGCCCAATTCTATCGGATCAATACCTAATAAAATATGGTGCATTATGGGGTTGGCCACCAGGGAGATTTCTACAATATCCTCAATACTGGCACCAATAATCTGAGCCACATCGACAAATAAACTATTCAGTGCATCGCGGATAACCTGGGTCATCTGTTCGGCACCCTCCGGGTGCATCATCACGTAAGAGACTCGGCTCATAAGATCTTCTCCAAAACGAATCTGTGGATTCATCAAGCTAGAGCCGGCCAGAACCTCACCACTGAATAGATCACAAAGGTGCGCCGCCACCGTGGTAGAACCCACATCGACAGCCACACCATAGGCTTTGTCACGGAATCCAGCCCAAAGGGCAATGATCTGACTGCCTCGGTGTACCGCCACCGTAATACCGCGTTTGCCCTCGCGCAGCGCAGGCTGCAATGTTTTTAATAGCCGGACCTCAAAGGAGAGGCCACTGAGTTGCCACTCATTCTCCAGTGCATCCATTAATCGCTGCACGTCACCCTTGGGTACATGCATGTCTGCCTCTTCAACCTGAACGTAATAGAGCCGCGTTGCCGGATCTAGCTTGATGTCACGATATTCGGCATCTTTGCGCACAATCTGCCGATGTACCTGGCTTTCAGGGGGTACATCTATCACTACATCATCGAGCAACAATGTATGACAACTCAGTCGGCGACCATTGGCCAGAGGGACTTTGCGATCACCGTATTTGATTTCAGTAGCGCACACCGGAGATAGATGACTGCTGTCGGAGGTGATCTCATGTTTGGGGAAGACACCGTCAGTGCAGATGATTTGACAGCGCCCACAGAGTCCGCGACCGCCGCAAACTGAGTCAATGTCAACACCGAGCACACGCGCTGCATGTAGCAGCGGCGTATTCACAGGAAAGCTACCTCGCCGCCCGGAAGGCGTGAACACGACCTTAACCTGCTTTTCACTCATGATTAGCCCTCGGCGACTTACGTCGCACGGCGACGGCTGGTGCGGCCACCGCGGCCCGCCTCTGCCGTTGGATCTCGGTACGCCTTAATCCAATTGGCGCAGTTGGGATCATTGCCCATCATCACATCGCCACCACGCACTGCCTGCATAACCTCAGGGTGCAATGGACTGGTGATCGCCGAGGTCATGCCGGCGCCCATAGCCATGGTTAAAAATGCACTGTTAATACCATTGCGATTGGGCAGACCAAAACTCACATTTGATGCGCCGCAGGTGGTATTCACTTTTAATTCCTCACGCAGCCGACGCACCACATGCATAACCTGCAGACCCGCAGTGTTAATCGCCCCGATAGGCATAACGAGCGGATCAACAATCACGTCGCTGTAGTGGATACCATGATCAGCCGCTCGTTCAACAATTTTCTTGGCGACTTTAAAACGCTCGTCTGGGTCCTCAGAGATCCCTGTTTCATCATTCGATATCGCCACCACAGCCGCACCATATTTGGCGACCAGCGGCAGGACTCTCTCCAAGACTTCATCTTCACCAGTGACTGAGTTAACCAAAGCTTTGCCCTGATATACCGAAAGCCCCGCCTCTAATGCTTCAATAATAGAGGAATCGATACTCAGGGGAACGTCGGTAATGGTTTGCACCAGTCTAATGGCCTCAGCCAAAATACGCGGTTCATCGGCCAGTGGAATACCGGCATTGACATCCAACATATGCGCACCTGCCAAAACCTGCGCTAAAGCATCAGCCTCGACGCGGCTGTAATCGCCTATCTTCATTTCCTCCGCAAGGATCTTTCGACCGGTCGGATTAATGCGCTCTCCAATAATAACAAAGGGCTGATCAAAGCCAATCTTAACTTCACGTGTGGCGGAACTGAGGGTAGTGATGGTCATGCTATTCTCCAGACTTTAACGGTTCGGATGCCAGGGTTTTCTATCGCCCAGCACATTAGTTTTCTCGACAATCTCAGCGACACGATGCTCTTGTTTATACGCCATAATATGCACGCCACTGGCCCCTTCAATTTCACGAATCTGATTGATCATATCAATACAGATGTTGACGCCTTCCTGCTTCTGGTCTTGTGCACCCGACAGTCGTTTAATTAGGGCATCTGGAATATGTACACCGGCTACGTTACGGCGAATCCACTCGGCAGATTTTGCTGACGCTAGGGGCCCAACGCCCGGAAGAATAAAGACCTTTTCCAGCAACCCCTGATCTCGTACCTTACTCATATAATCGTTTAACATTTCAATATCAAAGCAGTATTGAGTTTGTATAAACTGGGCACCGGCAGCGACTTTTTTTGCTGTACGCAGGGGCCGATAATCGAACGGTGGCGCAAAAGGATTGGCCGCTGCGCCCAAAAATATCTGTGGCGGCGAGGTGATGGTGCGACCACTTAAAAATTGCCCTCTGTCGCGCATGCCGCTCAGCATCTCTAAAGAGGTCATGCAATCCATATCGAATACAGGCTTCGCCTCGGGGTGATCCCCAGACTGCACGCCGTCACCTGTCAGACACAGAATATTCGACACGCCCATTGCGGAGGCGCCCAGCACGTCTCCCTGCATAGCGATACGGTTTTTATCGCGACAGGAAATCTGCATAATCATCGAGTAACCACAACGGGTCAAAAGAGCACACATTCCAACACTAGACATATGGCAATTGGCGCCAGAACCATCGGTAGCATTAATGGCGTCGACATAGCCATCAAAGCTAGAGGCTCGCACATAGACTTCATGGGGGTCGGCTGAATCTGGAGGAGCAATTTCTGCGGTTACAGCGAATTGACCGGAACGCAGCACTCTTTCAAAACGGCCGGGTGAGAAGTGCCCGGGCAGAATGGGTAAGTTTTCACCCGGATGCGGTTCGTCTTCAAACAGCATGATTGTCTGCCACTTTTTTACGCGTAGCTCGCAGCCACGCCGAGGTGCCTTTATTGCGAACATCTAGGGGTGGCTGAATGATTTGAATAGTCGATTCCTGATAACCGATTTTTTGACTACCCTCCCAGGCTGTCACCCAAACACAGGTCATTTCAGGCTGTATTTCGCAGCCTCCATCAGCACGCACTCCGCCGCAGGGTCCATTACGCAATGTTTTAGGACAGTTCATAGGGCAAGCCATCCCGGTGGCACCCAAGGTGCACTGACCACAGGATTGAGAATCAAAAAGCAGTCCTTTTACGGCGCTCTCCAGGCGCGAAAAAGGCGTCTCTAGACGTTCGTAACCGACCCGATTAAGTACAGGATGCAAAAAGACTAAGAGCGCCTCCAGACCCTGATATAGCCAGTGCAAGCCGCGCGCATGGCGCACAGACCAATAGCGCATAGTCTTCACTGATGGTCGACTCTAACGCCTTTACTGGCGATCAGCGCCGAAATATCCGCGTTGGAGTAGGCTAGTTCAATAGCGCCGGCAAACTGTTCCGCTAACTCATGTGGACAGCCCTCGCCCAGGATGGGAGTACTAACCCGACGCCAGTCGGCTAAATAGGCGTCACTGCCACCCTTGCCGGCACGCATAGCCGCACGATCAATTGCCGCCTGAAAGCGATGACTAAGCATGCTTTTACCCCGCTCACGACCTCGCTTTACCAGTACCTGAGCAGGTATGTCACGCCAGTAAACCTCAATTTTTTGCATCTTCCCGCTCCCACTATTCGTTAAACTTTAAAACCTGTTCCTGTAGACCTGTTTGCAGATCACCGTAGCCGCAGGGGACTGTCTCGAACCCCAAGGCTAAAAATTCGGCCGCTTTTTTTGCCTGCTGTACCAGCCAGTTGTCCTGCCGCTGCGACAAATAAACAACCTTTGTATAATTGGCAAATAACTGTGCACGCAACTCGGGATGTTTATCGAGCCGCAGTCCACGGATAATTAAGCGATCAAAATGTTCGACCAAAAAATCCGTCAAGTAAAACGTGCCTAAATTATGTTCAGCCAATTCAGAGAACCTCTGTTCGCCGGCATAAAACGAATAGCAATGCGCGCCGGGTAAACGCTCGATGCCCTGCATAGACTCTTCAGCAAGAAGTGCATCAATCAGGCCACCAGTACCGCAATCGGCGTAGGCGACGAATATATGCTGATACTTTTGTCGGTTTTGCTCTATCTTCGAGCGCAATTTCTCAGGAATCAGCTTGGGGCTGTTGTGTAACTCAGCGTCCAGACATTGCAAATCAAACTGCTGCCAACCATTAGCTTTTTGTAACCAGACAATCTCTTTGGCCAAAGCGCCGCAGGCGATAACCAGCAGTTTTTCCTGAGCCTGAGCCTGAAGCACTAGGCTGGCTCTAATGCTCGACGTTCGGCAACCAAACGAATGGCGGTCGTGGCCGCATCTGCTGCATCACGGCAGTAGGCGTCTGCACCAACCGCCAATCCGAACTCTTCATTGAGCGGCGCACCGCCAACCATAACGATGAAGTTGTCGCGCAAACCTTGATCTTTCAGCGCATCCACAACGACTTTCATATAGGGCATCGTGGTGGTTAGCAGAGCCGACATTCCCAGAATATCCGGCTTATGGCGCTCAAGAGCGGCGAAGTAATCTTCGACTGAATTATTAATACCGATATCGTGCACCTCAAAGCCAGCACCTTCCATCATCATAGCTACCAGATTTTTGCCAATATCGTGAATGTCACCTTTGACGGTACCAATCACCATAGTACCCACCGGCCTAGCGCCAGTCTCGGCCAATAGCGGCTTGAGAATAGCCATACCGCCCTTCATTGAATTGGCCGACAGCAGCACTTCCGGGACAAACAAAATACCATCACGGAAATCGATACCAACAATGGTCATGCCATCGACTAACGCCTTACCCAGAACCTGCTCAGGAGTCCAGCCGCGGCTCAACAGGATCTGTGTGCCCTCTTCTATCTCTTCTTTTAGCCCGTCATACAAATCGTCATGCATCTGCAATACCAGATCTTCATCGGACAGATCGGCCAAGATAATATCGTCTTGTTCAGACATACAGTGTCCCTCTCAAAATAGCGATAAACTTAATAATCACGATCAGCAAACGACGCTTTACGCCGCGCCATAAAATCTTGTAACGCTTCATCAACTCCAGGGTCTATAGCAGGCGCCTGATAGTCATTGAGCATTTTTTTCCAAAGGGTATTGGCGCGCTGAGCGGTATCTAAAGCACCGTCCGCGGTCCACTGTTCAAAACTATTGTTGTCGGCAACAGTAGAACGGTAAAAAGCCGTTTCAAAGTTGGCCAACGTATGCGCGGAACCCAGATAGTGCTTGCCTGGACCGACTTCTCGCACCGCGTCCATCGCCTGGCCGTTCTCAGACATGTCCATGCCCCCGAGCAGGACCCCAATCATGCTGGCCTGATCGCAATCCATGATAAATTTCTCGTAACCCATGGCCAGGCCTCCCTCGAGCCAACCGGCTGTATGCAACATAAAATTGACGCCTGCCAGGGCCGAAGTTTGCAAGGTATTGGCAGCCTCATAGGCAGCTTGCGCATCAGGTAGTTTCGAGCCGCAGAGACCACCGCCACTGCGGAAGGGAACACCCAAACGACGTGCCAGTGCCGCAGCGGCATAGATCACCATACTAGGCTCGGGCGTGCCAAAAGTAGGCGCCCCTGTAGCCATCGAGACGGCTGCAGCAAAGGTTCCAAAAATAACCGGGGCCCCGGGACGAACTAGCTGGGTGAATGCAATTCCAGCCAGCGCTTCAGCAAGAATTTGGGTGACAGTTCCTGCGGTAGTTACCGGCGACATAGCTCCGGCAAGAATAAACGGCGAAATGATTGTTGCCTGATTATTGCGTGCATAAACTTTTAACGAACCGAGCATGGTGGCGTCATAAACCATCGGCGAGTTGACATTGATCAAACTGGTTAACACACAGTTTTGATCGACAAACTCGTCGCCAAAGACCAGCTTGGCCATATCGACCGTATCCTGAGCGCGCTCATGATGGGTAACAGACCCCATAAGCGGCTTATCACTGTATTTGAAGTGGGTGTAAACCATATCGAAGTGACGCTTGTTAACCGGCAGATCAACTGGCTCACAAATAGTGCCGCCAGAATGGTGTAGCCCAGGCGCCATATACGCGAGCTTGACAAAATTCTCAAAATCTTGAATCGTCGCATAACGACGCCCCTCATCGATGTCGTGAACGAAAGGCGATCCATAGGCTGGTACTAATACTGTGCGCTTACCCCCAATAATGACGTTGCGATTAGGGTTGCGGGCATGCTGGGTGAATTCTTTTGGCGCGGTCGCCTGAATCAACGAGCGGCACAGCCCTTTCGGAAAATGTACACGGGTACCACGCACATCCGCACCTGCCGCTTGCCACAGGGCGAGAGCCTCGGGATCATCCAAAAAGTCGATGCCGATCTCTTCCAACAAAATATCCGCATTGTCTTCGACCAGCTGCAGACTTTCTTCGCTGAGATATTCAAAATAAGGAATTTTACGCTCGATAAATGCGGCCTGTTCGACCACAGTATTTTCACGCGCTTCTCTTCGCGCATCGCGACCGCCGCCCTTTCTCCGCCCAGTTCTTTCAGTCATTTAGTAGCTCCCGCCTGAGAGTCTATAACTCTCTTGTCAATGGACCTTTATTGAGCGCAGTTTGTGCCTGTTTACAGCTTCTCGCATCCAATTTTGCGACACGGCAGTATCAGTCCGCGACGCGCCCGAAATACAGCCCTAACATTGCCTTTGCCGCCCCTTCGGCGACGCGATATAAGCTAATCGTCTCGGGGCTCTTAACCTAACCGCACAAGACGCACTAACCCACAAATTCCGGGCTCTCTACTGAATTTATGCAGGGCTCATTATCTAACTGCGCAGGGCTGCGTTATCGGGATCAAATGCCGACTCTTCAATCACTGTGGCGGCATAGCGCACACCGAGAATTTCAATCTCCAATTGAGTGCCAATGGCCGCATATTCTGCCTTGACTAGGCCCAGCGCCAGTGATTTCTGGGTTCGGAAACCGTAGCCCCCAGACGTTGCGCGCCCGACCAACTGGCCGTCGAGATAAAGACCTTCGGAACCGCGGGCGTCGGCATCAGTAACGCCGTGTACCTCAAGGGTCGCAAAACTGTTAACAAAGCCCCGAGACTGCCACGCCAAAAGCGCCTGCTTGCCGAGAAAGTCGCATTCTTTATCCAGTTTTACAAAACGATCAAGTCCAGACTCCAGCGCGGCATACTCAATCGACATTTCACGGGGAATCAACCGGTACGATTTTTCCAACCGCATACTGTCCATCGCGCGTATGCCGAAAGGTTTAATATCAAATTCAGCACCGGCCTTCATCAGTTCATCAAAAATATAGTTCTGCATCTCGATGGGATGATGTAATTCCCAACCGAGCTCACCGACAAAGTTAACCCTGAGAGCCTCGGCTTGGGCATAACCCACATTGATTGATTTTCCTGTCAGCCATTTAAAATTGTCATTACTAAGATCGGTATCAGTAAGCTTTTGTAATACCTCTCTGGATCTGGGCCCGGCCAATACCAGCACACCCATCTGCGTGGTGATTTTCTGCAATACAACGGAGCCATCACTAGGCGCCAACTTAGTCAGATAATCCCAATCATGACGCTCATTAGCACCCGCAAAAACGAGGTAGTAACTATTTTTAGCCCGCTTATAAATAGTGAACTCCGCTCGCACGCCTCCATTTTTCGACAACATGTGGCACAGGCCTATACGACCTATAGCTTTGGGAACGTTGTTAGCCACTACGGAATTTAGCCAAGCTTCTGAGCCCTGCCCTGTGACTGTCGCCTTAGAAAAAGCAGACATATCAAGCAGGCCAACTTTGTCGGTGACATGGAGGCACTCCTGGCCGACAAAATCAAAGTAGTTGGAGCGACGAAAGCTGTTCTTCTCAACAATGCGACCATCTGCAGTTGCCCCCGAATGGTTCTTATTCCACAGCGTGTCATCTTTATTAAGATCCGCCTCAGACAGCGAATAGCCTGGAGGCGCAAACCAATTAGGCCGCTCCCAGCCATAGACTGATCCGAATACCGCGCCCAAATCTTTCATGCGATCATAACAGGGCGCTGTCTTTAACGGCCTAGCAGCGCTGCGCTCTTCATCTGGATAGTGATTTTTAAAGACATGGTCGTAGGCTTCTTCATTTTTCGCACGAAGGTAACCTCGCGTTGCGTAGGGACCAAATCGGCGCGGGTCAACACCCATCATATCTACGGTAGGCTCTCCATCTACAATCCATTCAGCCAACTGCCAACCAGCACCACCAGCCGCAGTGATACCAAAACTATGCCCCTCGTTGAGCCAGAAGTTTTTAAGGCCCCAGGCAGGTCCAACGATAGGGTTACCGTCTGGCGTATAGGCAATGGCGCCGTTATAAACAGTCTTAACGCCCACCTCAGCGAATGCGGGAACACGCTTCATGCAGGCTTCGATATGCGGCATTAGCCGATCGAGGTCACCGTTAAATAGCTCATATTCCGACTGATCGCTAGGACCCTCGACATAACAGCAAGGCGCTCCCTCTTCGTAGGGACCGAGAATAAATCCCCCCGCCTCTTCCCGCAGATAGTAGCCGGCATCGGATTCTCTAAGCACAGCCTGCTCGGGCTTGCCAGCGGCTTTACGGGCCAAAATGTCCGGGTGCGGGTCGGTCACAATATATTGATGCTCGACAGGAATAACCGGAATATCTAGGCCGACCATCTGCCCGGTTTTACGCGCGAAATTGCCTGTGCAGCAAACCACATGTTCACAGTGAATGTCCCCTTTGTCCGTTTTTACAATCCAACTGTCATCCGGCTGAACTTCTAAATCTAGTACCACGGTATTACGGTAAATTTCTGCGCCACGGTTACGGGCGCCTTTCGCCAGCGCCTGAGTTAGATCAGCCGGCTGGATATAGCCGTCATCGGGATGCTGAATCGCGCCGATAATCCCATCTACATTGCACATAGGCCAGACTTCTTTAACCTGTTCAGGGCTCAGGAAATTAACCTCCACACCTACGGTCTGCGCTATCCCAGCATAGTATTTATATTCGTCCATACGGTCTTCTGTGGATGCCAATCGGATATTCGACACCACACTAAAGCCAACGTTTTGGCCCGTTTCTTTTTCAAGTTCATGATAAAAATCGACTGAGTACTGATGTAACTTGCCAACCGAATAGCTCATGTTAAATAGCGGCAGTAAACCAGCTGCGTGCCAAGTAGAGCCGGAGGTCAGTTCTTTGCGCTCAACCAACACAACATCAGTCCATCCTTTTTTGGCCAAATGATAGAGCGTGCTAACGCCCACCACACCACCACCAACTACCACTACTTTTGCATGTTTTTTCATACCAGTTTCTCAGCTGCCCGCTATGTATTTATTTTTGCAGTTTAACTGGCAAGACTGGCCTGCTAAGGCGTAATTACGACAAACATATACCAGCCACCGCCACCCCAAAATCCCTTCAAAAATTAAACCCATAGTCGTTTTCAGAACAACAGTGGGCGGTTTTAGAAAGCCATAAGTCATGTGCTTTGCCGAAGATGTCGGCTATAGGCTATCGCTCGAGAAAACAGCATAATTGTGTGCCACACTACTAGCCTAACTAACGGAGTAAGACTCAATGAGTGACATCGAGATCGCCCGCAACGCCAGTATGCAACCCATTGCCGATGTGGCTGCCAAATTGGGCATCCCTGACGACGCATTAATTCCCTACGGCAGAACCAAGGCGAAACTCAGGCCAGATTATCTGGCCAAGCTAATGGACCGGACGGATGGCAAACTCATTTTGGTCACTGCAATTACGCCAACACCAGCAGGGGAAGGTAAAACCACAACCTCTGTAGGTCTTACGGATGGGTTAAATCGCATTGGTAAAAAGGCATTGGTCTGTCTTCGCGAGCCCAGTCTCGGCCCTTGCTTTGGCATGAAAGGCGGCGCTGCGGGTGGAGGCTACGCTCAGGTCGTACCCATGGAAGATATCAACCTGCACTTTACCGGCGATTTTCATGCCATAGGTGCTGCTCACAATCTACTGTCGGCACTAATAGACAACCATATCCACTGGGGCAACAGTCTAGAAATCGACGCTAGACGCATCGTGTGGAAGCGTGTCGCCGACATGAATGATCGCGCTTTGCGCAGTATTAATTGTGGCCTCGGCGGCCCCGGCAATGGCTTCCCGAGGCAGGATGGCTATGACATTACCGTCGCGTCTGAGGTGATGGCTATCTTCTGCCTCGCGACAGATTTAGATGATCTTAAAGCTCGTCTGAACAAAATTGTTATAGGCTACACTCGCGATCACAAACCCGTTCACGCCAGCGACATAAACGCAACAGGCGCCATGACTGTGCTACTGAAAGACGCTATCGCGCCCAATTTAGTGCAGACGCTGGAGAACAATCCCGCCATCATCCACGGCGGCCCCTTTGCCAATATTGCCCATGGCTGTAATTCTGTAATCGCCACTAAAGCGGGTTTAAAGATGGCCGATTATGTGGTCACAGAGGCCGGCTTCGGCGCGGATCTGGGTGCTGAGAAATTCTTTGATATAAAGTGCCGCTCTGCGGCACTGAACCCCGACGTGGCTGTCATAGTTGCCACAACACGCGCGTTAAAGATGCACGGTGGCGTCAGCAAAGAGGACTTGGACAAAGAAAACCTACAGGCCCTTTCTGAGGGCTGCTCAAATCTCGTCCGCCATATTGAGAATGTCAAATCTTTCGGCGTTCCCGTGGTGGTTGGTATCAATCGATTCAGCTCAGATACTGACGCCGAAATTGAATTGATTAAAGTGCTCGCCCAGGCCAATGGCGTGAAAGCCGTTGAGTGCACACACTGGGCCGATGGCGGCGCAGGCACCGAAGAGTTAGCGCAGGAAGTGGTTGCGCTGGCTGACTCTGGGGCGGCCAGTTTTGCTCCACTTTACGCAGACGATATGCCAATCTGGGACAAAATCAAGACCGTTGCCACTCGACTGTATCGCGCTGATGACATCATTGCTGATCAAAAAGTTCGCAACCAGATTCGCGACTTACAAGAAAACGGCTATGGCCATTTTCCGGTCTGTATAGCCAAGACTCAATACAGTTTCTCCACTGACCCCAACCTTAAGGGTGCGCCCAACAATCATGTGGTTGCGATCAGAGAGATTAGTCTATCTGCTGGCGCAGGATTTATCGTTGTGGTGTGCGGAGATATTATGACCATGCCTGGATTGCCTCGGGTACCCGCGGCAAACAGTATTGATATAGATGCTAAGGGTGAGGTAGTCGGGCTTTTTTAAGCGATTATTGGGCAGGACTCCAAAGACTTTTGATTTAACATTAGGCGCAGAAACTGTAAGCTGTGGCCCTACAGTTTTTTAGAGCTTAACGTGTCTGAACCCTTTTCATATCCGCCCTTTCGCCCGAGAGATATCGAGCAAAACCCGACTGAGCCGGCCGTTGCTCAGGTCCTCAGACCCTCTGTGTTTAAGTGCCCAAGTTGCGCCAGCAACTTAGGTCAGCCCACCGAGGGTCAGGTGAATACCTACCAATGCGCCAACCGACACTGTTTTGATATAGCCAAAGAAGGTTATGTTAATTTTCTGCTGG
>Ga0222630_1001027_pt1 | contig 13063 bp, 5 predicted proteins | sample AntAcemetagenom3_FD_179842 | JGI IMG/M metagenome (GOLD analysis project Ga0222630, IMG submission 179842) | Saline water microbial communities from Ace Lake, Antarctica - #3 | ecosystem: Environmental > Aquatic > Non-marine Saline and Alkaline > Saline | place: Antarctica: Ace Lake | collected...
TCCCGTGTTGGGCGATGTATGGACAAACAGTCACCAGCTGAGAGGTAAAACAGTGTGTCCCCGGATTTGGGAAAGCCCCAACACGTACCTGCATCAACACCGCGCATCTTTTCTTCACGGAAGACCCGCCGTTGCCTATGTTTTTGTTAGTCCCGCCGAACGCCGCCGCGAGCCCGGCGCTCGCGAGCAAACGCACGCTGTTCACCCACCACTCGCGTTTGGTTTGACGCCACGCCCTGCCGACTAACAGTAAAAACTGTTTCGGTTTTGAAACAACAGAAACACTGTTGGAGATGTTGTTAGTCTCCAAGTTATTTGAGTCGTTTTGCGGGAGCGCGTCGGGCATCGCCGCTTGCTTTTTCGATACGTCCGTCTTTTCCCACATCGCCACCAAAGCATCCACCCTCTTGACGTCCGCTTTGTTTTGCTCGGGAGTCCCGTCGAAGTCCACCGCGACTAGGTCGATGAGAAACTCCGCGGGGTTGTGGTGCGTGGGACACGTATGCCCCAGCGCCTGAAAATATCCCAAAACGCCCTCGACGGGACCGCAGTACGCCACGCGCCCACCCTCCGTGAGCAAAGTCAGGTCGTCCAACCGGTTGAAACTTTTGGACCGCGGCTGGTGAAGCACCGCGACGACGATCGCGTTTTCCTCCCGCGCGGTTTCCCGCAGCTTCTCCACGATGGCATCCGCGGCGTGCGCGTCCAAACCGGTGGTGGGTTCGTCCGCTAACACGATACCGCCACCGGTCGGGATCGAACCGGTGTTGTCCGCAATGCCGGTGTCACCTGTCTTACCACTACCACCCCTGCCTCTCAGTGCAAGCGTTTCGCACGCGATGGCCAACCGTCTTCGCTCGCCGCCGCTCACACCGGGCACGGCGTGCCCCCCCGTGTCGCCTCCCACGAACGTATCCGCGCACGTGGTTAGCCCTAACCGGGTAAGCACTCGCTCCACATGCCCCTCGTCCCCTCCGCAAAGCTTCGCATCCAGGGTCAGGGTTTCACGAACCGTCAGGTTGGAAAAAAACTTCGGGTCCTGTTCGACGTACGAAAGCGGGACGGCTGGTTTTCTTTTGGAAAGTGCATTCTTTTTGAAAAGCCGAGTCAACAACGACTTCACGACACCGATTGGGGTAGCATCCCTCTCGTGTAACGAAGTGCCTCCGTGCGTCACGTCCCCCGAAAGCGCTGTGCCCCGTCCAGTATTCACCCTTCCCGCGAGGATGTTCAGAAGCGTGGTTTTCCCCGACCCGGACGGACCAAGGATGCCGTGTAAACGCCCGGGAAGCGCCTGGCCGCTTGTGCCGCGTAAGATTTGCCGTTGCCGTTTGCCTTTACCAACGGTGTATTGCACGGAGTGCCACCCTAATTTGCCCGCGGTGTCCGCGTCACGGGTAAGATGGGTGGGAAATCGATCGTCGGCGTTGGGCATGTCGCGGCGGACGGTGACGGGAAGGGTGCGCGGATAACGACTGATGACGGAGGTCTGTCAAAATAACAACGAAAAAGCGCACTCCGAGGTTTGGCCGAGCCTGCGACTGGTCCGTTTGCGGTGCCTCGGTCGATTTTGGCGCGTGTACGATCACTGGGCCGCAGAGGCGCCGGCGCGTGAGGGGAGGCACCCTCACGGCGGCGCGAGCATCGTAGGCGCGAGAAGGCGCGCGCGTTTCGGAACGCGGGTGCGTCTCGCGTAGGGGCGCGCACGGCGCGGCGCGGGGCGACTGTTTCTCTGGCGAGGACAGACGACAAATCTCTCGACGCTTCGGCACATTAATTAGGCTGTTGACCGTGGGTACTGGTCACGACTGGGGGCGAACATGTCTACACGCGACGTCTCCGGCGTCGGCGCGTCTACTTCAGGCACCACGGTGGCGGAGGTACGCCGGTTTCTTGGGACCAAGAAACACACCCTGTGACCCAACCGACCGACCCACGCGATGACCGAATCGAGATCCGAACCATCGACGTGTTTGCACATTCCACACTGTCGCGCCTCGTTGGTGTGCGAACTCGTTCCTCCTCCACCCCTCTTGTTCTGACCTTGTTCCCCCCATCGTATCGTCCAACTAAACAGGCACGCACCGCGCTTCGCCGAGGCGCGGTTCTTTTGAAGTACTGCCGGAACGCGTCGCCTCACGTCGCGCACTTCCAGCTTTCCAAGGATGAGGGCCGGTTGGAGTGGGTTTCCAAAAACGCGAAGGTTAAATGGGTGGCCGTGGAATCGATCGTCGACGTCGTCGCCGGCAGAACAACTGAAATCTTTGCGAAAAACGCGAGTACCACTGAAACGCACCCACCCGACGTGTGTCTTTCCGTGCTGTATCGCGATGCGAAACAAAAACACCAGTCCTTAAACCTGGTGTTTGAAGAACCGGGTACTATGCATGTGTGGCGTACTGGATTGCTCGCCACGAAAGAATTGGCGTTGACAAAAGATGAGTCGAAAAACGACGCCCCTGCGATGGGCGTGACCACCGCGATCGCGGTGAACAAAGCCGCGAACGTGTTCAAACGAACCTTGTCGACAAAGAAAGACGAGGACGACGTTAGGGCTGCGAATAAACGCAACTCGCCAATCGCCGAACCGAACGACTTGTTCGTGTGGGGCCGAGTGGCGCGCTTGGACGGCGGCGGAGCGTTCGCGCCAACCGATTCCGTCGGTACCTCGGGCCGGGACGAGACGATTTCTGTGTCTTCTCGTCTCCGTGACGACGGAAGCGACAAACGAAGGTCGTCTATCGCGGGGAACAACAATGCTGGTATCCCTCGTGTCCACTCGAGCGCCTTGTTGTCCGCCACCGCGTCGGCGACGCCCCGGCGCGTCGCCGGGACGGACGGCGTCGACGTCACAAACGTCGCCATGGGTCCCTCGCACGTCGCCGCGGTTTGCGCAGGGCAGGGGGTGTACACCTGGGGTTTCGGGTGCGGCGGGCGGCTCGGGCACGGAACGCACGCGTCGCACGACCGGCCGAAACAACTTATTTGGAGCGGTGGCGGAACACACAGCGTTACCAACGACTACGACCAAAACGATTCTGGACGAAACGCTCTGGCCACCACAAAAACCATTTGTTGCGCCGGGTCGGTAACCTTCGCGGTTACGGACGACGGAAACGTCTCCGTGTGGGGCGACGCGGGGGGGAGCGACGTTTCCGTGTTCGGGCTGGGGGAGGGTAACGGCGGGGGTGGCTCGGGTTCCGGGTCAAACGCAAACATCGCGAGCGCCACAAAGTGGAAACCCACCGTGTTGACCGGTTTGCTTTCGAAAAAAGTGACTCACATTGCTGCGAGCAAAGGGCACGTCGCGGCGGTCGCGGACGACGGAACGCTGTGGACGTGGGGTGAGGGGGTGTTTGGTGTGTTGGGGCATGGGGACGAGAAGGTTAATGGTGGCAATGGGAAGGTGAATTTAGGCAAAGAAACAGGTATGACTTCCGGCAAAGCAACGGAAATGACGTCGCGATCGTGTTACGCGCCTCGGAAGGTCGCCGCGCTTGTTGGAAAAAAAGTCACCTCCGTGTCCTGCGGCAGCTGGCACACCGCCGCCGTGGTGGACGGAACGCTGTGGGCCTGGGGCGACCCCGACGGCGGGAAACTCGGGCTGGGCGACGCGTGTGGCTCCCAAACGCAGTGGCTCCCGCAACACGTTGAAGGCGTGGAGAGTGCGGAGACAGTGTCCTGCGGGGTGTGGCACACCCTATGCCTGACAACCGACGGGGCGGTCTGGCAGTGCGGCGCCGTGGGGGGCGGCGAGGTGAGTGCTGTTCACAAAACGCCCACGAAAGTTTCGTTCCTTACCGGTACCGACGACGGAAAAACAACCGCAAGCGCGCGGTGTATCGCGAGCGGCGATTTGCACGCGGCTGTTTTCCTCAAAACTGGGTCACCAAACACGAGCGGGATATACACCTGGGGAATTGGCACACGCGGCCAGCTGGGGCACGGGGATACCGCCAACGCGGGGTCGCCCAAGCTCGTGGCCGCGCTTTTGGGTCGCGAGGTTGTTACTGTACAGTGCGGCCCCACGTCAACCGCCGCGGTCGCGTCTGCGCAATCGCGGAGCGTAACAGAGAAGGCGCGGGACGCGAAGTTTGGCGGCGCGAAGGTAACGAAAAGGTTCGACGCGGTGAAACGGCGAAGCGTGGTGTCCCTGATCCAGGTTCCGGAAAGGACCGAGGTTGGTGGTGGTGGTGGTGGAGGGAGAGTCGGCCGGACGTCAGTAGTAATCGCGGCGCAAACCACCGAAACGCGCCGGGTTTCGATTGGCCCTACTACCGCCAGTCTCGGCGGCGTCGACGGGCTCGCGACGACGTTCGCGACGTCTTCATCGCGCAGGTCCTCATTCGCGGACTTTTCCCTAGCGCGCGTTTCAGTTGACTCGGGGCGAATGAGCGAGACGAACGGGTCGGACGGCGGGGTCTCGCGCGGCGGGTCGCGGCGAGGACAACGCGCTGACGACGGTTTTGAACGATTCGACCCCGAAAGTGTTCACCGCGGAGGTTCCTTCGCCTTCGCGTCGCCGCGTCCAATCGGCGCGGAGAGTTTTTCGCCGAGTACGTCGCATGCGCGTTCTCGTCCCGAGGATGTGTCCTTTGCGTTCGCGGCGACCGCTCGCGCGCGCGCGGAAACGGCGCGCGCCGTCAATGAGCGCGACACGCTTCGTTTGGAACTGGCCGCGCTGCGCTTGGCGCTGCGCGTCGCGGAGCGAGACGAAGTGACGTCGAGCGCGAGTGTTGCGTCGCCGGTGGTCGCGTCGGTGACGACGCACTCGGTGGCTACTTCCATGACGCCGAGGTTGCCGAACTCGGTGACTACTGCTATGACGCCGAGGGTGTCGGCTCCTCCAGCTGAAACGGAGTTAACTCCTCCTCCTGAAGAGGAGTTAATTCCTCCTCCTGAAACGGAGTTAACCACTTCTCACGAGACGGAGTTACCAACCGCGAAGCCCCCCCAAACGCCCCCGCCTGTGGCGACTCCGGTCCCGAACGTAACCTCGACGCCGGTTCCGGCCGCGACGCCGAATGCGACGGCGAATACAACGCCGACACACGTCACCGTGACCACCTCGAACGCCTCGCCGGGCACGCCGATGGACACCACTCCGGACAATGTCAGACACATCGGTGGTTCCGAGCCCGCTCGAAGCGCCCCATCTCCGTCGCCGTCGCCGTCGCCGTCACCGTCTCCTCAGCCCGCCGCGGTGCCCTCGCAGTTTGGCGTCGTGGACGCGGAGACATGCGATGTACAATCGCCGACCGAAACCTGGATCGAGGAGGTGGAACCAGGGGTTTTCATGACCATCGGTGTTGACCAGGGCTCGGGGCAACACGTGCTGCGCAGAGTGCGGTTCAGCAAACGGGTTTTCAGCGATACCGAAGCCACGGCGTGGTGGACTAAAAACCGCGCGCGGGTGGTCCGGACACGGGGGTTGAAGATGGTTGCGAACGGGAAATAAAATAGGGCACGATGGGCTTCTAACGGCCTCTTGGGTTCTCTTTAGTTCGCGAGTTGTTACAAAGAATTAGCATCTATTACTACCGGGCATTATCGTTCCAGAACGGTTATCGTTCCTCTACGGGATTCGACTCCCCCTCCCCGTCTTCCCCGCCCGCCCAGGAAATAAGAATGAACCCAAACGCGAGAAAGTCGTAAAGCGTGTGCGTGACCATCGCTGTGATTGTAAACAAGAATTGTCAGTCCTGTATGGGCAAAAAGTCTAGGATTTGGTGAAATACAATACGTACCTGTGCCTAAGCCGTCGTTGACGTACTCCAACCCGAAAAGAAACCCGGCACCGGTGGCCCAGTAGAAGTACGCGGGGGTTATGGCGTGCAGGGCGCCGAAGAATACGGAGGTCGCGGTTAGGACACCTATGATGCTTACGTTTTGCGGCACCCCGATTGATTGCAGCCCTCCGTCAGTAAAGGGCATCAAGAAGCCTCGGAAAAAAGCCTCCTCGCCTACGCCCGCGCCCAGTGATAATAAAACAATTCCGGGCAACCCAAGCGGCGCTAAACTCGGCAACACCCCAACTTTGAATATATCCCGCACTTCTGCTAGAAACTCGTACTTGTCCGCATGTGTTATGGCGAAAGCTAGGGACAACAGCAACGGCACCATCCACAAACTGGCTTGGTCCAGATTCAATGACCGCGTCGCGTCTAGGACGTCGGGATGTATGTTAAGAAAACCGGACGCGACTTGGCTTCCAACCCCCATCACGACGTAAAACGCCGTGGAGGACAACAGGAACTGCATGGGGGGTACGGTTTCGACTTGAACAAGATCCGCATCGGAATCGGACGCAACAGCAGCCCTTAACTTCTTCGCGTCAACGCCAGCCACCAAGCTATCCAGCGGGCCGGGCGGGTCGTTCCCAGCAGCACCGACGCGCGTCGTGCGCATTCGTGTTAATCGTGTTCTGCCACGCGTAACACGCGCGCCGCAAGACGGGGTTTTCGCCACGGACACCGACACCGACGTGGACGCACGCGCGCGGGAGGGCACACAATGGGCGGGACGAAGCGGCGCGAGCGCCAACGCGCTCGTGCGCATCGCCAACATCGCACGCGGAGCAACGAGATGTGACGATGCATCGAGAGAAGCGGAGGGATAAGATCTGGATCCGATGAAATCGAAAGTGCCGACTGGCTTTTTTTGTCGTAAAAGTTTGCACTTTCGATAAAAACTGTTCTACGATCCCCACCCCCCTCCTACTGAAACCTAACCACCACGTCCTCCCCCCCGCTTTTCGCGAACGGCTTCGCCTTCCGTCGGCCTTTCGGGTCACTTTTCACGGGTTTCGCGAGCTTGGCCGTTTTCAACGTAACGCCCGCCGCGAATTGAAAGCCGCCCTCGCCGTTTTCGTTTTCGAAAACCGCCCAGCACTTGACGCTCATTTTTTTTTGTCCCTCCTTGAAGTGCTTCAGCTCCAGGAGTAACGCGCTTCCGTTTTGGATGGAGTCGTAACGGACCGATGAAAACCGGACGGGGGTTTCAAACACCACTACGCCTCCCGGTTTCACGGTAGCCGCGCCCATCGGGGTGGTTCGTGCTGGTTCCATTACAGTTCCGTTTTGGTCCAGTAACGTCACGGAAACGCAAACGTTTTTCAACGTCGCGCAATCCTTTACTCCCCGGAAAGACTCCACCACGACCACGACGCAACTCGATGACTGAGATGCTTGCGGTGCTTGTGTAGGTGCCTGTTCCCGTGTTTCCAGAGGTGCTGTTTCTTCTCCTGTTTCTGTAGGTGCCGTGCCTCTTCGCTCGGAGTTACCAGTCGTCCTCAATTCCCGACCTGTTTCCGCCGAGCAGGTTTCCCCTCCCGTCTCCGAGAAGAAAAAAGCTCGCGTGTCCGCGTCGACCGCGCCAGGTAACCCGCCCCCCGCCACGCGTTTTTTAAGCAGCGAACAAAAAAGCACGAAGTCGTCCCTGCGCAAAGTTTCGTGTCCCGGCACCGAGACTAGCTGCCACATCTTGCTCAAATCCGCCTGGGCTAAACCTGTGCTTGCTGTTATTTGCACGAGCTGCGCACCAGTCAACCCAGACACACCAGGAGGGTTATCGGAGGTGTACGCGTCGAACACGGCGTCGAACTGCGCGCGGTCGTCGGGGGAAATCGGGGACGCGATTTCACTGGGTTCGTTTCCCACTGAAGAAGCGGACGCCGTTTGCGGGGAAGCAGGGGCAGACGTTTCTGGCACCACGTCAACGCCCTCCCCAGTTGATTCCGGTTCCAAAACCGTCTCGTCTTCGCTTTCGAAATCCGCGAACCCGTCCTCGTCGAAGGTGTCGTTGGGGGCGGTGTTGGTGGTAACCACCGTGGGTTGACCGGCGGTATCGGTGGGCGCGACTTCAGGTAACTCAAGCGCCGGTTCGATTCCCGTCGGGACTGCGGCGCCAACGTTTTCGGTGCCGGGTGCATCACCGCCGTTCGCAAACGTCGTGGAAAGGGCTTTCGAAGACGACTCTTCGAACGTCGTTTCCTTGTCGAAATCGACCGTTCCACTGCTAAAATCCGCAAACGCGTTCGACCCGACCGGCGTCGAGGTGGGCGCCGCGATCGTGACGCCCTTTTTTAGCAAAGCGGCGAGCTTGGAAGACGCCGGCGGCGCGGGTTCGATTTCGGAGTACTCGTCATCGTCGCTGAAGTCGGCGAATTCGTCGTTCGCGTTGTCAACACCTTTTTCAACAACTTGCGTTTTATTTTGCAAAGAAGAAATGCCTTGCAAGTTCAGCGGAGGTACCATCGGTCGGTCCGGTTTTGTCGCCGGTACCGCGTCCGTTTTGTTCCGCTCGTTTTCGTTCCCCGACTCGAACAATTCGTTACGGTTGGTATCGTCTCCAAAGGTACCCACGTCGAACTCGCCGTCCTCCAACTCGACTTCAAACGCGGCGAAGTCCTCGTTGGTGAGGGACATGCCTCTTTTCACGGATTCGTGAGGGGATGCGTTTGTCTCGGCGAAAGTGCCGGGAGATTTTTCGTCGCTTTTCGGTTCCGAAAAATCAGACGGCGGCGAAAAAGCCGGGTCGAAGCTCGTCGCGAAGCTTGTCCTAAACGCGGACGCCGGAGGTTCGGTGTTCGGAACGGCCGTTCCAGTTGACGTCGGGTGGTCGAAGGCGGCGAAGCCTGCGAACACATCTGTGGTAGTTGCTGCTGGCGCGAACGCGTCGTTCGTGACGACGGGCGCCACGCTTGTTGTATCACCCGCGAAGGCGAATTCGTCGTTTCCAAAGTCGCTCGCGAACGAAAACGCGGCCGGCGTCGCCGCGACGGGGGGCGTCGCCTGCGCCAAAAACGATTCCGAAAATGTTTTTGTTCCGGGCGGTGTCGCCCCGAACAGCTCCGCTGACGCGAACGCGGGTGTCACCGGTGTGGAGACAACAGACACGGAAAACTCACGCGGTTGCGCTCGCGACACAACGGTAGACGTTCCGAAAACACCGACCGCGGGCGTACCTCCGGTGATAGGCGTACCCGCGACACTGCCGCGTCTCGGCGTGTTCCGCGCTTTGATGATCCGCTGCGCCTCCGCCTTGGCTGCGGCGATTCGCTCCGCAGCCTTGGCTTCTGCTTTTTGCCGCGCACTGGTGCCCGCCACGGCGGCGCGTGACCGCGCCGCAGCCGCCACGTTCGTCGCGGCGAGCTGCTCGGCAGCCGCGGCGCCCGCCCTGGCGTGCGCCGCGGCGCCCGTGGCTTTCGCAACCGCCACGGCTAGACTACGCAGTTGCGCCAGGTTTTCCTCGACGTGCGCGCGCGCTTCTTGCTCTCGTTTCTCCGCGTCCACGCGTTCCTCCTCCGCTTTCAAACGAGCCTGTTCCAACGCGACGACTTGTCTCGCGCTCGCGCCTTCCCGTGGGCGCTGGTACCGCAACCTCTCAAGCGTGCTGGCCAGTTTTAACTGCTCCGTCGCGAGAAGCTGTTCCCGCTGACACAAGTCGTGCTCAAGCGCGGCGCGTTCGGAATCCACGCGGTGTTGCTCGTTTTGGACGGTCGCGCGCAGCGTAACCGCCTCCGCCTCGATGGCTTCAAGTATCGCAGTCTTGGCCACCGCGGCGAGCCGCGCGCAAGCGGCGCTGTCCTGCGCCACGGAAAGCTGTTCTCCGAACTTTTTCCGATCCAGCTCAAGCGCGGCGCGCGCATTTCTCTCCGCTAAGTCCATTTTTTCAGAGTTTTTCGCCCGCTCCAACTTTTCAATCTCCAAGTTGTCTCGCGCCAGTTCCAGCTCCTGCCGGGCGTTTTCAGTCGCGACGCGTCGACCTTCACACTCCGCGTCGTGCGTTTCCCGTTCGTTCGCGGTGATTTCCTTGAGTTGGTTGGTTTCAATGCTAAGCGCGTTGAGCTCGTCGATTTCTTTTTGCGAAATCTCGGTCAACTCGGCGCGTTGTTTCTCGAGCGCTTGTTCCGCTTCGGCGGCGGCGTGTCGTGCAACAGACAGTTCACCAGCTCTCGCCTCGGCTTCCGTCTCAAAGTTAAAAGTAGTCTCCGCCAGTTCACGTTGCGCGGCGACGACCCTTTCATGCGCGACCTGCAGCTCAACCCAGTGCGTCTGCGTCCGTGACTCATTTTCTGCCAGAACCCGTTCCGTTTCCTCAACCGCGTCCGCTAATTCTTTTTCGTCGCTTGAAATTTGCGCCGCCCGCTTCTTCGCGTCATTCACAGCTTCAACTAGACTCTCCTCCGCCGCGCCCTTCGCCGCGGCGATTTGCTCGTTGAGATGTTCAATCCTCACCCGACCCGCCTCCGCGGTATCCTCCGCCTGCTGCATCAACGTCTCAAGCTCCTCCATCGCCACCGCGAGCGAGGCTTCCGTGGTGTGCATCGCTGCGCGCTCCTCGTCTTCACTGATTTGTCGCGCAAGCTTCGCTTCGCAAATCTCCTCCTCCGCCTCCGCCAACTCAACGCTCGCCGCGACGAGCGCGGCAGTGGCTCGGGTGCTTTCCACCGCGGACTCGTCTCGCAACCTGCGTAGCTCACTACGCACGACCTCGATCTGCGAGCGCATCGCCCTCAAAGGCTCACTCCCAACCGCGGCGTCCGCGTGCGCAACGTCCCGCGCGTTTTCAAGCTCTCTCTCGGCCTCCTCAAGCTCCAAACGTAACGCCTTTATCTTTTTTTCGTGCTCCGTCGCTTCCCTTTCCCGCTGAAGCTTCAATCGCTCAACCTCACCGTGCGCCACAATGGTTTCCTCACGCACGGCCTTCGCTTCTGCCTCAGCAGTCGCCTTAGCAGCGCTCGCGTCTCGGTTCGCGCTGTCCCGGATGTCATCCGCCCTCCCGCGCGCCGCGGCCACCCGCGCGCGCGCCGACGCTGACGCCTTCGCGACGTTTTCGCCAATCGAAACCGCGTGCGCTTTCACCTTCTCAAGCGCGTGCTCCGCGGCTTCCGCGTCTTGTTCCAGCTGGGCGGTCACATCCTGTGATTCCCGTTCGCGAGTCGAGGTCATGTGTCTTATCTCACTCGCCGCAACTGACGCGCGCTCCGCCCTGGCCAACGCGTCCGCTTTGCGACGATTCGCCTCGGCGTGCGTTTGCGCCGCTTGGTCTCGTTCGCGCTCCGCGAGCGCCACAGACGCCTCGGCTTCGGAAGCCTTCTGCGCGGCCGCGGAGGCTTCGGTTTCAGCGCGCTCCGCCCTCACCTTCGCGTCTGCCAAAGATACGGACATCTCCAACGCCGCCTTTTGCGCACCATCCGCCCTGACAGCAGCCTCTCCGGCGGCGCGTTCCTTCGAGGAAGCCTCTTCAAGCGCCGCGCGCGTCGCGGCGCGGTCGTCGCGTGTTCCGGCGCTGAAATCGGTGGACGGTTTCGGCGCTGCGTTGAGCCGACCAGCGTTCGTCTCCATTCCAAACGAATCAGTCTCCAATCCAAACGAGTCACCTCCAAAACCAGCACCACCCGATACACCGAACGACGTGTCACTCAATGACGCGCCGAACGTGGAATTCGCGGACCCTCCGAATTGCTCGGCGCCGAACGCGTTCGGGGGCGCTGGGGACGCGGCGACTGAAGAGGCAGGCGCCGAAGCGCTCGCACTGAAATCGCCGCCGAACCCACCGAACCCGTCGTCAGGCGTCGAGGCGACTGTCGCGACTGAAGGGGCGGGCGCGGACGCGGCAGGCCCGCCGAAATCGTTAAACCCGCCGAAGGACTCGTTCGACGGCTCGGCGTCGTTTACGCCGCCGCCCCCGAAATCGAAGTCACCGCCGGCGAGCCCGGTTGACACACTCGCCGTGACGGTTCCGGTCTCCGCGTTGGTGTTGGTCGACGTAACCGGAACCGGCACCGGGAGGGTGGGTCGCGGCGGCGCGTCGAACGCGCCAAAGCCGGAATCGTTGGTAGGCACAGGCGCCGGCGTTGAGGTCGCCGCGCCGGCGCCTCCAAACGCGCCAAAGCCGCCGAAGTCGTTTGAAGCCGCTGCTGCTACGGCGGGAGAATCAAGCGCGCGCCCGCCGCCAAAGTCAGGCGCGGGAGGCGCAGACAACGCGTCAACGTTCGCGACAGACAACCCTGGCGCCGGGGTGACCATCATCAGCCCCGGCGCCGGGGTCTTGCCACCTTTCTGCTTAATCGCCTTGTACGTTTCGTGCATGGCCACCGCGAAGTGTTCGCACGAAACTAAACCCGCGCCGCCCCCTGTGATTCGCCGCAGCGTCGTTTCGATATCCTCCGGGTCAAGCTTCGCTTTGCTAAGGAACCGCACCGCATCCTCGAAACCGACCCACCCTTGCTTGCCGCCAGGGAGCTTGCCGTAGTGCGCCTTGTACTTTTTGTACTCCACGGGGGTCATGTCCGAGCCTTCCGGAACCGATGTGGGTAATTTCGAAGCGGACAGAAACTTGGAAGCACCCAAAATGGCCATGGTGCCGCCTGGCATGCTCGGCGCGGCCGGCATGCTCGGCGCGTACAGGCCCGGCTCCGCCGCCGGCGCCGGAGCCGGAGTACCCACGTCAACCGCGCCCGCGATGAGCTCCATCGCGGTTTTGAAAGCCATCGGTTGCATGGAAGGCTCGCCGTTAGTCGCGGCCCTCCAGATTTCACTCAGCTTCTCCGTGGAAAGCCCGGAGCCGCTGAAGAACGCAACCGCGTCGCCGCCGGAAACCGCACCGGAGCCGTCTCTGTTCGCGTGTCGAAACGCCGCGAGCATCGCGTTGGGGTTAGCGATGCACGCCTGTAACGAGACGGGGTCCCACTGGAACGCCATCGTCACCACCTTCGGTCAGGCTCGCTTGGATTGGCCAAATGCAAATTGGATTGACCTTTCAACAAGGCCGATTGCAGACGTCCGACGGTGGACCGACCCTGCAGCACTCTGCGTGCCCCGTAACCGCACGCCGCCTCGATTTGTATCTTCCGCCAGTCGCCGCCAAGAGGTTACCGCGCCGATCGCGAGTCAAACCCTCTGCTGTGCACCGGTCACTACCAGCGCCTATACGTTGTGGTTCGAGCTCAATTCTCAAAAAGACGAGCACGCTCCAGTTCCAAGTCGCGTCGGATTTTCCCGCGGCCTCGAATGCAGGACACAACGACACGCGCTCCGCCCCACGGCACGCGCGTTCC
>Ga0222630_1001036_pt1 | contig 12959 bp, 11 predicted proteins | sample AntAcemetagenom3_FD_179842 | JGI IMG/M metagenome (GOLD analysis project Ga0222630, IMG submission 179842) | Saline water microbial communities from Ace Lake, Antarctica - #3 | ecosystem: Environmental > Aquatic > Non-marine Saline and Alkaline > Saline | place: Antarctica: Ace Lake | collected...
AGATTCTCGAGGTGCTGCAGTGGGCGCGCGCGAACGGGTGCCCGTGGAGCGAGAGGACGTGCTCGGCGGCGGCGTACGGTGGGCATATCTTGGTGCTGCAGTGGGCGCGCGCGAACGGCTGCCCGAGGGACGAAAAAGCGCTGTGCGTGGCCGCCGAACACGGCCAAGAGGTGGTGGTGCAGGCGCTGTTCAATTTGGGGGCGGACTTCAACAAGGCAACGGATGACGGCTGGACGCCGCTGTGCATCGCCGCTCACAAGGGCCACCAGGCGGTGGTGCGGGCGCTGACCGAGTTGGGCGCGGACATCAACAAGGCGACGGATGACGGCGCGACGCCGTTGTTCATCGCCGCTAAAAACGGCCACGAGGCGATCGTTCAAATTCTGAGGGATGCGGGCGCGGCGTGACGACGGAACCTATGCTTCCGTGGACGATTACAAAAAGTACCCCCGTATCAAACAAGCGAAGGTATTAAACAGAACACCGCTTACCCCCGGAACCATTTAAAAGTTGATGCCAAAAGAATACCTTCTATAAAAATACGTTCACCTCCCCTTCGCGTGCACAGCATTCCCCACACGCGCGCCCCCCCCAGACGAAGTACTCCTGGCCAGCACCGAGCTTGCCCCCCTATGCCCTCCCCTGCGCAGCGCGTGTATCAAACCCACCGCCGCGGTGAACACCAGCAGCGCGTTCGCTTGGTGCGCCGCGCCGAGGGAGACCGGGACGTGGTACAGCAGCGTCGCGACGCCCAAGCCGACTTGGGCGTACACCAAACCAAGGGTAGCGTTAAGCGCGAAGTTGGCTCGTTTTGGAAGCAATGGGGCGACCTGTCTAGTCGTGAGCCACATTAAGGAAGTACCGAGTAATGTGGAAACCGCCAAAGCCCGGTGGTCGAACTGCACCGCAGCGGTGTTTTCGAAAAAGTTGCGCCACCCTTTCTTTTCGTACTCGGCCCAGTACTCTTTGGGTACCAACCTCCCGTCCATCAAAGGGAACGTGTTGTACGCGCGGCCCGCGTCCATGCCGGCGACATACGCGCCGGACAGGGCGGTTACCGCGAGCAAAACGCTGAGGGGTAGGGCTTTACGTCGCGTATTTTTAATCGCGGCCGCGGATACCTCGGTCAAACCTTTTTGGCCGTCGCCGCCGCCAACGGAAGGAAACGCCACCGAAAACGTGGTCCACAGCATCGCGGTGTATATCACGAACGCGCCTAAAAGGTGCGTCGCGAGTCGGTACGGCGAGACCCGCGGCGCGTTTAGAGGATTCGAAGCATCGGTCACCAAACCGCTCTTCACCATCCACCACCCTGAGATTGTAAAAGAAAAGGGTCAGTCTTGAGTATGGGTGTACTGTATGGGCAAACAGTGCACTTGTGATGTATGTAGCAGTTGCCAGTACTGGTAAATGTTACTAGTAGTGTACTCGACCAGGGGCATCAAACAGTGTCGGGATTTGGGAAATACAATACGTACCGATCGCGCCTTGCGCCGCGCCTAGGCCGAAAAACGAAACCAGCCGCAACCCGAGTTTTCCCGTGATCCAACCTTTCAGGACGAAGGCCACTAGTGGCAACGCGAAATACACCCCTAGGCCACGTCCCCACATCCGATGACTCCATTCCATCCAGTAAATGAACTTGTACTCGTCGACGGTCATGTTTTTGTTTGTCATTTTGAACTCTGGTGATTCTTTATACTTCCGGAATTCGATGTCCCAATCGCCATCGCTCAACGGCGGGGTTTCCCACTGGAACTTCCAGTCCGTCATTGCGAGGCCGCTTCTTGTTAGCCGCGTGACACCGCCTAACACGACCATGGAGAACACCCAGGCGCAGCCGCCTATAAGCCACCACCCAACCGCCTTCTCCGCGAAGACCCCGCCCGCGACCAAGGGGTGCGGCGCGGCTGCATTTGTGACCTTCCCCGCGGCAGCGCTGAACCCTGCGCGTGCGGCTGTTGCGAACGCGCTGCTGTATTGAGGTACTACAGCACCGGCGGATACTCGTTTCGGAACCGCCGCCGAGGCTGCGAACGAGGTTCCGTGTGGTACCGTCGCGCGTCGCGAGGCGGCGAGCGCGGCGGAAACACTGCTGAAGCCTTGCCCTGTGAATGGTGCAGGTCCCGACTTCGCGCAGACCCTCGACGCGCAAGTCGCGAACGTGGATGCTTTCCCATACGCCACGGACGACGCAAAGGGTACGAATGATTGGCGACTCGCGTGTTTCGCGAACGCCACCAACGTGACGCGCGCGGCCGTCATGGGAAACACACCACCGAGCGCCCGTCCGTCCGCGTGTCAGATGACGTCACCGAATCTAAACCACGCTGAAGCGAACGCTCCAGTAATTCTGTATGGGCAAACAGTCTGCGTGTACCACGGAAGCGCGTTGTTTCGTACCAAACGCACGCCAGCCTCGCCCGGTACCGAAACGCCCGCGCGCGGTCGACGCCACGCACGCGCTTCCTAGTCACGCGCGGGTGCAGTGACGAACCATCGAACGCAGGGATTGTTTATGACGACGTTGCTCAGAGTTTTAGCTTATTTTGGTGATGCACTGATTTTGCAACGCCGACCATCTAGTTCTACGTGCTATTTCCCTACCCTCTCCACTCGCAACACACACGCGTCGTCGCCTTGACTCAGCGCCTTCAGCCTGGTGACGTTTATGTGAAATTTCTCGCCTTGGTTCGGGAACCAGGGAACTCCATCCACGGAACAACATGTCGTGGTCGCTAGGTGTGGAACGTTTTCAGCGGAAAATATTGCATGGTACAAGCATTTGCGCGTCCTCACTTCCAGCGCCGTCGCGTCCGCGTCAGTGTTTTTCTTCGTCTCCTCCCACGCCCAGCCCAAACTGCCGTGGTCGTACGCCATCGCCCTCACCATGCGGCTCGCGGTCAAAGCCGGATCTTTTGACATCCACAGCGCGCTCGCGACGCCGGTTTGTAAAATTTTCCGTGCCATCTGTTCCTCGCCGTTTCTTTCGCGCAGATTCTGTAAAAGTTTCGTCTCGTCCGTGACAAACGGCGACAGCACCTTGTGCGTCGCCAGGACGCGGCACGCTTGCCGCACGTGCGACAAATCCGCGGAGGATACCGAGGTTCGCACGTTATCGTCTCCCAGCCAACCCAAGGGAGGCCTCCCGTACTTCTCCTCCAGTGTTCCCGCCAGCGTCTCAATGGCACTCGCCAGAGTTTCCTCACGCCCAGCCCCGGAAGTCCTGTGGTCGTTTCGTAACGCGGAGAGCATCCCGCGACGCCACCATGCGTGTTCCGTCTGGTCCAACCAAACCCGCCACGAGTCGGAAAGCCAGTGTGTAGTGGAGCGACCGACCTGCCTGTGCCAGGGGAGCCACCCGCGAGACATACGTGCGCGGAGGACTGCGCACCTGCCGAGTTTGCCAAAAATATCGCCCCCGCGCCAAATTCTTTTCCGTTCGACGGTTCGAGCGAGAAAAAGCAACAACACACGATAGGAGGCACGACGTGATGAGGTTCCCTAGGTTTCGCCACACGCGGCCGAGCGCGTTTTTGTGACGCGCGTATCCGCGGTCCGTGATGGACTTGATTCGCCACCGCGGCGCGGATGAGGAAGTTGATGATACGCCACCTCCGAAGTTGACCCCGAACACGAAAAACGCCCTGGATGACCTCGCGGATGTTTTTTCCGGGGTCGAGATTCGGGGACAGTCACCAACCGTTGTTGGTACTACGCGTCCCGACCCCTTCATAACCACCCCGCCGTGGGGAGGGAAGCTCACACCGCCGCGTACCGCGGCTGTCGGTGCCGCTGCCGCGTATCAAACAGCCTCGACACTGCCACATATGGCTTCGCCGACGCGCCGGTCCCCGAGAAGAAGCGCAGTTCCCGAAAACCAACAATCGGCCACCGAAGACAACCTGCTTACAGCGGTGCTCGCGAAAGCGGCATCGTCGCCGCTTCCCGACCTCTCGCCGGCCGTAAAAGGCGTGGCGACGTCTCCGTCTCATAAGCAACAAAAACCCCTGGTCGTGCGGTACAAAAGGGAAAGCGTGGAGCGAGCTCTTTCGCGACAGGGAACGCCCGAGTTGATTGACGACAAAGCAGCGGGTTCCTCTTCGCGCGACGCCCAGTCGGGCGATTCTCAATCCGAATCCTTCGTCTCCGCGGACTCGCGTTTCTCCGCCCCGTCCGCGACCGCGGCGGTGCTGGAGCGAGCCAGTTCATTTGCATCACAACGCTCGTTGAACTCACCGGTGAGTGTCTCCAATGAAAAACCGGAAGGAACCTCGCGCCGGGGTCCCGAGTTGAAAGCGTCGCTTCCGCACGCGACGCCGTTTCGCAAGTCGCGGACGAAGCGCCAACCGGCGGCGCGCGCTTCGGATGCGGATGACGAGACCGACTGCTCTAGTAACTCAGCATCCCGTAACTCGGCATCCCGCGTAGACCAATTCGCGCGGTTCCGAGCCGAGCGACGGGACGGGTTGGCGGCGGCGTCTTCGAAATCGAAATCGAACGAGTCGGTGTTACCGCGACCGCGGGCGGAGGAGCTGTTGGATGTCGGGCACGACGTCGGCGGCGTCGACGACTTGATCGCCAATCACCGATCCGTAAGGCACGCCTCAGACGTCGACGCGCTTACCGATGCGTTCGCGCAAAGTACCACCCTAGCCCCTAGCCCGCACAACACGCGTTTGTCGCCTAAACCTGGACCGGGTCGTTCGGTTTCGGCGCCGTCTCCTAACCTGGGAAAGGTTGGCCTCTGTTACTCCGACATCATGGAGCTGCACGCCGGGCCCACGCACCACTTCGAGCGACCGCAGAGGCACGCGGAGGTTGTGGAGCGGTTCCAAAAACGGGGTTTGGAGGGTCGGTGTGAATTTATCGAACCAAGAGAAGCGTCGGATGCCGAGCTTTTGGAGTGTCACAGTCCAGAGCACGTACGATATGTCGCCACCAAATTCGACAAAACAAGCGAAGACCGGGTACAGGGCGAGGGGGATATTTTCTGGACCACGCACACCGAGCGCAGCGCGCGGTACGCCGCGGGGTGCACCACGGATGGTACGTGTTTCCCAATCACCACGCTCCGCCTCTGCGATTGCCCATACTCGTACCAGAAGGGACTATTCCCATTGACTGTTCACGTAATACACGTTACGAGAGACTGACACTTTCTTTTTATTGGTATCAGCCGCGTTGCGCGTAGCGTCCGGGACGCTGCAAAAGGCGTTCGCGGTGGTGCGGCCGCCGGGGCACCACGCGGAGTGCGCGCGGGCGATGGGTTTCTGTTTTTTTAACAACACCGTGGTCGCCGCGAAGGCGGTGCTAAAACAATACCCAGACAAGTTCAAAAAAATCCTACTTCTGGACTGGGACGTGCACCACGGCAACGGGATACAGGACTTAACAGTACGTGCCGGGCCTTTCCCGAATCCTGACACACTGTTTGCCTGTACAAGACTGACACTTTTCACAATCAAAGTACGAAAGCGAGCACATCATGTACGTTTCGCTGCACCGGAAGGGTCCCGGGTTTTACCCCGAAACCGGCGAGTTACAAGAACTCGGCAGCGGCGCCGGCTTAGGGTTCAACGTCAACATTCCTTGGCTCGAGAAAGGGCTGAGTGACGCGGATTACCTCGCCGCGTTTGAGTTGGTCATCGAACCAATCGCGGAACAGTTCGCACCGGACTTAGTCATCGTCGCCGCCGGGTACGACGCCGCGGAGGGCGATCCGCTGGGTGGGATGCGCGTTTCGGACCAAGGGTACGCGCTCATGACGGAGCGGCTGGGCAAACTGGCGAACGGCAAGATGGTCGTGGCGCTGGAGGGCGGGTACGTGTCGGGGCTTTCCCAAATCCAGGCACCTACGTTGCCGTTGTCCGCCCGTAATTACGTAGTTACTAAATACATTGCAAGTGCCCTGTTTGCCCATACATGACACTTGAAAACTCAATACTGACCCTTTTCTTTTTCAATCGCAGGTATGGCCTGACCGCCACGGCGAACGCGGCGGCGGCGACGCTCAGCGCGATGTTGGGTTTCGCGACGCTCCCGCTCGGCACGCGGCGACGACCAAGAAGAAGCACCGTGGAGCTCTTGACGCAAATAGCGACCACGCACGCGGAGTACTGGCCGTGCTTGAAGACGCCGGAACACTTGGGGAAGCTGGCGGAGGCGGCGAGGGCCGCGAGGGGAAACACTTCGGGGGGGTTGGACAAGACGCCGAGTACTTTCGGGAAAGACGCGCCCCGGAAGGTTACCGTCACCGCGGTGTCCGCGCCTGCGACGCCAACACGAACTAGTCATGCTAGCTAAAACACGTCAGGTACGTGGTATTAGTGTGGGTACGTCGTAGGTAGTTTGTAGTTTTTAGTTATTAGCGTCCTGTTTTTACAACAGTCAAAACTCATCACTTGGACGAAAACACCCCCCCCTCGTACGTGTTACTCGCGGGCCACAGCTGGCCGTGCCCCACTCCCCCCAGTGAGGTTTTCGAGGTCTCCGTGCCAGGCAAACCTCGTGTTATCAGTTCGTCTTGTGCCAAATTAAGCCCCGGTACTAGCGCGGCGTAACACCCGGACGCCGTGATTCGCCCGGCGTTCCACGGGTCTAACGCCAAAACCAGGGTTTCGATTTCCGTTACGGACAAATCGGGGCGCGTCCTTTCGCACAGTTCGTGGAACTGTGTTTCACTCAACACCCCGTCGCGTAACACCCCCAGGTCCCTCAACACCTCGGTTACCGGCGACAGCACCAGTTCGTGCGTCTGCAGGCCGTGGAACAGACAGGTCTGGACGAAATCCTTGAACGGCAAACGCTTGCGCGCGGCGACCCGCGCGTCTTGTTCCAAATCCGCGGTGCTCCGCCTTCGCGTTCCGGGTGTCCTGTTTTCAACCGTAAGCCGTTCCAGCTCTTCCGAAAAGCTTGCATTTTCATTCGCCCGCTGCGCCTCCCGCACCGCCGCCACCACACCGGCCATATCCTTGCCTCCGTACATGAACCTTGTCATGTCGAGCCACTCGTCGTCGAACAAGTCGCCTTTTTGTTTCTTTTGAAACTCTTTTCGCAAAAGCTCGTCGCTCACGCTGGCTTTGTCTTTTTGCTTTTTCGCCAACCCCGCCTTGACGTACGATTTCAACAGCTCGCAAATCGTGTCCCCCACCATCGTTTGCTCCACGAAGTACTCCTCGTCCACCAAGTTTAGCATGATTTTCGAAAACACCGCCATCTCGCAATCCACGCCCGCGAACCGCGCCGTGGCCGCCGCGATCGACTCGAACCACTCCGCGATCACCGCCTTTACGCCAAACTTGTGGTTCAGAAACGTCAGCACGTGTTCCCTCATTGTTTCCCTCGGTTTCTTGGAAAGACACTGTCGCTGATCGTTCCCGAGCTTCGCAGTGACGATCTCGTGAACCACTTCGCGCAGCTGCTTCAGGGTCCAAGGCCTGGCACTGGCCACGGCGTGCTCCGTGGTCACGCTGGACGCGGCGGATCGATTGTTTCCCACGAAAAAGGCGCCGCCGGCGCCGTCGTGATCGACCAAACCCCCGTACGCCCTCGCGGACGCTTGCCGCGCCACGTTACTTTCCGTGAGACTACTACCTGAATTCGTACCTCCCGAGTTTTTAGGCACCAACAAACTCCTATCCGGCCCGAATTGCCCAGCCCCGCCCCGGCTCACCCCGCGGCTCGCCGCCGCCGCCGCCGCAAGGGACGCGGTTTCACTCGCCCACCGCGGCGGCGGCTTGTTTTCGGGGAAGATGGATTGGTCGAAAGGGGTGGTGGTTTGCTTCGCTGTTACGTTTTGAGACTGCCTGGGCATTGTGACCTGGGCACCCAATGCGTTCCCACGTCGCACGTTGTTCCCAAGGTGCATCGCGCCTCGCAGCGACTTTGCAAAGTTCGGAGACACCGTGCTCGGCGCGACCGGGGACCGGACGTGAAGCGTTTTATTTCCGTTTCGCGAATCGTTTGAAAGTTTCGTCAAACGTAAAGCAACGTCGTCGTCGTCGTCGACATCCGACGGACACTCGCTCGCGGATTCGGAGCCGCAACTCTCCGCCGGGGAGTTTTCTCCGGAGTCGTCGACCCCGGCAGGCCGGCCGGCCGTTTTGGGCGGCTTGTAACTCAACCGCGCGTCGACTCGTCGCTTGGAGGCTTCGTAGGCGTAAGAGTCTTCCTTCAGCGACGGCGCTCCCGCGATTGATACCGTGTTCGTCGCGTCTTCGGGGGATTTTTGTTCTCGAATCGAGCCGTTCGTTGTTTGCGACGGCGCGGAGTGGCGCGGCGTAGCGCCCGCCGTGGGACTGGACCCCCGGGCCCGGACGGACGCGAATAACTCGTGCGCAATCGCTTCGCTCTTGACGAATTTCGCCTGAGTTACCCGGACTTGTTCCGCAAGCGCGTCGCGCTCTTTCGTGACTAAGCGTAACTTAACCTCCGTCGCCTTACCGGCGTCATACATCTCCGCCATCGACGCCTCCGCTCGTTCCTTTTGCGTCGCGCTTCGGTGCGCGTCGTGCTTCGCGTCTCTCACCGCCTTCCGTGCCCGCCCAGCCAGATCCTGAAGGTCCTCGCAAATGTCGCAGAAAATATCCTTCACCGCCTCTAAAATAGCCCCCGCGTCCGGGGCTTCGCTCCTCTTTAAAAGATCCACAACCCCGTCGAAGGCGAGGAGGTACAGGTTCGTTTTCGTGCGAAGGAGCAGGGACTGGCGCGAGTTCGGGTCATCGAGATCTGCGGCTTCGCGTCTCGCGACGGTGACGATCTCCTGTGAGTGGTGGGTGTTGGTAAGAAAGCGGGGATTTTGTCAGTGTCGGTGGTCGTGTGCTTGGGGGTGCGGCGTGATGCCCTTGACCTCCTGAAGCGGTGGCAATTGCGGATGATTCGCGTCCGGGATTGAATTGGCAGCGATTGATTGCGGTGAATGCGGAAAAATGAACCACGGCCAACACGACCGACCGACACGCACCTCGACCCGCGCGTCGGTTTCAACCGACCAAAGCTCGGTATCAATAACAACCCCGTCCGGGCCTTTCGTGGCTCGGAACGCGTCGTACATGATCTGGGCGGCTTCCACTTCCTCCTTGGCGAACGGCATTGTCCCTTGATCGTCTTTGATCGGTGTTTTGCGGGGGCCCGTCCCCGAGTTCGGCACTCGAGTTTCCCTCCAGTGCGTCACGGTGTCAAACGGACCCACAGAACGAGCACCGCGCGAACTCGACCCGGGAGTCGGCATATGGGCGACGGTGTCAAGCCTGACAACGTACCCAGGTGCACAATCCAATGACAAATTTGGGTGATTCGGGCACTTTTTTGACATTCTGACGCGTGACGATTTTCTGAGAAGAGTGAACATTCATCTTCGTCTATTTTACAACCGCCTCACACGTACGACTCGGTCTCCGCCCAGGCGTTCCTTACCACCATTTCTTGTTTCATGCGCCTCGCCAGCTCGGCGCGCAGGGCTTCCCTCCGTGTCTGCTGTTCCTGCTCCGACAACTCCGACGAGGGGGGCGGCGCTTTTTGATTTTCCTTCCCGTCCGCGAGCGCCGCGGCGTTTGACTTTTGGAAAGAGTTAACACCAATCAAGTTGTCCCGCGTCGCGGCGAACGCGGCGACCTCGCGCTCGCGTTCCAGCGCTTTTCGCGCCACTAACAGACCTCTTTGTTGCAGTAAAGCGATCCGTTTTGTTTCCAGCACATCCGCGTCGTCCATGCCGTCCGCCTCCCTCGCCGCGGTCACAGCCTCCGCCGCCGCGACCGCCGCCCTCGCCGCCGCCTCCGCGGCGCGCTTCTTCAGCTCGAGCTGCTTCACAAGCAGGGCTTGTTTCTGCGCCTGCGCCGCGAGCACCGCGGCTTGGCGCACGGCTTGTTGCGAAACCGCTTGCGGGGTTTGCGTTGAACCCGCTGACGAGGTAATGAACCCAGAAGATTCCGTACCCCCCGCAGCAGTCTGCTTGACTGACTTGTACCCCGCGCTTTTCATTCCGCTTTTCAGCGACCGTAATGGCGGAAGCGTTTTCAGAGACGCGAGCGACGTCGGTACCGCCGGCGCCGCGGAAGTCCGCGCGACCCCAAGCGGGGCTTTCACGGCGAGGGCGTTGCGCAACGTGTTGCGCTCACTTGCCTTTTCTTGTGTAGGTTCTTGCGTAGCGTCCTCCTGTACTTCTTCCAGAACTTCTTCACGTTCCGTTGACGTTGACTCTGTCTCGACGACTTCACTCAACTCATCCGTCACTTCTTTCAACGCATCGACACACTTTTGTTCCGTCTCGAGGGAAAGCTCAAGGGCTTGTTCCAGCTCGGCGCGTTCGCGTTCCAAATCGGCGGCCTCCAAAGAGGCGGCCGCGAGTGACGCCTTGACCGCGTTTTTCGTGTCCATCTCCAAAACGGCGAGTTCGCGTTTTTCAACCGCGAGCTCTTGCGCTTCCAAAGCCGCCTTCGCCGCGAGTTCTTTTCGTGCGGTTTCGAGTCTTAGTTCTTCCGTTTTTCGCTCGGTTTCGAGTCTTAGCTCTTCCGTTTTGTGTGCTGTTTCGAGTCTTAGCTCCTCCGTTTTTCGCTCGGTATCGACACGAAGAGCTTCCGCCTCAATCGCCGCGCGTTCCGTCTCCGCGATCGCCACGCGCACCGCGTCGTCCTCCGCCGCTAAATGCGTTCGGTCTTTGTCGAACTGTAGTTTGGACATCGCGATGGCTTGCTCCACGGCGCCGTCGTCGAAGCCGTCGTCGATTGGTTGTTGCGTCTTGAGTTTCGTGTCGAGTTTCGTCGTGAGTTCTGGCTTTTCGTCAACACTTCGAATGTTTCCCTCAACACATTCCTCTTCGAACTCCGACAACGCCGGATTTGCGTTTTTCACAAACTTTCGGACGTCTCGCGTTTCTTCCGAAGCGGGTTTCTCGGTTCGTTTCGAAACCGCCGCCGCCTCCGCGAGTAAAGCGTTCAACTCGTTGCTCTCGAACTTGGTCTTCTTCTGCTGATCCTTCTCGAACTGTTCCAAAGACATCTTGAGCGCTTTTTCAAACGCCACGTCGGCGCCCGTTATTACTGGTGGTTTTGATTGGAGTTTCGAGGCGTCCCCAAACGTCGCGTCGTCGTCGTCCCCGGCGTCCCAAGTTTGGTCCCCAGTTCCTGTCACCGGTACCGCTTCTTCGGAAATTTCGCAAGTTTCAGAAGGTTTCGTCTGTCCTTTCGAGCTAAACACCAGGACTTCGTCCAAAAGCTCCTGGTTCCGCTTGACCATCATGGCTTTGAACTGATTGAAATCGTCCACGGTCAAAATCGATGTCGCGACGAAATCCCCGAGCCGCTTCGTCCGGGTCGCGGTTTCCACGACCTCCGCGAACCGCTCGGGGGTGACGCCTATTTCGCTCAAGAAGTCACAAAGCGAGTTATCCACCAACTCTTTGAACTCGTTGTGTATCACCGTGAACTCGAGTTTGTTCTCATCGCCGCATGACTCGTCGAACACGACACACTTAGCATCGATGAACCCCATGAGAGGCGTGGTGTACAGCGGGCCTTGCAGGAACCGGATCACCGCGTCGTACAGCCAAGCCGCGGTGTCTTCGGGGGTTTCCGGGGTAAGAGGCATTTTGGGAACGACCCGGGCGCGTCGGTGTACAAGACGTGCCCAGCGCTGTGGGGTCTCGGCCACGCGACCTAGAAAAACGTCACGTCAAAAATAAACGGCTCCGTCCAAGAAAATGTAGATGGCAAAACATGACAGGAAGCGACGAAGTTGAGAGATGGAGAGAGAATCAACGACAGTTGGTCTCCAAATCAAGTGCTCGGTCAGTCGTGCGCGCGCGGAGCTCAGCAGCGCGCGCGTGCTGTATCACCACCCCACGATGACCGCGTTCGAGGACATTCAAGCCATGGCGTCGTTGCTCGGTGCTTTGGACCCGGATGACACCGAGGCGGCGTACGCGGGTTCGTCATTACCGACGCAAACGCGAAACACATCATTCGCCCCGAGCGTTGCCAAGGATGACGGCGTCGCCATCCCCAAAGTGCGCGCTCCCGGGGACGGCAAGGCGATTTGGAGTGAAGACGAGTTAATTGACGACTTCGATGACGACGATGACACGTTCGGGGACGGGGACGGGGACGGGGACGGGGACGGGGACGCGGGCGGTTTCCTGACCCCGAAGTACGACTTCAAACTGAAACAATCCGTCAACACCGCGGATGCGTTTCTTGGGATGTCGCACCACAAAGACCCGGGGTCGAGGTCTTGCGAGGATTTGGTGTTAACCATATCACTACCAGGCACTAGCAGCCTAGCCGAGCTCGACCTTGACGTGACTAACCAAAAAGTGCGCCTACGAAGTCACGTGTATAAGCTATCCGTATACCTGCCGCACCGAATAGATTCCACAAATGGAAAAGCCGAGTGGGACGCAGGGAAGCAGACGCTGCGGGTAACGGGCAGGATCGTGGACGAGGACTACGGAGGATAGGACAAGGATGACTACGGCGCATGAAGAGGACTACTGAGGATGAGAAGCACCACGGAGTATCGTTACCGGGTTCTTAACACTCCTCGTACTCGTGTATACATTAGTAGAGTGAGATTTGCGCAGTAGATTGGTTGAAACACGTCATATCGCCTCTTGTGACGGTGCGAGAACACTTCCGAATGCCTTTGAGTGGAACCGCAAAGGCCAAGCGGCGCGACGCGGGAGCACAGACAAACCATGGCGCGGGTTTTTCTGCAGTCTGGGGGGTTTTCCGACAGCAGAGGACGCAAAGCAAAACGGGTCGTCAAAATCAACCCGTAAGTCAAAAACGCCTCATTCAATCAGGATTACTTATACCGACCCCACCTATCAATTGACATCTTCCGATCATACCACCTTGAATACAGCGATACCCATCAGAACATCGAACTTAAGCACGGTTGGGCAGGATTAGTACTAGGCTGAGGAATCGCCCGGGAATCCCCTGTGTTGGAAGGTTTTTGCT
>Ga0222630_1001039_pt1 | contig 12904 bp, 7 predicted proteins | sample AntAcemetagenom3_FD_179842 | JGI IMG/M metagenome (GOLD analysis project Ga0222630, IMG submission 179842) | Saline water microbial communities from Ace Lake, Antarctica - #3 | ecosystem: Environmental > Aquatic > Non-marine Saline and Alkaline > Saline | place: Antarctica: Ace Lake | collected...
AAGCCGCGTCACAAGGTCGAGTTCATCGTGGGTGAATACATACGGGTAAAAGAAGGCCCGTTCACCGACTTCAACGGCACTGTTGAAGATGTGAACTACGATAAAAACAAGTTGCGTGTGTCAGTGACCATTTTTGGTCGTTCGACACCCGTGGAGTTGGAGTTCAGCCAGGTCGAAAAAGGCTAGGTTTGAACAGCTTGACAGGCTGCATCAGTGGCTTGTCAAGGTTGGTGTTTGCGTTCCCGCACCAACTGAGCATCTAGGGTCGTTAGTTGCGAGGAGGTTGGCCAGCGCGCCAGCCGTTTGAACTCGAAGGAGTATTTAGCATGGCGAAGAAAATCGTCGGCTTCATCAAGCTGCAAGTCCCAGCTGGTAAAGCCAACCCAAGCCCCCCCATTGGTCCAGCATTGGGTCAACGTGGTTTGAACATCATGGAGTTCTGTAAGTCGTTTAACGCACAGACCCAAGGTGTTGAGCCAGGTTTGCCTTTGCCCGTAGTCATTACGGCTTTTGCGGACAAAAGTTTCACTTTCGTTATCAAGACGCCCCCTGCGGCCGTACTGATTATGAAAGCAATCAAATTGACTAAAGGTTCTTCAACGCCCAACAGCGTGAAAGTCGGGACCATCACACGTGCGCAGTTGGAAGCAATTGCAAGCGCCAAAATGGTAGACATGAATGCCGCCGATTTGGACGCTGCTGTGCGTACCATCGCCGGTTCTGCGCGCTCCATGGGCGTGACTGTGGAGGGTGTGTAAATGGCTATGACAAAGAAGCAAAAGACGCAGGTTGGCAAAATTGATGCCAACAAGCTGTACCCCATCATTGATGCCTTAGGCTTGGTCAAAGAGTTTGCAACTGCTAAGTTCGATGAATCCATTGACGTAGCTGTCCAACTCGGTATTGACGCCAAAAAGTCTGACCAAGTGGTTCGTGGCGCTGTTGTGTTGCCAAACGGCACCGGCAAAGTCAAGCGCGTCGCGGTGTTTGCCCAAGGTGTAAAAGCTGATGAAGCCAGAGCCGCTGGCGCTGACATCGTCGGTATGGACGATCTTGCCGCAGAGATCAAGGCTGGCAAGATTAACTTTGACGTGGTGATTGCCTCTCCAGACGCGATGCGTGTGGTGGGTACCTTGGGTCAAGTGTTGGGCCCACGTGGTCTGATGCCCAACCCAAAGGTTGGCACCGTCACTGCTGACGTGGCAACGGCTGTTAAAAATGCCAAAGCAGGTCAAGTTCAATTCCGTGTTGACAAGGCCGGCATCGTGCATTCAACCATTGGCCGTCGCTCGTTCGACGCCGATGCATTGAAGGCCAATTTGGCCACATTGATTGATGCTTTGAACAAGTCAAAGCCAGCTAGCAGCAAGGGCTTGTACCTGCGCAAAGTGGCTGTGTCATCCACATTGGGTGTAGGCGTTCGCGTTGACACCCAATCCATCTCAGCCTAATCGCGAGATAAAAATGCGACTGACACGTTTGGGAAACCAAGCGTTAAGTCCATGTGGTGGGTTCGGGTGCGGCGCTTAACGGCGCAGTACGTGGAGCCATCCAAGACCGTTGGCGCGGTGGGTGTTGGGTAACCAGCATCGACTGCTTAATACATCAGCCAACGCAGATGGCGATCCCGCTGCAGATGGATAATTTCCAAAAACAGTTGATCGCTGCAATAAGGCGCTTGATCTTCATCAGTGAAGACAAGCATATTTTGAAGGAGTTGACCTTGAGTCTAAATCGCAGTGAGAAATCCGCAGTCATTCAAGAAGTGACCGCACTCGCAGCTAAAGCTCAAACGCTGGTGATGGCGGAGTACCGTGGCATTACAGTGGCATCAATGACCGAATTGCGCGTTAAAGCCCGTGCAGCTGGTGTGAACCTAAGTGTGTTGAAAAACTCCTTGGCTCGCCGTGCTGTTGCAGGTAGTGCATTCGAAGTTGTTGGTGACCAGATGACCGGCCCCCTGATCTACAGTTTTTCTGAAGATGCTGTTGCCGCTGCAAAAGTAGTGGCAGAGTTTGCGAAAACCAACGACAAGTTGGTGATCCGTGCTGGCGTATACGCTGGTAAATTTTTAGATGCTGATGCGGTTAAGCAACTGGCAAGCATTCCTACCAAGGAAGTGTTGTTGTCACAGTTGTTGGGCTTGATGCAATCGCCAGTGAGTCGCACCGCAGCTGTGTTGGCCGCTTTGGCAGAGAAAAAAGGCGCAGAGCAAGCCGCTTAATTGCTGGTATTTGCCTGCGTCCACAACGTTTAAGGAAATTAGAAAATGGCATTCGATAAAGACGTATTTTTGACCGCTTTAGATAGCATGACGGTCATGGAACTCAACGACTTGGTGAAAGCCATCGAAGAGAAATTTGGCGTGAGCGCTGCATCAATGGCAGCACCTGCCGCTGGCGGTGGCGCTGCTGCGGCCGTAGAAGAGCAAACCGAATTTGATGTCGTGTTGCTTGAAATTGGTGCACAAAAAGTGTCAGTGATTAAAGCAGTTCGCGAAATCACCGGCTTGGGCTTGAAAGAAGCCAAAGACATGGTTGATGGCGCACCTAAGTCAATCAAAGAAGCTGTGTCTAAAGCGGACGCTGAAGCGGCTGTTAAGAAGCTTGAAGAAGCTGGCGCAAAAGCGCAACTCAAGTAAATTGCATCCATTCGCTGTACTGCCTTGCAGTACGGCGAATGGTGTGTGATTTACCGGGCTGGTTTTCGAACCGGCCTTTTGTGTTTAGAGCGCACTTGAAAAAATGTTGGCATACAACCGCTAAGCGTTATTTCAAGTGTCTTCTAAAACCCCCGACGTTAGAAGACGATCTTGGTACGGGCCGTGTGCAACGCATGGCCGTCTGCCAAGGCTGGTAGTGGCCAGCCGCCAAGACCGTTTGCCATGTGCTGAATGCATGTGGCAAGCGCCAATTGTTCTGTCGACATGCCCCGGAGAACCCATGGCCTATTCATATACCGAACGCAAGCGAATTCGTAAGAGTTTTGGCAGCCGTGAAAACGTGCTCGAAATACCATACTTGCTACAAATGCAAAAAGAGGCGTACGTCGCTTTTTTGCAAAAAGACACAAGTCCTAAAAAGCGCACAGAGGAAGGCTTGCAAGCCGCATTCTTAAACGCTTTCCCAATCGTGTCGCACAACGGCTTTGTCGAGATGAAGTACCTTGAGTACAACCTCGCACGACCAGCGTTTGACGTGCGCGAGTGCCAAACACGCGGCTTGACATTCTCGTCAGCTGTACGTGCTCGCGTTCAGCTCATCATTTACGACCGTGAGTCCAGCACATCACAGTCCAAAGTGGTGAAAGAAGTGAAAGAGCAAGAGGTCTACATGGGCGAAGTGCCTTTGATGACCGATAAAGGCTCCTTCATCATCAACGGAACTGAGCGCGTGATTGTGTCTCAGCTGCACCGCTCACCTGGTGTGTTTTTTGAGCACGACAAGGGCAAGACGCACAGTTCGGGCAAGCTGCTGTTTTCGGCACGCATCATTCCATACCGTGGCTCATGGTTGGACTTCGAGTTCGATCCAAAAGACTTCTTGTATTTCCGTGTCGACCGCCGCCGCAAAATGCCAGTGAGTATTTTGCTCAAGGCCATTGGTTTGACACCAGAAGCGATTTTGGCCAACTTCTACGTGAACGACCACTTCCGCTTGATGGATGATGGCGCACAGCTAGAGTTCGTAGCCGAGCGTTTGCGCGGCGAAATCGCACGCTTTGACATCACCGACAAAACCGGCAAGGTTGTGGTGCCCAAGGACAAGCGCATCACCGTCAGGCACACACGTGAACTAGAGCAGTCTGCCACCACGCACATCAGCGTGTCAGAAGACTACTTGCTAGGACGCGTTGTTGCCAAAAACATTGTGGACCCGGATACGGGCGAAATCATTGCAAAGGCCAACGACGAGTTGACCGAGGCCTTGCTGAAAGTATTGCGCTCATCTGGCATTCAAGAATTGGCGTGTATCTACACCAATGAGTTGGACCAGGGCAACTACATTTCACAAACACTGCGCACCGATGACACGGCTGACGAGTTTCAAGCTCGCGTGGCCATCTACCGCATGATGCGTCCAGGCGAGCCGCCCACCGAAGACTCGGTACAGGCTTTGTTCCAGCGTTTGTTCTACAACCCAGACACCTACGACTTGTCACGTGTCGGCCGTATGAAGTTCAACGCCCGCATGAACCGCGACGACTCAACAGGCCCGATGGTGTTGTCCAACGAAGACATCTTGGGCGTTACCAAAATCTTGGTTGACCTGCGCAATGGCCGTGGTGAGGTAGACGATATCGACCACTTGGGCAACCGCCGCGTGCGTTGCGTGGGTGAGTTGGCTGAGAACCAATACCGCACAGGTTTGGCGCGTATTGAAAAAGCCGTGAAAGAGCGTTTGGGTCAAGCCGAGCAAGACCCGCTCATGCCACACGACTTGATCAACTCCAAGCCGATCTCTGCTGCACTCAAAGAATTCTTTGGTGCGTCGCAGTTGAGCCAGTTTATGGACCAAACCAACCCCTTGTCTGAAATCACACACAAGCGCCGTGTATCAGCGCTTGGCCCAGGTGGTTTGACCCGGGAGCGTGCAGGTTTTGAGGTGCGTGACGTGCACGTGACCCATTACGGTCGCGTCTGTCCTATTGAAACGCCAGAAGGTCCAAACATTGGTTTGATCAACTCACTGGCGTTGTACGCGCGTTTGAACGAATACGGTTTCATTGAAACCCCATACCGCCGCGTCACCGACGCATTGGTTACCAACGACATCGACTACTTGTCTGCCATTGAAGAAGGCAAGTACGTGATTGCGCAGGCCAATGCACCACTGAACGACAAAGGCATGCTTGAGGGCGACTTGATTTCAGCCCGTGAAAAAGGTGAGTCGGTGTTGGTGGGTGCCGAGCGCATCCAATACATGGACGTTTCACCTGCACAGATCGTGTCAGTGGCGGCGTCATTGGTGCCGTTCTTGGAGCACGACGACGCCAACCGCGCGTTGATGGGTGCCAACATGCAGCGTCAAGCTGTGCCAGTGCTGCGTCCTGAAAAGGCTGTGGTTGGTACCGGTATTGAGCGAGTTGCTGCGGTTGATTCTGGTACGGTAGTGACTGCAAGCCGTGGCGGCGTTGTCGACTACGTGGACGCCATGCGCGTTGTGGTGCGTGTGAATGATGCCGAGGCTTTTGCCGGTGAAGTGGGTGTAGACATCTACAACCTCATCAAATACCAGCGCTCAAACCAAAACACCAACATACACCAACGCCCCATTGTTAAGACAGGTGACTTGATTGCCAAAGGCGACGTGATTGCCGACGGCGCGTCAACCGATTTGGGTGAATTGGCCTTAGGCCAAAACATGTTGATCGCGTTTATGCCATGGAACGGTTACAACTTCGAAGACTCCATACTCATCTCTGAGCGTGTGGTGTCAGAAGACCGTTACACCTCAATTCACATCGAAGAGCTGGTGGTCATGGCTCGTGACACCAAGTTGGGCGCCGAAGAAATAACGCGCGATATTCCTAACTTGGCTGAACTACAGCTCAACCGCTTAGACGATTCCGGCATTATTTATGTGGGTGCGGAAGTTAGTCCTGGCGACACGCTGGTTGGCAAGGTCACGCCTAAAGGCGAGACCACGCTCACACCTGAAGAGAAGTTGTTGCGTGCCATTTTTGGTGAAAAAGCATCTGATGTGAAAGACACGTCGCTGCGCGTTGACCAAGGCTCACAAGGCACGGTCATCGACGTTCAGGTGTTTACACGCGAAGGTATTCCACGCGACAAACGTGCGCAGCAAATCATCGACGACGAGTTGAAGCGTTTCCGCTTGGACTTGAACGACCAATTGCGCATTGTTGAAGCCGATGCATTTGCCCGCATCGAGAAAATGATTGTTGGCAAAAAAGCCAATGGTGGCCCACAAAAGCTTGCCAAAGGCGCGTCTATAGACAAAGCCTACTTGGACGAGTTGGACAAGCACTATTGGTTTGACATCCGCCCAGCCGATGACGACGTTGCGGCGCAACTGGAGTCGGTCAAAAACTCACTGGCGCAAACCCGTCACAGTTTTGACTTGGCCTTTGAAGAAAAGCGTAAAAAACTCACCCAAGGCGACGAATTGCCAGCCGGTGTGTTGAAGATGGTCAAGGTGTACATTGCTGTCAAGCGTCGCTTGCAGCCGGGTGACAAGATGGCTGGTCGCCACGGCAACAAAGGCGTGGTCTCTAAGATCGTACCTGTCGAAGACATGCCGTACATGGCCGACGGCACACCAGCTGACATCGTGCTCAACCCGTTGGGCGTGCCATCACGCATGAACGTGGGTCAGGTACTTGAGGTGCACTTGGGCTGGGCTGCCAAAGGATTGGGTTTGCGCATCGGCAGCATGTTGCAAGAGGGTGCGCGTACGGCTGACGTACGCAGCTTCTTGGACCAGGTGTACAACACCAGTGGACGCGCCACCGACATCAAGTCATTGACTGATGTTGAGGTGGTGTCTATGGCCGAGAACTTGCAAAACGGCGTGCCATTTGCAACCCCCGTGTTTGACGGTGCCTCAGAAGACGAGATCCGTGCCATGCTGAAACTGGCGTACCCAGACGACATCGCTGCGCGCAAAGGTTTAACGCCTACACGCACGCAAGCGCAGTTGTACGACGGACGCACAGGCGACGCATTCGAGCGCAAGACCACAGTTGGTTACATGCACGTGCTGAAACTTCACCACTTGGTGGATGACAAAATGCACGCCCGTTCAACAGGCCCATACAGCTTGGTCACTCAGCAGCCGCTGGGTGGTAAAGCCCAGTTCGGTGGACAGCGTTTTGGTGAGATGGAGGTATGGGCATTGGAAGCCTACGGTGCTTCTTACACACTGCAAGAAATGCTCACCGTCAAGTCGGATGACGTGCAAGGCCGTACCAAGGTGTACGAAAGCATTGTCAAAGGCGAGCACGCCATCACGGCCGGTATGCCCGAGTCGTTCAACGTGCTGGTCAAAGAAATCCGTTCTTTGGGTATCGACATTGAGTTGGAGCGTTCTTGATGTAAGGCAGCAGCGCCGCTGAGTGCGGCGCTTCACTTAACCCCTTACACCACGTCTGACATTAAAGGATTGAAAACATGAAATCGTTACTCGACCTATTCAAGCAGTTCACACCTGATGACCATTTCGATGCCATCAGAATTGGCTTGGCCTCGCCTGAGAAAATTCGTTCATGGTCTTTTGGCGAAGTTAAAAAGCCAGAAACCATCAACTACCGCACCTTCAAGCCTGAGCGTGATGGCCTGTTTTGCGCCAAGATTTTTGGCCCTATCAAGGACTACGAATGCTTGTGTGGTAAATACAAGCGCTTAAAGCACCGCGGTGTTATTTGCGAAAAGTGTGGCGTTGAAGTCACCCAAACCAAAGTTCGTCGTGACCGCATGGGCCACATCGACCTGTCTGCACCTTGTGCGCACATTTGGTTCTTAAAGTCACTGCCAAGCCGCTTGGGCATGGTGTTGGACATGACACTGCGTGACATCGAACGCGTGTTGTATTTTGAGGCCTACGTCATCGTTGATCCCGGCATGACGCCGCTCAAAAAGTACGCCATCATGACCGAAGACGATTTCGATGCCAAGCGCATCGAATACGGCGACGAGTTTGTGGCCAAGATGGGCGCCGAAGGTATCAAAGACTTGCTAGAAAGCTTAGAGCTCGACAGTGAAATCGAGAAGTTGCGCAACGACTTGACGGGCTCTGAGCTCAAAATTAAGAAAAATGCCAAGCGTCTGAAGATCCTCGAGGCCTTCAAGAAGTCAGGCATCAAGCCCGAGTGGATGATTCTGACCGTGTTGCCCGTGTTGCCGCCAGACTTGCGTCCATTGGTACCGTTGGATGGTGGCCGTTTCGCCACCTCTGATTTGAATGACTTGTACCGCCGTGTGATCAACCGCAACAGCCGTCTGCGCCGCTTGCTGGAGCTCAACGCACCTGAGATCATTGCGCGTAACGAAAAGCGCATGTTGCAGGAATCCGTTGACAGCTTGCTGGACAACGGTCGACGCGGTAAGGCCATGACAGGCGCTAACAAGCGTGCACTCAAGTCACTGGCTGACATGATCAAAGGTAAGTCAGGCCGTTTCCGCCAAAACTTGCTGGGCAAGCGCGTGGACTACTCAGGTCGTTCAGTGATTACAGTTGGCCCAACCCTCAAGTTGCACCAGTGCGGCTTGCCAAAGGCCATGGCCTTAGAACTGTTCAAGCCGTTCATCTTTGCACGCTTGGAGGCGCTGGGTATTGCCACCACCATCAAGGCAGCTAAGAAAGAAGTTGAAGCTGGCACGCCGGCTGTGTGGGACATTTTGGAAGAGGTGATCAAAGAGCACCCTGTCCTGTTGAACCGTGCGCCTACCCTTCACCGCTTGGGCATTCAGGCTTTCGAGCCTATCTTGATTGAAGGCAAAGCGATTCAATTGCACCCATTGGTGTGTGCCGCCTTTAACGCCGACTTTGACGGCGATCAAATGGCTGTCCATATCCCACTGTCTGTAGAAGCACAGGTTGAAGCCCGCACACTGATGCTGGCCTCCAACAACGTGCTGTTCCCAGCCAACGGTGAGCCATCCATTGTGCCGTCGCAAGACGTGGTGCTGGGCTTGTACCACGCCACCCGCGACCGTATCAACGGCAAAGGTGAGGGCTTGGTGTTCTCTGGTGTGTCTGAAGTTCAGCGCGCCATGGATGCTGGTGAAGTCGAGCTGACTGCACGTGTGTCTGTGCGCCTGCCCGAGTACGTGAAAAACAAAGAGACTGGCGAATTTACGGTGACGTACTCTGTGGTTAACACCACAGCAGGGCGTGCACTGTTGTCAGAAATCTTGCCCAAGGGCTTGGCATTTGAGAACCTGAACAAGGCCCTTAAAAAGAAAGAAATTTCCAAGCTGATCAACGCATCGTTTCGCAAGTGTGGCCTGAAAGAGACCGTCATTTTTGCAGACAAGTTGCTGCAAAACGGTTTCCGTTTGGCTACGCGCGCTGGTATTTCAATTGCCATTGACGACATGTTGGTGCCGCCAGAGAAGGCCAGCATCATTGCCCGCGCTGAGACTGAGGTGAAAGAAATTGCCATGCAATACGCTTCTGGCTTGGTTACCGCCGGTGAGCGCTACAACAAAGTGGTGGACATTTGGGGCAAGGCTGGTGACGAGGTGTCAAAGGTCATGATGGCCCAGTTGGCCAAAGAGAAAACCATTGACCGTCATGGCAACGAGGTAGACCAAGAGTCCTTTAACTCTATCTACATGATGGCCGACTCCGGTGCGCGCGGTTCTGCTGCGCAGATTCGACAGGTTGCAGGTATGCGCGGATTGATGGCCAAGCCTGATGGCTCCATCATTGAAACGCCAATCACGGCCAACTTCCGTGAAGGTCTCAACGTGTTGGAGTACTTTATCTCCACCCACGGTGCCCGTAAGGGCTTGGCTGACACCGCTTTGAAAACCGCCAACTCTGGTTACCTGACACGCCGTTTGTGCGATGTGGTGCAAGATTTGGTTGTCACCGTGCAAGATTGCGGCACCAGCGAAGGCTCGGTCATGCGCGCTATCGTCGAAGGCGGCGAAGTCATTGAGTCACTGCGTGACCGTGTACTCGGACGCACAGTTGTTGAAGACGTGTTGCACCCAGAAGACCGATCTGTTTTGGCCACGACCGGCACCTTGCTGGACGAGGACATGATGGACGAATTCGAAGTTGCCGGCGTTGACGAAATCAAAGTGCGTACCGCACTGAACTGTGAGACCCGCTTCGGTCTGTGCGCCAGCTGCTACGGCCGCGACTTGGGTCGTGGTGGTCTGATCAACATCGGTGAAGCGGTCGGCATTATTGCCGCCCAATCCATTGGTGAACCAGGCACACAGCTGACCATGCGCACCTTCCACATTGGTGGCGCAGCGTCGCGTGCGGCGGTGGCCTCAAGTGTTGAAGCCAAGTCTGGTGGTTCTATTGGTTTCAACGCCACCATGCGTTACGTGAGCAACAACAAGGGCGATTTGGTGGTGATTGCCCGCTCAGGCGAGATAGTCATTACCGACGAGCACGGCCGTGAGCGCGAGCGTCACAAGGTGCCATACGGTGCGATTCTGTCTATCAAGCCTGACCAGGTTGTGAAATCCGGTGCCGTTTTGGCCAATTGGGACCCGTTGACCCGTCCCATCATCACCGAGTTTGCCGGTACAGCCAAGTTCGAGAACATCGAAGAAGGCCTGACCGTTGCCAAGCAAATGGACGATGTGACTGGTTTGTCATCTTTGGTGGTGATTGACCCCAAGCGCCGCGGTGTGACCAAAGTGGTTCGTCCAGCAGTGAAGTTGATGGATGCCACTGGCGAAGAAGTCAAGATTCCTGGCACCGACCACGCAGTGGCCGTAGGCTTCCCATTCGGCGCGCTGATTCAAGTGCGTGACGGACAAGAAGTAGGCCCTGGTGAAGTGTTAGCCCGGGTACCTGTTGAAGGTCAAAAGACCCGCGACATTACCGGTGGCTTGCCACGTGTGGCCGAGTTGTTCGAAGCACGCACGCCCAAAGACAAGGGCTTGTTGGCTGAGATGACAGGTACCGTGTCATTTGGTAAGGAGACCAAAGGCAAAATCCGCTTGCAAATCACCGATCCAGAAGGTGGCGTGTGGGAAGACTTGGTGCCCAAGGAAAAGAACATCATCGTGCACGAAGGCCAAGTGGTCAACAAGGGTGAGAGCGTTGTGGACGGCCCGGCCGACCCACAAGACATCTTGCGTTTGTTGGGCATAGAAGAGTTGGCACGTTACATCGTTGACGAGGTGCAAGACGTGTACCGCTTGCAAGGTGTGAAGATTAACGACAAGCACATTGAAGTGATTGTTCGTCAAATGTTGCGCCGAGTCGTCATCGACAACGTGGGCGAGTCCAACTACATCCGTGGTGAACAAGTTGAGCGTTCTGAGCTGTACAACACCAACGACGCGCTGCGCGCCGCTGGCAAAATACCAGCTGTGTACAGCAACGTGTTGTTGGGCATTACCAAGGCTTCCTTGTCAACAGACAGCTTTATTTCAGCGGCTTCCTTCCAGGAAACCACACGTGTGCTCACCGAGGCTGCCATCATGGGCAAGCGCGACGAGTTGCGTGGTCTGAAAGAGAACGTCATCGTTGGACGCTTAATTCCAGCCGGTTCAGGCATGGCTTACCACGATGCACGCAAGATCAAGGAAAAGCTGGAAGCCGAAGACCGCCGTGCCATTGCCGAAGCTGATGCCTTAGGCCTCACCATTGGCGGCGACGACCAAGAAGAAGAAGTGCCTGCCACTGACGACGCATCACGCGACACCTCTGCTGAATAAGTACAGGCGTTGAGTTGGTGACAAAGCCCCTGCGTGCAACCGCAGGGGCTTTTTTTCTATACAGAACTATTGTTTAATTTATGCGTATGAATGTGAAAAAATAATGGACAAGCAAGCAGTGACATTGACAGGACCGGTGCCGACTTATTCTTTGAAAGTGTTGGCTGTGTTGGTGCCGGTTTTGTTTTTTTTGTTTCCAATGTGGCCAGCGCCATCAAATATCGTTCTGTTGCTTGTTGTCATTACTTTTCTTTTTTCAATTAATAGAAGCTATTGGAATTTCTCAGAATGGCCAGCAGCTCAAAAAATACTACTTGCACTCTTTGTAGTCGTAGCTTTAGGGTGTCTGTACTCACCAGCTACTTGGGAATGGATGTCACTTCATTTAAGTAAGTACGCCAAGTTCGTTTATGCAGCTGCTCTTATTTTGTTGTTGCGCGGTAGAGTAGTTTGGCAACAGCGTGCTCACGGTGCATTTGTGGCAGCCATGCTATTTATTCTGGTGTCAACTTGGTTGAATGTGTGGTTTATATTGCCATGGTCGACAACAAGTGTGACTGGATTCGGCGTATCTCACCATGTGTTTGGTGACTACATTACACAAAATGCCCTCATGTCGTACTTTGTTGCTTACGCAACCGTGCAAATAAAAAAACAGAACCACTGGATTTACAATTTATTGTGGTCCGCTATAGTGATTTTTGGCTTGTTCAGCATTACTCATTTATCAATGGGAAGAACTGGGTTTGTGTTGGTGTTTGTTGGTCTGACTACAGTTCTGGTCATGCGTACAAAGCCTAAAGTTCTGAAGTGGCTGTTCCCCACTTTCTTGCTCATAATGATTGGTTTGCTGTCATCGTCAAATATTATGCAAGATCGATTTGAAATCGGCATGCAAGAGTTTTTAAAGCGAGATGTGAATAATCAATCATCCATAGGGCACCGCTTTTATAACTATGAAATAACGCCGGAATTAATCGCAAAAAGTCCAATAGTTGGTCATGGGACAGGCGCTTATCACACCTTAATTTGTACAGTCATGAGTGATCCACAAAGGTGTGATGAGTTTTCATGGCACCCGCACAACCAGTTTTTATTTTTCGGCGCGGATCATGGTCTGGTTGGTATGTTTTTATACATGGCATTGATCGTGAGTTTGTATAAGCTTGCTTACAGCAAACGCGGCACAAGCGTTGGACAGCAATTAATGGCTTTTACCAGTATTCTTTTAATCAATAGTTTGATTAATTCGCCTCTTTGGAGCTCAAGAGAAAGTCAATTTTTCTGTTTTATGATGGCACTTCTGATTGCTATGTGTAGCCAATCGCAGAAGGTGAAGCTGCATGAACACAGAGCCTAAACGCCACGCACTGGCCGACCAATTACCGTGGGTCGCGGCTTGTGCACAAGCTGTATCTGCAGGGCGCAATGTGGATACGGCGTTGGCAAAAGTGCCGCCGCATTTGCGCGCAGGTGCGCAAGCACTAACTTATGACGTGTTGCGTCAATGGGCTTGGGCGCAAGCGGTCT
>Ga0222630_1001041_pt1 | contig 12903 bp, 10 predicted proteins | sample AntAcemetagenom3_FD_179842 | JGI IMG/M metagenome (GOLD analysis project Ga0222630, IMG submission 179842) | Saline water microbial communities from Ace Lake, Antarctica - #3 | ecosystem: Environmental > Aquatic > Non-marine Saline and Alkaline > Saline | place: Antarctica: Ace Lake | collected...
CCCTGCTCTTCTCGGTTGGCAAGTAATACCGTAAGAAGATCCCTCGGCAGGGCATCATCGGGCGCATTACCCTCGGCGACCTCTCTCAGAATCGCCTCACGGCGGACGCGTGAAGGCTGCAAAAATTGTTGATCCATTAAAGCAAGCGCTTCGGCTACTTCTCGGCGCACTTCGTTTTTATTCCGCGTTGAATGAAATAATGTCGCACCTTCGCCGAACTTACGGACAATGCCAAGCAAGCATTCGGTCTGGTCTCGTGATTGAGGGTCACGATCAATGCCGGCGATATCCGCACTGAGATTAATATTCACTCGACAGCCAAACTCAGGAAGATCCATCCGACCGCGTTCCAGATAAGGCGACAGTGTTGCCGCAAGTGTCTCAGGAAACACCTCTTTTTCGTAGTGACGAGCAAAGTCACGCCGAAATAGTTTAAGCTCCATCGCGCGGCGGTGGGCATGTTCCTCGCCGTGAAGCGTCAACAACACACGATCCATCAGTTCGTCACACTCACTGTACATGGACTGTACAAGCCGACGATCGCAGAAGGTGTCGAAGGCGTCCTGGTATTGGATAATGACCGCTGTCGCACTCATCTTTGGCTATCCTGAGAAGCGAAAACTACCGGATAAACTTTCCACACATCTCGCTCCGAGTTTTCAATTTTTTCAGGACGTTTCTCTAGGTTCGGCTGCATACCTCTTCGTAATAGTTCACCGATAATCAATGCGATAGTGCCAAACTGATGATTCTCCGGGTTAAAATCCTGGGACGACTTAAGCACAGTGCCCGTCACAAGATTCATGCCTAGGCAAACATGCATGCCCCCACCAAACGAAAGACCCGTTGGACTGACACGAGGTGGACACTCACGAAAAGGGTTAAACCGCGCGGCATCATCTCCAAAAACCGTCGTATCTCGATTTGCGGTTTGTAAATCGATGACCACCTTTTCGCCCGCATTGACAAATTTCGCCCCTGACAGTTCGATCGATGCCTCGGCTTTTCTCCAAGCTTCTGGACTGGATGGGTGGAGACGTAAACTCTCATGTACAAATCGTTGCATCGTGACAAGATCATGCACTAGCTCAATGGCATCTGCTGTATGGCCTGCATACCAGTCAAAAATCTCATTAACCGCGTGCACTAAAGTGTGCACTGATGTATGTGAGGCGGCCAGGTAAAAGAATGCCACTTCACGTACCAGCAACTCGTCCGACATATTTAACTTATCGTCATTCATTAACAATATTGTGAGAATGTCTCGTGGCAAGTCAGTGTCCGCTATCTCACCCCGATTAAACGCCTCAATCAAAATCTCTCGGCGGATCCTCGCAGGCTTAAAAAAACGCGACTCGAATTCTCTGAGCGCCTCGGCAATTTCATCTAATATAGGTTGCGGATCACCCTGGTACTGACCAATAGTCGCGGCCTGCCCCAGCTGGATGAGTAATCGATGCTGAGCATCAGCCTCCTCAACCGTACCATCCACCCTGTCAAGGCCTGCAAAGGCGAGGGACAGGTGCACCATAATTCGGTAGCCCAACTCCTTTAAATCAAGTGTTTCTTCACCAAAGAATTGATCTAGCGTCTCATTGAGTAAGACAGGAAATACGTCAGTCTCATAGAAGCGAAAAAAGTTGCGTCGGAAAATTTGACTCTCAATAGCCCGCCGCATCCTATGCTCATCACCATGAAGTGTAACCAGCACTTTATCCATGAGAATTCCACCCTGATCGTAAAGCGACTGTTTCAAGTCAGCTTCTCGCAGTGCGCTTTCCGCCTTAATAAAAGTATCTACTCGATGAATTGTCATAACATGATATTCTCTGAAGTATAGGAAAAATCCATCTCTGCTACCTGCAAGCCGTCATGAGGCAACTTGTTCAGTGCAATGAAACGCACCAAGGTATCACCCTGATCAGAAGTATGTTTGCGCATCGCTTCCTGAGCAGCCTTCCCATCGCCGGCCATAATCGCTTCAACGATCCTCTCATGGTCTGCCTGATTCGATTCCAAACGACCTGGCGCTACGACCTGATATGACCTGTAGGGGAAAACGCGTACTGTTAATGCAGCGGTCGCAGCAATCAAAACACTATTGCGGCACCCCGCTAGAATAGCCTGATGGAATTCTCCTCCCAGAATTGCATAGGCCCTTGGATCATCGCCAACAGGTAAAAGGTTTGCCGCACGCTGGTGAATATCCATTAACGACGCTTTTTCTTGATGACTCATTCGGCTAGCTGCAAAACGAGCTGCCAGACCCTCCATTTCGGCCAGCGCCTCAAATAGCTCTAGTAATTTTCCCGAGTCGAGCTGGCTAACAATCGCCCGGCGATGAGCGGTCTTAGTGAGCAGACCTGACCTAACGAGATTTGCGATAGCTTCGCGCACGGGAGTCCTTGAAACACTGTACAAAGTAGCAAGTCGACCCTCCTCTAAAACAACTCCCGGCGCAAGATCGCCGTTAAAAATAGCGTGTTCAATACCCCGTCGGACGAGCTCTGCCTGTGTAAGATTAGGTTTGGCAATCATTAGTAGCCACCCACTCGCGCGATCATTAGGAGCGATACCCATGCATTGCGGCCTATCAATTTGACTGATCTCAATAATCGCTCCATACTAAATGCATACATTTCATAGTAAAGTGTATACACCATAACTAATGGGGATTGACTTAGCAACCATAGAATGGTGGTTGAAAAATAGCCAAATAACCGCCACTCTCAGGCGTTATTGCCATACTGTATGCGGCATTGGTATAGTGCCTTAAGGTTATCAAATGGAGGATGGACATGATTACACTAACCGTAAACGGTGAAAACAAAAAGATCGAAGCGGAAGCTGACACACCGTTGTTGTGGACACTGCGTGATCACCTTCATTTGACTGGGACAAAATTCGGGTGCGGTATCGCGATGTGTGGCGCCTGCACTGTCCATGTCGACGGCAAAGCTGTGCGCTCCTGTACCTTGCCGATCGCCAGCGCGGTAGGTAAAAATATCACTACCATTGAAGGTCTCGCACAAGATGTGGGGCTCAACCCAGTGCAGCGGGCCTGGTTAGAATATGACGTCGCGCAATGTGGCTACTGCCAATCTGGCCAGATCATGGCTGCCACGGCCTTGCTCGCGGAAAACTCCAAACCAAGTGACGCCGAAATTGATCAGGCAATGGGGGGTCTAGTTTGCCGCTGCGGAACCTATCAGCGTATTCGTGAAGCTATTCACGCAGCTGCTGCAAGTATGGCGCAGGAAACCTCCTCATGAGCACAGAAAATAATTTCCCTGGCATTTCTCGCAGACGCTTTATCAAGACCTCTGGCGCAGCAGCGGCAAGCTTGGTACTTGGGATGCACCTAGCGGTGCCAGGACGTGCCGCGCAAGTTTCGTCGACGGAAACCTCAAGCCAGTTTTTAAACACCTTTTTGAGGCTTGACCCTGACAACACAATCACACTGCTAATGAATCACTCAGAATTTGGTAATGGGGCCTATACCAGCCTCACCATGATGGTTGCTGAAGAGCTAGACGCCGAATGGGAGTCGATCAAACTCGAGCAAGCACCCACATCGCCCGAGTACTACAGCCCCTTGTTTGGTGAATACCTCACTGCTGGGAGCCTTACCACCGGCAGTTCTTGGATGCCGCTTCGGTCAGCCGGTGCCCAAGCGAGGGCTATGTTAATGCTGGCTGCGGCGGTTCACTGGGGCACGACTATCGATCAGCTGAGAACGGCCGGCAGTCAGGTTTTTTGGGATAAGGCCGGCCGGCAAGCCACTTATGGTGAACTATTAGAAGTCGTCGTGCAGAATGATATCCAAGCGCCAGAAGATGTCCGTCTAAAGGACCCTAGCCAATTCACAATCCTAGGTAAGCCTAGGCTCCGCAAGGAAGGCCCCTCAAAGGTTGATGGCTCCGCGGTATTTGGTATCGACATCAAATTACCAAACATGCTCTACGCATCGATTGCTCGCTGTCCTGTCTATGGAGGCAAAGTATCTAGCTACGATGACAGCAAAGCAATGCGTATTAAGGGTGTTGTAAAGACCAAACAAATAAGTGGCGGCGTTGCAGTACTCGCCAAAGATTACTGGACCGCACGCAAGGGTCGAGATGCCCTGAAAATTCAATGGGATGAAGGTCCCAATGCAAAGCTTTATAGTGAGCAATTCTATAAAGACTATCGCGAACTCTCAAACACACCGGGCATGCTTGCTGAAAATATTGGTGACAGTATAAGCGTCATTGAAACCGCAGAACGCACCCTTGAAGCCGTTTACGAAATGCCTTACCTTGCCCACGCCACGATGGAACCGATGAATGCTACCGCGCTTGTAAAACAGCATAGTTGCGAGGTCTGGTCAGGAACCCAATATCAAAGCAATGATCAAGAAATCGTTGCCAAGTTACTTGGCTTGCCTCAGCAGAGCGTCACTATTCATCGCCCACTGATGGGTGGCACGTTTGGCCGGCGCTCTAGTAAAACCGCTGATTTTACAGTAGATGCCGTTGAGGCTGCGCGCGGTGAGTCCGTCCCAGTGCAAGTAATCTTTTCCCGCGAAGAAGATATCCGCAGTGGCCACTACCGTCCGCTGTTTGTTCACAGGATGCGAGGCGCAATCGATGAAAAAGGCTTCCCATTAGCTTGGCATCAGACGGCAGTCGGTCAATCGATCATGCAGCACACAAAACATGATCCTGCGTATATGGTCGACGGCATGGATATCTACTCGCTCGACGGCTGTTTGCAGGAACCCTTCGGAGTATTCCCTTATGGGACGTCTTACAGCATACCAAACCACCGAATTGAAACTCACAATGCCCTTAAAGTAGGCGTAAATCCACATGAGTGGCGAGCTGTCGCACATACTCACACTGGAATCGCCTATGAGTGCTTTCTTGACGAAATGGCGCATGCTGGTAATAAAGATGCGTTGGAACTGCGCCTGAAGCTCAGCGAACCGCACCCGCGTATGCATCGGCTACTGCAAACACTGAAAGAAAAGAGCAACTGGAACCAAGCGCTTCCTGATGGCCGCGCGCGTGGCATGGCAGCCCGCGTTTATTCAGTATCACCAATAGCACAGGTAGCAGAAATAACCATGCATGGCGAGGGTAAGTTCTCTGTTGATCGCGTGATATGCGTGGTTGATTGTGGCTTTGCCGTTAACCCACTAGGCATCGAAGCGCAGATTCAGGGCGGCATTGCGCTTGGCCTATCGGCAGTGGTACAGGGCAACATCGATCTGGAGGCTGGGCGGGTTGTGCAGAGTAATTTTCACGACTACCCAGTGCTTCGAATCAAGCAAATGCCAAAGATTGAGGTCCACATTATGCCCAGTGACGAACCACCCACCGGCGTTGGCGAGCAAGCGACAACGCCTATTGCGCCGGCAGTCGCCAATGCTATCTTTAACGCCACTGGACGACGTATTCGCTCGTTCCCGTTATCGAAGCATGGCTTTACATTAATTTAAACGGAGACGATGGCATGCCCGAACATACCACAGCATGAGTGGCTGCCGCCTAAACGGACCTGACTATGCCTTATCTCAGCTCTCAGCGGACAAGCTTTATTTACCGTCCACTGAGAACACTAGCAATGCATTGCCAGGCTCATGAAAATAAAGGCCATAGCCTGAATTACTAATCAAATGCCCTTGTGCCACCGTAGGACCTGCGCCGCTCATTCCGCCGCCGGATGCAGCAATTCCGTTGACCGTCTCGAAGGATCGGTTGGTGTCATAGTCCCACAACACCTCACCTGAAAGCCCATCGTAGAATCTGAGGTGCCCATCAAGGTGCCCAGCTACTACTGCGCCAGGAATCGCGGTTACTGGTGCAGAAATACCTGGGTCGCATTCCGGCCGGTCGGCATCACAAATATCAGCTTGAACATGACTCCAAAGCACCTCCCCATTCTCGGCATTAATGGCATGAAGGCCAGGTCTCGCCGACCTCGGATCAAGAACATCGCCGTTTCGCGTATCGTTCATATCATTAATAGGCGCATAAATACGGGTACCTTCCGCAGCCATACCAAAGTGGACGCCACCCTGAATACTGCCTCGCCCTACTTTAGTCTGCCAATTACGTGTAGTACCCATCTCAGCCTCATAAGAGGCTACAGAACCATCTTTATGCCCCGCGACAATGACCTTCTTTTTGTCAGCTAAAGTGATTAGTAACGGACTCGATCCCTGGTCATAATCTGGCCCATTTTCTTTGGGACAATTTGGATGATCCGCCGATATCATACAACCGACATTCCAGGCATCACCAGCAAATATTTGGCGTCTCCAGATACGCTCACCCGTATCTAAATGCACCGCGACAATTGCGTCACTGTTGTCATCCGATGGGGTTGAGTAATTTTCACCGGTACCAAAATATAATCGATTATTGACCACATCCAGCGTCGGACTTGTCCATACCGGCGCACCTGAGGGAGAAAAAATGCGCATCCCAGCGCTCGTACGGGACGTTTCCGCAGGCGGCTGAGGGATAGAATAGCTCTCCCATTTCACCGATCCGTTTTGGGCGTGGTAAGCAACAACTTTGCCCCTAAACGTGCAGCACTCATAGTCTACCGCCGCCGCACCGATTACTTCAAGTGAGGACACGGGCGTATAAAGCACGCCCGCATGATAAGCCGAAGTACCAGTAAGGGTTGCACTGTGATGATCGTCAGCGCTGATCTTCCACTGTAGCTCGCCGGTTATTGCGTCAACCGCATATAAATTAGCAATGATATCACCAAAGAAAGCCAGCGGCGCCTCATCTCCATCGCGACCTATCACTACTCCTGTACGCACCTCCGCGCTAGCCTCGAATGCCCATCGGACGCAGCCTGATTCAAGATCGAGAGCATAAACAGTACCATCCTGACTGCCCACATAAACGGCACCCATAGCCACCGTAGGCTGTGAGCGCGCGCGTATTGCATCTGGAAATCCAAAACTCCATTTGAGCTTTAACCGCGAGATATCTTTAACGTCAAGATCCGCAATAGCTCGGGGTATAAATCGTGATGAATCTTTACCCCAGCCGGTCCTCTCATTTTCATCATAAGGTGCAAACTTAGCCGCCTCTCCTTCACAATATTGGTGCACAGGAGTAAGCTGGCTTGTGAGAAATCGTTCCTGCAGTAAATACTCAACAATATCGACTCGCTCCTGCTCACTTAGCATCGCTGCCTGTGATTGCATCACGCCCTCATTCATAGCCCTATATAGGCTTCGAGCGGGCATCATTTCTAACCAAGATGTATGCGGCGCCTTGTAAACCTGACCCGCATGGCACGAGGCGCAGTTTTTTGAAAAAAGCGCTGCTCCAGGTAATAAGGAGCGCTCGCCAAGTGCGCCCGAACCGGCTCTCATTTCGTCGGTAGAAGTCAGTCTTGCAGGCGACGCTATGCTAGGATCTGGACCTGCGATAGCTACGTTTACAACTAATAAAAGGAACCCGGAGAGAATACCTAAATTTGAAGGTAAATAGCTTAAATATTTGCACATTATTGAGCGCCTCTATATTGAATTATTATAGTTTATATCGTTAATTATTTTATATTTACCCTACTATTCCCAATCTGAATGGCGCCCACTAAGCTAGAGACTCAGTTGCTTCTCAAAATAGTTCACTTCGAACTCTGTCGGTGACAGACCATCATTATAACCATGTCGACGAACGGAGTTATAGAACATCTCGATATCATTGAATATATCAGCTCGTCGTCCATCGCATGTTACGTAAACTTTTCGACGAATACACTCACGTTTTATTAAGCCAAAAAAAAATTTCGGCACAGACATTATCCCAGTAATTTCCAAGTCGACTCATACTAGTCATTAGGTTGTTAGCCTTGGGCATACTGCGTCAATAGTAACTATCTGATTGCCAACCTTGATCCGAATCCACAATTACTTCTTACTTCGGTTTCGATGCCAACACGCCATAGTCGCAGCATCTAGCGCTAAATCAGTATCGATCCTCTTGCTCATCGACCAGCCCACCACTTGTCGTGAAAATAGGTTAGCCGCGATTGTCGATACGTCGCCGGCATGATATTTTTTTTGACATTTATAACGCCGCTGAGATGAGATTTTGGCCTTTTTCATCAAGCGTAGCACAGGGTTATAACCATACTGATCGCTACTTGCTCATGAATCGTTATAAATTTTAAGGAGTAACTATTATGTCAATCTACGCCAATTCGCCGACGATGACAATGAACAGATACAAATCAATACCCATACTGCACAATGGTTTCCTGAGATGGTCGGAGGCCTGAATATTATGCCCTTGGGAACAGGTAGCTCTGGTCAAATGGGCACCAAATACCCAGTTCACCCGCCACCAGCACTGGAAAGGAGAAGAGATCTTGGTACTCCAAGGCACATTTTACGATGAACAGGGAAGCTATCCCCAAGGATCATGGCGGCTAAACGCACATCTCAGCGAGCAAACACCATACACTCAAGGCGAGGGTGCTCTCATCTATATAAAAGTTGGCCATCTGGATTAGGCGGACATCACCACGTGTCAGTTGGGGTGTCAATAAGCTGATTTAGCGCCATCTGTTCTGACAATATCTGCCCATAACCTACGGCCAGATTTATTGACTCAACTCCATTAGAGAAACCATACTTGCATTGGGGTTAGTAATTTTCTACTCGTGTAGGAATGACAGGGAACGGTAAATGCTTGCAGCGTGTTTGGATACTCATATTCAATACAGTTCCCAAAAAGACTATCATGGAATATTGTCATTACCTCAGGCTAATTGTTGACTGCACACCTAATACCCCCTAGGGTAAATTGGTTTACATTGATAGGTCAGTATTTTTGAAATCCATACTAGCAGCAATTCTTTTTCCGATGACTTTAATTGGAGCCGTAGCTCTCGCTTATTGGCTTAATCAAAGTCACGGCTACAGGCCCGAGACATCAGCCGTGATTGTGACTATTGCCGCGGGGCTTTGGATCTGGGTCTGGGAGTTCATTCTGCCCTATCGCGATGCGTGGAACAAAACCGATAGTGACCTAGCGACCGATACTATCCACCTTACGGTTACAGCGATGATGACCAAATTTATTAAACCGCTTTATATATTTATCCTAATTCCTGTGGTTGGCTTTTTAGGTGCCCGCTATGGCAGTGACCAGCTATGGCCACACCATTGGAACCTTGTTGCCCAGCTAGTGCTTATGTTGGTGCTATGCGAATTTGGTCGTTATTGGTTTCATCGTCTATCGCACAACGTACAGTGGCTCTGGCGATTTCATGCGGTACACCATAGTCCTAATCGGCTATATTGGTTAAACGCTGGCCGCTTCCACCCTGTAGAGAGAATGTATTTACAGATACCTGAACTAATACCTTTTATATTACTCAACCCTTCTGAAACAGTCTTGATGTTGTATTTAGTGACCAATTCAGTTCATGGGTTTTTTCAGCATGCCAATATCAGAACCAAAATTGGCCTGCTCAACTATGTATTTTCAATGACAGAATTACACCGCTGGCATCATTCTAAAGTGATTGACCAGTCCGACAAAAACTTTGGTAACATTTTAATTATTTGGGATTTAGTGTTTGGCTCTTTCTTCTTACCCCAAAACAAAGAAGTTGCTGTTATTGGGGTTCTGAATCCAGATTACCCGAAAGACTATGTCGGCCAAATTATTGCGCCATTCCAACATCGCAAAGATAAGCCTTTGGACTATGAGCAGCGTAAAGACTTCTACCTCAACCAGGCCGCTGAGCACGAAGATAAAGCCACTGTCTAATCGAATGCGTGCCAGCCTTTACCACGGGTGGTATTCTAGACCTTCACAAAGTAACTTCTTCTAAGGATCAAGCGTGCACAAACTGGCTGTATTACTTATAACGATACTTCTGTCACTCAATAGTCATGCCGTTCACGAATGTGGCTCGCCCCATACAGTGGACAGCGAACAGGCTGAGCATGGCTGTGACATGCTTAAGGAAACTGACTTTTTTTATGGTGATCCGCGTGGAGACGCACCAGAGTTAGCAGCCCGTGGCAAGTTCAAGGTTGGTGTTCGCACCCTGCAATTGGTTAACCTCAATCAACTGGACATTCTTAGCTACAGCGAGCAGCAACCCAACCCGCGCTATGACCGCAAACTGCCCATCGAAGTCTGGTACCCCGCGATGCTAGGAGCGGGCGAAACCCAAATCACTACCTATAGTGATGTCCTTGGCCATGGCGTGGGCAATCCCGACCGGCCTAATCTACCCTTCCACTTTGGCGGGCGAGCAGCTCGGGACGCCGCGCCAGATACCAAGAGTCAATCATTACCCCTCGTGATAATCTCCCATGGTTACTCCGGATCGAGAGTTATGATGACCTGGCTCGCAGAAAATTTAGCCTCGAAGGGCTATGTGGTGGCCGCCATCGACCATACCGAATCCACCCATGCCGACGCTGCACCAATCAGTAGCACCCTAGTGCATAGACCTAGAGATATAAACTTTGCCATTAGCACCCTAGCGGATATGAGCGCAAAATCAGGTTCGTTTCTTACCGGAATGGTCAACGCAGAGCTTACCGCCGTCGTTGGATACTCAATGGGAACCTACGGAACATTGAGCGCAGCAGGCGTTGGCGCAAGCCAAGGCGCGGTAGACTATTCAGGCGCAGTCCCCGGTCGCCATCTCGCCAGTTTACAGGCGGGCGACCCTAGATTCGAAGCGATGCTCGACAATCGCATTAAGGTGATAGTGGCATTCGCACCTTACGCCCCTGCCGGGTACTGGAGCGAAGAAGGGATAAAAAATCTAAGGGTACCTAGCCTTTTTATTGTCGGATCTCAGGACCAAACAACCGGCTTTGCGGCCGCACAGTGGTTATTTGATCATGCAATAAATGCCGAACGTTATCTATTGGTCTATCAGGGAGCCATACATGAGGTTGCGACTAATCCTGCGCCGCCTATCGCAGCGCTCTACCCTCGTGAGTACGCCCATTATCAAGAGCCTGCTTGGGATAATCGGCGTCTCAACAACATTAATCAACACTTTATAACAGCATTTTTGGGTAGGCACCTGCTCGGTAATTCGAACAAATATGATGATTACTTAAATTTACCGACAATCTCAAACGATACGCCCCGAACGAACACTAAAGACCCCGACTATTGGAAAGGTTTTGCTAATTGGACAGCAATTGGTATGGAACTCCACCAAAGAAAAGCGCAGGCCGATGAATAGCGCTATCACCAACATCGTAAATCTCCAACGGGCGTCTCGCTCTTATCGTCGCTATGCGCGGAGTAGTCACCAATATAGACGGTAAAGTATGTAAGTAATAGTCGGTTATGACGCACTGCCTGCCAGCTTATTACAAAGTTGGACCTCTCATTATTGGCGCTTTTGAGCGCTAAACTGATACGTCAAGATATGACTTCTGGGTTCGATTCCTCCGGCAAGGTGCTATAGATCCCGGCATTTAGCGCTAGCTAGCCTTGCGCGAACTGTATACAAATCAGCCACTGAAGATGAAGCGCTGCTGGAACTTGATAATTTCTCTGACCGATGGGACGACAAATATCCGCAGATCAGCCGGTCGTGGCGAAGCCATTGGCTCAATGTGAATACCCTATTTGGCTACCCGGAAGATATCCGCAGGGCAATTTATATGACTAATACGATCGAATCACTGAACAGCGGAATTCGTAAGGCGATAACAAAACGTAAGCTCTTTCCCACCGACGACTCGGCAATGAAAGTGGTCTACCAGGCAGTGCAGAAAGCATCCAAGAAATGGACCATGCCGATCCGCAACTGGAACCCGGCCCTGAATAGATTTATGATTGAGTTCGAAGACCGCTTGGCGGATTACATTTAACCCGAGCAGTTACACAGAAATAATTACACCCTCCATTGCGCCGCGTTTCTTTACCACGACGGCTTCTAATGTGATGAAAGACATACTGGCAAATAGATAGCCCCTCATTTAACTGAATGGACTATTCCGCTATGATTGACCGACTAACTCAATTCGGATCATAGGTCATGGAACCAAACTTTCACGCTCTACAATTAATTGCAGAAATAGCAATCGGCATAGTTGGGTTTTCAGCCATATTAATTGCTTTAAGTCGGAGTTCGGATGTGTTCAGTGCTCCTGATAACTTCCGCGTACGACTGTTAACGTATTCAGCCTTTGGAGCAATGTTTGGAGGCCTTCTGCCATTTGGCATCTTTAACATTAATGATGCAGATTTGTCTTGGAAAATTATTTGTTGGTCGATATGCCTCTACTCAGTCATAGGTTTACTGGTCTTTCCAAAAAGAATGCTATTGCTGAGAGATCAAGGGTATAAGCATATTTTCCCTATCAAACTGTTTATATTTCAGACGGGACTTCTTGCAACAATCTTTATAGCCTCAGGTCTCATGATTATTGGTTACCTGCAAGCTCTTACAAATATCTATGTTGGTTGTTTAATTTTGTTTCTCGCTCAAAGTACTTTAGCGTTCATCAGAACAATGTTTGTGCGCGTAGACTAGCTGCCAAGACATATCATGTTGTTTCTGCCCTGATACGCACCCAGTTTAATAGACACTTCAATTGGTTACAATGTAACGCAATAGGAGGCCAACAATGGCAGGCGAACGATACACTCAAGAGTTTAAAGTTGCTGCGGTTAAGCAAATAACCCAAGAAGGACATTCAATTCCAGACGTCGCCAGAAGGCTCGGAATTACCACTAAAAGTCTTTATAACTGGCAAACAAGGTAGGGTGTCAACGCCGACTTAAAACTGACCCACTTTGGGCTTAAAACGCCGATTCAAATCTGACCCACCTAGGCCGTTTCATTATTTTCTAACATGGTCCTGCTTGCAATATTGGTTGGCACAATACCTGC
>Ga0222630_1001044_pt1 | contig 12889 bp, 13 predicted proteins | sample AntAcemetagenom3_FD_179842 | JGI IMG/M metagenome (GOLD analysis project Ga0222630, IMG submission 179842) | Saline water microbial communities from Ace Lake, Antarctica - #3 | ecosystem: Environmental > Aquatic > Non-marine Saline and Alkaline > Saline | place: Antarctica: Ace Lake | collected...
ATCCTCGAAACACTCGCACTATTACCACAACAGATCATCGCTCGGCTCTAACATCGCAAGTGCAACCCAAAACCCGATATCCGCTGGGGTGCTTGGGAGTTACGATATAGGTTTCATCCATCCGCCATGAGGGGGCCATTGGGCGCTTCCTAGCTGGGGGATTTGTGGCTATTAAGGGTGAATATTTCATGACCCATCAGTTCAAATTTGCGTGATCGGCGACTACACTACGCTCTGCTAATATCTCCTCAAGATCACGTAGGACACGGCATAACGGACTTAGAAAAACACGGCGTGGACGATCACAGCTTTTGGATAATGTGCGCCTTTGAAATCAATAATCATGAAGAGTTTCCCGCCTGTAGCTCTTTGCAAAAGCTATCCCACGATCGGGACAGTATGCAAACCGCCCATCAAACTTTGCGACATAACCCAGAAGCTCGCGCGCGGCCTAGCGCAGCACATCAGTCAACGAATCTGGTGAAAAATCGCTTGGTATTGTGAAGTTGATAACTGTATTCTTGGTCATGTGGCATATCCTTGTCTCAATGAGAATTGCGGCGTCCTAACAACGCCATGATATGCCGCACATCTGGGCCGTCACCAACTCTCAGTTATAACTCATGCCACATTGAAATCATCTTGCAAAAAAAAACTAACAATTTAATATATAATTATGATAACTTACTCGATGAATGCGCAACTGGCGCAAAAGCAGTCGCTTGTTTTCACGCCACAATTGCAACAGGCAATCAAGCTACTTCTTCTTACGAATATAGATTTAGCAAGCTATGCTGAGAAATTGGCTGAGGAAAACCCTTTCTTAGAAGTTGAACTCCCGTCACGGGGAAGTGTTGAGAGCCGAAGCTCTATTACTTCAATGCCATCGGCCAGTCCTCAGTCGGATTTCGATCCTGTTAGCTTGTTAGTGGATACCTCTGGGGCAAGCTTCGGTGCACGTCTGTTTCTGCAAGTCGAAGAAACTCTTAAGGACCCGTTTGAACGTAAGATTGGTTACGCCATCGCAAGCCATGTTGAGCCATCGGGTTGGCTGCCACTATCCACACACACGCTTGCTGAAAGCCTTGGTGTAAACGAAAAATTTGTTGAACAAGTTTTGACAAAATTGCAAAGGGCAGAGCCCTCAGGATTATTCGCCCGTAATCTTGCTGAATGCCTGAGGCTTCAGATTTCCACCTCTGACTATGATTACGTCACGATGAATATCATTATTGATAACCTGCCGCTGGTTGCGCGTGGCGCGCTGACAGAACTACGGCGCAAAACTGGCTGTCATGCAGATGACATTCGACGCTTGTTGCAAAGGTTGCGGTCACTTGACCCAAAACCTGGCCTCACTTTGTTCAATGGCATTGAGCCACCCGTTCGGCAGCCCGATATCATCACTGAAAAGACGCTCGATGGGGAGTGGTTTGTCGAAATGAACCAGGCTACCCTTCCAATCATTAAAGTGGACGAGGTCACGGGGCACAAAGTCCGGAAGTTAGTCAACGCACCTCAAGATCAGGCATTCGTGCGTGATACATTAGGAAATGCGCGCTGGCTAAGCCGCGCCATTGCACAACGCAATGAAACAAGTATCAAAATCGCTGCTGAAATTGTACGCATCCAAAAACCATTTCTAGAGCATGGATTAGAGCATATGCGCCCACTCAAACTGAAGACCGTCGCTGATGCCGTCGGTGTGCATGAAAGTACAATCAGCCGCGTCACCTCTTCGCTGATGATGCAAACCCCACAGGGCACGTATCCACTCAAAATCTTCTTTAGTACTGCCATCGAACTGGGAGGCGATGACGAAGGAGTTTCTGCACGTGTGGTACGCGAAAAGGTCCGCAGCCTTGTAGGCGCAGAACTGCCGGGTAAACCCCTGAGTGATGAAACCATTGTACAAGAACTGAACAGGACAGGCTTAAACATTGCCCGGCGCACTATTGCCAAGTACCGCAAACTGGACAAGATCCCTTCATCGTTTCAGCGCCGTCGTAACTATCAATTGCGGGGCATAATATAAGGCTGCAGTCCACTCCGCTGAAGTCAGCCGTTCTGAGGGTGTGCGGGTCTACTGAGCAACCGCCCAAAGCTGGGCTTGCGGGTCGCTGCGGGCTCAGCTACTGCTTCGACCGCTGCCTTGCGCATTGAAGGTCCACTAATCTCAAAACGGACCGCCTGATGCACAAGTCTGTCAAGAATGGCATCGGCGAGCGTCGGATCAGAAATGATGTCATACCATTGTTCGACAGGCAGCTGGCTTGTGATAACAGTAGATTTCCGCTCATAGCGCGCATCCACGATCTCCATCAAATCACGACGCTGAGTGGCCGTCATGAGATCTGGGCCCCAATCATCCAAAATCAACACTTCAGCACGTGCAATCCGTTTGAACAAACGATCGTAAACTTCACTAGCCTTTGCTGTCGCAAGTTCCGCAAACAATTGCGGCATACGGAAGTAGAGAACACTATTATCCATTTTGCAGGCTTCATGCCCTAACGCACAAGCAAGAAAAGATTTTCCGACACCACAGGGTCCTGTCATCAAAATTGTGCGATGGCTTTTGATCCAGCTACCATCGCCCAAAGCTTCAAAAGCTGCACGATCCAATGTGCGATCAGTGTTATAATCGACAGTTCCCATTGTTGCGTCTGGTTCTCGCAATTTAGCGGCACGTAACCGGCTTTTCAGGCGCGTTGCATCTCTCATGGATTTTTCGCGAGCGACCATGTGACTGATCCATTGGCTTGGGTCCTGTGTTCCCTTCATATCCTGAGACACAAGTTCGGCGAAAACATCGGCCATACCATCCAATTTAAGAGAACGGAGAGCTTCGTAAGTAGCGTTTGTAGTCATCGTTATTTCCTTTCGGTGAAATGTTGCGGCCCACGAATATTGCCATGAGAAATCCCAGGCGAAGGGGCTTCTGAGATGGCTTCCGATCTACTGGTCTCATCATCTAAAATTGCGACAATGGACCAAAGTGTACAATCGCCTTGCTTCAACGAGAGCGCACAAGTTTTGTCAAGTATTTCAGGACCACAGGCCTGTGATAAGGTCATCATGTCCACCCAAACATGAGTTCCATCCTCACCGTCAGGCAACATATTCAGAATGTGCATCAGCGCATTTTCAATATTTGGCCCTAGCGCACGCACCTCATCCAACGTTGTTATGTTTTCAGGGTCAGCGGAGGTTTCGATACCCTCAACGGCTTGCAGCTGATCATCCGATAGTATCACGGGTGAATTTGCCACTGGCTCAAGCTGCAGCACCAGTTCGGGTAATTTGGAAGTGCCTGAAGCTGCGTGGCGTGCACTGATCCTTTGGGACAGGCTCTTGATTCTACCTCGTATGCTATCTTGGTACATTTTTCTTTTTTTGCCGAACACATCACCACCAGCGGCAATAATCTGTTTGTTGATTTCAACCTCATTACGGGCTTGAGTCATAGTCATTTCAGGGAACATACCCAGCTCAATCTCCCGGCGCTTCGCATTTACTATAATACGGTGAACCCATAGGCGTTCACCGTTGGCCCTGGCCTTTAAAAAAACTCCAGCAGTCCATCCTAATTGATCCAATTTTCGCTTGGAAAATTTCACTCTTGATCTGGACTGGTTTGCGGCAACACTGCCGCGGTTCAAATTATCAAGCATTTTGATTTAAAAACCTATTTTGTATATTCAGGAAGACGACAGCCAGACGCCCCTTGTTTCTATTCAAACTGGATTTCGAGTTCGATCCGGCGGTTTTTTTCGCGACCTTCTGCGGTGAAATTATCTGAGATCGGTTTGGTTTCACCGAAACTGACTGCGGACATTTCACGCCCCAGCACAGGACTGATTGCCTCGATTTCTTGCACCACGCTTGCGGCACGCGCAGCGGCCAGATCCCAGTTGTCACGATATAGTGCACCAAAGGCGATCGGCACATTATCAGTATGACCGGCAACAATCACACGACTGTTAGGATCATTGGCTACGCTAGCCAACTCTTCAATGATGGTTTGTGCCTGCTCTGTCAGCACGGCAGAGCCTGAGGGGAAGGCACCACCGGTCCCTAGATTTACAAATACTTTGCCATCCCGTTGTTCTACGGTAACCAAACCCTGCTCAATTTCGGCCCGAAGGTTTGCGCGTAGCTGATCTTCTGCTTCGCGTGCCTTTTCTGTAGCCCGCGCCATCTTTGCCAGAGCTTCATCAACAGTAGCACCGCCACTCGCCTGTTGTTGGCGCTGAATTTCTGACACCATGGAAATTAGATCATTCAATGTTTCATCCAGCCCTCCGAAGAGCACTTCTTGCTCCGCTTTGCCAGTCGCAAGACCCGCGATCTCCAGCGCCTGTCCTACACGCTGAAACTTTTCAATCAGTTCTTGGGGCGAAGCGTCCGTTGCATTCATATCAACGACAACTTTACCATCTATAATCTCTGCTTCAATATTCACCGCATTTCCGATCTGCTCTAGTGCTGCAGCGAGCTTTTCGGCATCAGACATATTTTCGTTTTCAGCAATATTATTGGAATCTTCACCACCCAAGCCCTCTTGATCGGCCTCACCCTCCAGTGATTTATCTTCTCCATCCTTATCCCGATTGTCAGACGGAATTTTCAGTTCAGGCTCACGAATTTCAGTAGTCTCTTGCGTCAATTCTTCCGTGACCGAAGGAGATGGTGAGGGGCTGAAATTCATATCCAGAACTGTCGTTCCTTTAGGCTGCTCAACCACCGGCACAATACGCTGCACCCCGAAGGAATCCTTCAGTGAACCCTGGATCTGCTTAAACTTCGGCACGTTCATTTCTGCAAAGGACAGAATTAAAACGAAAAACGCCATTAGTAGGGTGGCAAGGTCAGCGAATGTCGCCATCCAAGCAGGTGCCCCCACAGCGGGACACTTCGGACATTCTTCTTCTTCTTCTTCTGCTACTGCTTCTTCAGCCATTAATCAAGCCTTCCTGGTCCGCAGAGGTTATGCGGCGTCTAATTTTGCTTGCATCTTAGGAGGTAACTTTGTGCCCATTTGATCCTGAATGTTTCGCGGGGATTCACCGCGTGCAATATTTCGAAGACCCAAGATGACCATTTCGCGATAAACGACCTCATAGGCCGTATAGCCCTCAAGCTTGACCAACATGGGAGTAAATAACACGTTTGCCACGATCGCACCGTACATTGTCGTCAAAAGCGCAACAGCCATCGCAGGACCGATTGCCGCTGGGTCACTCATGTTGCCCAACATCAAAACAAGACCGATTAGCGTCCCGATCATCCCCATAGCAGGCGCAAGGTCTATCCAAGCCTTGACTACAAGCTGGTTGGCTTCATGGCGAGATTTCATGGATTTGAGTTCAGAGGTTAATTGTTGCACCAGCTTGGTTTCATCAGCGCCATCAACCAAAAGCTGCATGCCTTTTTTGAAAAATTCCTCTGGCACTTCCTGACCTTCAAGCGCCATCATCCCATCCTTTCGCGCGACAGCCCCTAGTTCGACCATTCGCTCGATCAGGTCGGGCATTTTTTTAACAGGTGGAAGAAATGCCTTTCCCATGGCACTAAAGCTGGAAATAAATGTCGCCATAGGCGTTGTATACATGGCCGCAAAAAATGTGCCGCCGATCACGATCAAGATCGATGGAATATCTACAAACGGCGACAAGCCACCACCCACGATCATGGCTCCGGCAATCATTGCAGCTGTGCCTATAAGTCCAATAAGGGAAGCAATATCCATAGCAGCATCTCCTGTTATAAAGGTTCAAATTTAACTGATGCAAGGAAGGCGCCAATTGACGTAAAACGGGCACCTAAATATTACATAAAGGAAGCAGCATGAAACTCGTCTTAACACTAATTTTGAGTCTGATTGTCACAGGGTACGGCGTGCGACCAGCCAAAGCGCAAGATATCATGGTCTTTGTGCCCAAGGGGCCAATAGTTATTGATGTAATGGCGGGTTTGAGTTGGATGAGGTGCAGCATCGGACAGGTTTGGGAAAATGACAAATGCGACGGGACACCAATCTTGGTACCCTTTGCGGTAACCAAAACAATTATCGCCAGGACCACAAGCAGCATGGGCGATGGTTGGCGCCTGCCAACCCGTGACGAGCTGCAACGTTTGGTCGTGGATCAGGCAAACCCACCAATGATAAATCAGGATATTTTTTCAGAGACACATCCTGGAATCTATTGGAGCTCCGATCAAAATAGATTATTGCCTAACAACTTTTGGGTCGTTAATTTTTTTACAGGTCACAACTATGGACGGGCGCGGGGAAATCAAAATTTCGCGATACGATTGGTACAGGAGCGATGATCAGATTGCGTCGGTGAACGTTACATAGACCTCCAGTATATCGGCCAAAAACTTTAGTTCCTTGATGTTTCCAACAGACCAGTCCTCAGGTGCCAAGAGAGATATGTTAGCTCTACTTTTGCGCGTAAACACCCGAAATTGCGATAAAATTTCTTTACTACTCGTAGGTGCTTTAACTGGGTTTAGTGGATCAAAAAAAAGACCTTTCATGCGTCGCTGGCGCCCAGCCTTATCAAACATAACCGAATTGTAGACAAACTTATGACAGTGATCAAGCGCGTCGTCATCCTCGATTTCCGCGAGAAAAAAAAGCATGTCCTCTGCCGTGCCATATAATTTCTCAGGCTTGCAGTCGGGATATTTCGTGATCAGAGTTTTGGACATGCGATTTGCAAACGCTTCAATGGGCAAATCTCCTAATACGTAACGCTCTGCAATTTTAGCACAAACCACATTCAAAACCCAATCAGGAGCATACATACCTTTGAGATCTTTCTTATTAGTTATCCAAAAACTCGACTTACAAGGTTTTCGTTTTGTGCGAAAATTTCAACAACTCATCCGCTGTAATAAAACCTAATATTTTTTGGTCATCCTTAACAACAGCACTTACCCAGCCTTTATCAGTAAACAGTGCTCGAACAGTCTCGACAGAGTCTGACACGGCGATGTCTATTACGCTATCAGTGAGCGTGGCCATTAGCCGCATCAACTTCCTATTACTATCAGTCATTTCGGAAAGCTTAGCATATGCTACTTGCAGCGCATCAACACATGCAATGAATGTCCCGTCGTCTTCTACCACAGGCATGTGACGATAGCGTTTCTCAATCATCAGCAACAGAGTGTCAGAACAATTTGTATCCCGAGTTGCCACGTCCAAATTGAGCTTCATCACCCGAGAGATAGGCCACTCCATAATACTCACCCCATTTGCAGCAATCGCACGTACTATATCCCGCTCAGATAACAGCCCAACCAGCTTGCGCTTCTCATCAACCACAGCGGTCAGCCCATACGTGTTCTTTGAAAACACATTGATAGCAAAGGACACACTGTCGGTTTCGGAAAATGTTAGCTGCCCAACCATCCCCTCGCTATCAATAATGCCGCCAAGACGGGGAAGTTTACTTTTTAAAATGTCGTGCGCTGTTAATGCCAAGGTAAAATCCTTTTTCAAATCATGTTAAGCTCTTGAATACGCAGAAAGAGCTGCCTGAACCTTACTACGCCTGCCGCGTGTCTCTCGAAGAATTTTAGCCAACGCATCCTGAGATTTACCATGGCGCTCCTTGATCTGCCTAAATCGAACCAATTCCTTGATATCAGGGACCGTTGCTGTTTCCAGCAGAGTAGACAGGCATTCAAAAAATTCCGCGTTAATACTATCTGCCGCATCAAAATCTCTATCCAAAACAGCTTTGTCTAAGAATGCCTGTACAGCATCCAAACAGGACAGCAGGTCCGACAAATTTCTGACATTTACAGGATTACTTAATTTGCTGCCAGGCATCCAAGATTTCCAACATTGAGTTATGAGCCTGATCAATCCGAGAAGTTTCATCTCCGCGCATCAGCTTGAGCGTTTGTTGTCGAGTGTACTCATACAATTGAAACAAATTTGTGGATACATCTCCACCCCGTTCAAAATCGAGGCTGGACTGCAGCACATAAACTGATGTCAAAACGCGTGCTACATGCGTTTTGAAAGGCTCCGATCCTCGCTCGGTTCCATAGGACAGAACCCCCAAACTACGGGTCAAATACTCCAGAGTTGCTTTGATCAGGTGATGACTGCTATCCACATCGAAGCCAGGTTTTTTTTGCTGTTGCTGATAAACAGCCGCTGGACTTAACGTTGACATGAAACAAAACCTCCTTCAATTGCGACAGTTAATACTAATGATTCTAACGACTGCCTTGCAACATTGTTTAACTTAATTTTGAATTATTTCTTCCAATCCGTCGTCTGAGAAGACGAAAGTGTCTTTAAGGAATTGCTCCACCGACAAGGCGTCAACAAGCATCAGACCATCAGTAATCTTATTAGATTCGTTGACACCGATCAGCGTGACATTAGCCTCAGCCAATGCTCCCAAGCCCTCTGTGTCAATACCACCTATATTCATGTGAGTCAGGATTGTCGCTGGTGATAGCCCTTCAAACAAATGGCTGTATTGCTTGATTGCAGACACTGACCATGTTCCCGGGATAACCATGACAGGCGTCACACGACCATTTGCATTCTGCTCTGTAACCCACTCAAGTGCATCCACGATAGCGCTCGGTTCTGCGAAATCACAGTCTATGACATCGGCATGGGTAATCGAGACCGTGGTGTACAGCGACAGGTGTCGAAACTCTGCGTTCAGCAGAGAGGCGTACCGTTCAAGTCGTGTGTCGTTGATGTACCCACCTTGGGCCAACTGAATAAATTGGGGGCGGGAGGCAGTGCTTTGCAAACGTTCAAAAGCCAATTGCGCGGCAATCGTTGTCTTGCCACTGCCAGGCGGGCCAAAGACAAACAGGGTACAGTCCTCATGGACAATTGAAGTCTCTTCCTCGGTGGCAAGCCGCTGTGCCAACATTTTGCAGGCATGATCCCGCTGCGCCTCTTGCGTATGAAGATCCGGAGCCACGGCACAAGCCAGCGCGATATCTTCTGGAAATCCATAGTTGAATATTGTCTTGCGCGGCAGATCAGGCAAAGCCACGCCGCCTGCAGAGGGCAGAGATAATACGGGCTGTCCATTGGCACCACCTATAACGTCATTCTGAAGAGGGCCACCATAGGGTGCTAGTGGTTGATGATCGCTTGGCACGCTCATGGGCTGCACCATGTCGGCAAAAACCTGGCTGTCCTGCGGTACCGCAGTTGGAATTTGAGCGCCCCGCCCAGTCAAGGGAATACCCACTGGTGCGGGGACCTGTTCAAGACGTTGGCGGTACATCTCCTCAAACTGCGCGGCATCAATGATTTGTTTTGCATCAGAGATAGCAAGATCAGCCTGATCCATAGGATTGACCGTGCCCACGTGGCTAAACCCAAACTCTACATCAACGCGGGGCTCGACAACGCCGGACGATTGCGCACGAGCATCAGAAATCGGTGCGGCTTGCAATGGGGCTGGCTGCTGCAAAGTACTGCGCTGCTCTCGGGCGCGGCGCAGCGCCGCACCCAAGTCCACCGCCTCAGTTGGCAAGGATTGTGACCGCGGGTTTTCCCACACCGGCTGGCTGGCCACGCTCACTTCCTTCACCGCCCGCACCTCTGTCATATCGCCCACCCGCTTGACGGACAGTATCATAGCGTCGTCTCCCAACTCCCGGATAGCCTTTTCCATGGCAGTGTCGGTATCGAAGGCTCTAAAGACATGTTCCGTCATAAAATTTGGCCCTTAGGAAATTTTGAATATACGGCTTGAAATGAAAATTTGGTCATTGGTCTGATGGCCCTTCTGCTTCACCCGACACGGTAGCAATAATCTCCACCTTACGGCCATCAGGCAGTTCTGTGAACGATAGAACGGGAAAATCAGCAAGGTGCTGGCGCAAAAAGACGGAAAGCTTGCTGCGGATTTTGGGAGATACAACAAGGAAAGGCTTCTTATCTGCCTCTACCTGCTCCTCGTTGATACGCACCAGTGATTGCACCATACGCTCGGCCAGACTGCTATCCAAAAGCAATTGGTCTCCCTCCGATTGCTTCGCAGAATTGATAAGCAGATGTTCAAAGTTGCTGTCTAGTATAATTACCGGCAATGGAGCATTTAGCGGTGTTGTTTGCTGGATCAGCAGGCCTACCAGATGGGGCCTCAGCGCCTCAGCGGTTTCGGCGACCCCAAGATTCTTACTGGCCATTTCCGAGAGTAGCTCCAAAATCCGACGCATATCGCTGATTGGGATGCGTTCCCGCAGAATTTGACGCAATACGGCCGTCAAATTATGTAGAGGCATCAGCTTTGGAACCACAGATTGTACCAACTGCGGCACTACCTCGGAAAGGTTATCAAGCAGTTCCTGTACGTCATCCAGCCCAATTAGGTCAGCTGCGTGTTTATACAAAATTTGACTGAGATGCGTGGCAAGCACGGTCTCTGGTGCAATGATTACATAGCCATTCGCTTCTGCTTCGAACTCGAGTTCAGGTGGTATCCATGTCGCATCAATCCCAAACGTCGGCTCTTTGACGTCAATCCCTTTTACCTTAATCCGAGAAGTCCCGCTTGGCAGTGCAAGTTTTTTATCGGGATATATCTTGTCCTCAGCGACAACTATCTGACCTACCTTAATCCGGTATTCATTGGCTTCCATGCCCAGATCGTCACGCACCCGCACGCCTGGCAAAACAAAGCCTAAGGCTTGCGACACCTCCTTGCGCACTGTGGTTATGCGCCTGGCCAGTGGGCCGCCATTGTCGTTGTCTATAAGCGACAGAAGAGGATAACTTAGAAGAAGGGTTACTGCTGAAAGATCCGCAACATCTGTCACCTTCAGGCTATTCGGGTCACGATCTTCTACGGCTTTGGGCTTGCTCTCAAGGTCCTCTGCAGAGTCGTTTGTTTCTTCCTTGTAAAAAGCATACCCTGCAGCAGCTGCAGCCAAGGCCATGCCCCCGAATAACAATGTAGGCATGCCGGGGACCAGACCGATAAGGCCAAGAACGCCCGCGACCGGAAACCACGCACGGGACATAGCCACTTCGCTTTTGATATGCTCGGCCATGTCCTGACTGGACGAAACCCGCGTCACGATTATTGCGGTGGCAATCGACAGCAGCAGAGAAGGGATCTGCGCCACAAGCCCATCCCCAATCGACAAAAGGACATAAAGTTGTGACGCTTCAGCAAGCGAAAGATCATGTTGCAACATTCCGATGGCAAGGCCGCCAATGATATTGATCGCAAGGATCAGGATACCGGCAACGGCGTCACCCTTCACAAACTTGGATGCCCCGTCCATCGCGCCATGGAACTCTGCCTCCCGCGCGACATCCTCGCGGCGTTTAGTTGCTTCCTCTGCTGTGAGAACGCCCGCATTCAAATCTGCGTCGATCGCCATTTGCTTGCCCGGCATCGCGTCGAGGGTGAAGCGCGCAGATACCTCCGACACGCGCCCTGCGCCTTTTGTGATGACGACAAGATTGATGATCACCAGAATCGCAAATACAAAAATACCGACAACAAAGTTTCCCGCAATGACAAAAGCCCCAAAGGCTTCAATCACCTGACCGGCAGCACTGGTCCCTGTGTGCCCCTCGCTCAGCACGATCCGGGTGGAGGCCACGTTCAACGCTAGCCGAAGAACGGTTGCCAACAGTAACAAGCTTGGAAAAGACGAAAAATCCAAGGGCCGGTGGGTTTGCAAGGCAACCATTAAAATCAACAGGGACATCAGGATGTTGACCGTAAAAAATAAATCTAACAGGAGGACTGGAAGGGGAAGAACCATCATCCCAACCAGCATCAATATGCCGAGCGGCAAAGCCGCTCCGCTCATGACGCGCCCAAACCCGCGCCATTGGACTAATGGTTCTGACACACTCATATCATCAAACGCCCCAACACAGCCCATACCCTTACGGAAAGAATTCCCAAGCTATAAGAGGCAAGTCTTGTGCCATGGGGAAGAATCTACAGATTTTTACCAAAATAGTGAGCAGTGGCACAACATATGCATGAACAGTTAAATCACAGAGCGTCCGGAGTACATATACATGCGCATCACTACAACATTAGGATTAATGAAGCCTTTGGCAGCGCTGTCGGCCTTATTAGCTTTAGGAGCGTGCGATTTGCAAATGTCTACCATCGGCGGTGCCACTGCCGTTCAAGACATTTCATCAATCAAAGTTGCGCTCGACGCCGCGGATGTAGCAGTACAAAAACAAACTGTTCTCACAATTATTGGGACCGGCTACGCCACGATTTCTGCGCAACCTGCGCGCAACATCAACCAAAAACGCCTGATGGCCATTCGCGTTGCGCGGCTGGACGCGATGCGTGAACTGACCGAACAAGTCTACGGGTTGAGCGTCAACTCACGGACAACGGTAATCGACGCGGTCCTTCAGAACGACACCACCCGTGCCTCTGTCGATGGAACCGTCCGCGGTGCTCGAACCCTGCGTATCAATCCAGTTGGCAGCGACACTTATGAAGTAGTTCTGGAACTGGACCGCGACATGGTCGCGCGCATCCTGAAAGCCGTACGATAAAAATTGATGCAGGTCATGAAGCCATTCACAAAACAGCATACGAGCCGGGTTCTGGTCATTTTGGCGGCCATTTTGCTATTCTTGATGGCAGTAGCACCGACAACTGCAGAAATGGTGCGTGTTGTTGGACGCGCTGCCTATGTGGACGGCAATACAAGCTTAGCACAGCGCCACGCCCTTGAAGATGCTCTCTACCTTGCCGCCCTAGAAGGTGGTGCCGATGTGTCGGGGTTTTCCATGACCAACCAAGGGGTACTGACCGGCGACAGCATATTAATGCAGCCAACCTACAGAATCCTTGACTACTCGATCCTGCATGAAGGTCGCTCTGGCCCT
>Ga0222630_1001047_pt1 | contig 12853 bp, 12 predicted proteins | sample AntAcemetagenom3_FD_179842 | JGI IMG/M metagenome (GOLD analysis project Ga0222630, IMG submission 179842) | Saline water microbial communities from Ace Lake, Antarctica - #3 | ecosystem: Environmental > Aquatic > Non-marine Saline and Alkaline > Saline | place: Antarctica: Ace Lake | collected...
GGGGGGTCGTTTGGGCGGAAGGGGGGGAGCGACCGCGCGCGCGGCGACGAACGATCGCGAATCCGAGACGCCGGCGCGTCGCGATCGGCCGGGGTCGCGCGGTCGCCGGGAATAAACGCCATGGACCACGACTAGGGTGATTGCTCATACAGACGGAAAAGACGAATAGATGCGTTTGTTTTTGTGTGCGTAACGACAGAGATACTTCGTGTAACAGTAACACGATCGCGATGCCCTTTCTTATTAGTCACCGTCGCCCGTTGCTTTTGGTTTTAGGGCACACGGGCAGGAGCAGTTCTTGGGAAATGCTGACACTGGTATTTTCAAAAATTAAACTCTCCTCCCCTCCCCAAATCGCCTCTTCACACGTCGTGGCGCTTCAACCCGTTTGCCACGATGTCCGCCTCCGCGACGGCCGGCGCCCCCCCCCCCGCGGCGGCGAGGCGGGTTCCCGCGACAATGGACAACTTCGAGAAGGTGGAGAAGATCGGGGAGGGGACGTACGGGGTGGTGTACAAAGCGCGGAACCGACTGACGGATGAGATCGTGGCGCTGAAGCGCATTCGTCTTGAACAGGAAGAAGAGGGCGTGCCATCCACCGCGATACGCGAGATTTCGCTGTTGAAGGAGCTTAAGCACGAAAACATCGTGAGGTACGTTTCGTTTGGGTGTTGTTTACGGTGGTGAAGGGAAAGGGAAAGGGACCAACACAAACACAAGGGGACTCCCACGACTCGATCAATCACCGACTGACTTCTCACCTCCCTGTCACTGGCGGCAACAATCGCCCAAATCTACATCTCGCAGCCTTCACGACGTGATCCACCAGGACAAAAAGCTGTACTTGGTGTTCGAGTACCTTGACGTTGATCTTAAAAAGCACCTGGAAACGCACCCGCACATCGGGAACGACAAAAGAGCGGTGAAGGGGTTCGTGTACCAGATGTGCGCGGGGATCGCGTATTGCCATTCGCACCGGTGCGCGCTGGGCTTTCCCAAATCCGCCACACCGGCCGTTTACCTGCCACGTATGGAGTGCAGTCACGGCAAACGTCTTACCACTACAATGGAGTAGGGTAATGGAGTGCAGTTATGCAAGTCTTACCACTACAATACGTGCACCTCAGTCCAAGACTGTTTGCCCACGTGTATAAATCGCCCATCACTCCCGACTGCGACTGACCTTTTTCGTTCCCGACCCCAGCGTTTTGCACCGCGATTTGAAACCGCAAAACGTGTTGGTGGACCAGAGCAACAACAACTTGAAACTCGCGGATTTCGGGTTAGCGCGCGCGTTCGGGATCCCGGTCAGGGCGTACACGCACGAAGTCGTGACGCTTTGGTACCGCTCGCCCGAGATTTTACTCGGCGCCAGGCACTACAGCACGCCCGTGGATACGTGGAGCATCGGGTGTATTTTCGCGGAGATGATCAACCAGGCACCTCTTTTCCCGGGCGATTCCGAAATCGACCAGCTGTTTCGCATTTTCCGAGTGTTAGGCACCCCCGACGACGACACCTGGCCTGAAGTCACCACGCTTCCGGATTACAAATCCCAATTTCCCAAGTGGAAACCCAAGCCGTGGAGCGAGATTTGCCCCGCGCTGGACAATGACGGCATGGATCTGATCTCCAAACTGCTCGCCTACGCGCCGCGCGCGCGGCTCAGTGCGAAGGTGGGTGTTGCGTTTCCCAAATCAGGCGACACACTGTTTTATCTCTCAGCTGGTGACTGTTGTCCATACATCGCGATATACAAGACTGACACTTTCTTTTTTATCGAATCAGGACGCGTGTGCGCACAAATGGTTCGACGATTACGAACCCGCGCGGAGGGACTACCCTGGGACGGTAAAAGAGGTGGGGGATACACACGGGGGTGGGAAGAAGGGGGAGAAAGTAGCGTAGAGCGAGTGTAGAGCGGGTTTGTAAGTCATGCAAAACATTTTGTTTTCGCATTCGTGTCGCCGCGCTGTTATTTGTCCATCGCTGGGCATCCTCTCGTTGCTTTGTTGGTCTATCCCCCGGGGGTCTATTGCTGGTCATCCTCTCGTTTCCTCTTCGCCTCTTCACGCTTAGATTCCTCGGCGTAAAACGTGAGGATTTCGAAATGCTTGCCCTTCGCCGCCTCCGTGCACGCGTTTTCGTTCCAAGGACAGCCGTTTAAGCGCGCCCATCGCAGCAGTGAAAGGTGTCCGCCCGCCGCCGCCGCGGAGCACGTCAATGCGTTCCACGGGCAGCCGTTCGTACGTAAAAACCTCAGCACTGGGAGGTACCCACCAGCTGCCGCCGCGGCGCACGTCTTTTCGTCCCACGCCATTGCCCAACCCGCGCAACCACTTCAATGCCGGCAGATTACCGTCCGCCGCCGCCTTCGTGCACGTCGCCGCGATGTTCGATCTGAGTATCGTCACCTCCGCGGAGATGACCACGGTATCGTCGCGTGACACCAAGCCCTTCGCCGGGTCCTTCATGGCAGCCACAGACACGAGATTCGGACTACCCCAAGCAGAGCCTTTATCGCTCACTTTGAACGTCATCTTTTGGTGTGATGTCTGAATGGAACGAGCGTTGATAGTGGCTTCGGACTCATCGTCGCTCTTCGCGGCGCCGTGCACTGTAAACCTTAAACTCACAGTCTGCTCCCAGCCGTCGGGAAAGATATCACTTTCTGCCGCGTCAAGGAACACCGAAACGTGCTCATGAGGGTCAGCATGCCCGAGGGGATACACCAAGATTTGCCACGCAAACCCGCCGACGATGAACTTTTCGGAGTAAAGCTGCTTTTGCTCGATCTTACCCCAGTCGGGAATGATCCATCGGTGCGTGCCTTGCATCGCGCGTGGGTCGGGTGGCTCGCTGTCGGTTAGGGCGAGGGGTGGCACCTCGTGTTACCGGTGGCCGAACGCGCGTCGCGGTTTCACCTCAACAGCGGACGGCGCGCCTCGTTGTGAGGAAGGAGTCGGGAGTCGTGCCTTGTCAGAGTTTTCGGCGCGTCCAAGCGTTACGATTTTCTGGGAAGTGCCAACAGATTGCAGCCGGGAAAGTACGAGTGACCCTTCTTTTTTTTCAACCTTCCTTCTTTCGCAATCGTGTTTTCGTTCATATTCAAGTCGTATCGATATCACCCCTGGTTTCCCTACCCCCGGTCATCCTCTCGCTTCCGCTTGGCGCGTTCGCACTCCTCCGCGTAGAAAGTTAGCACGGAGAAGTGCCCGCCCTTCGCCGCCTCCGCGCAGGTCGTTTCGTCCCACGGGCACCCGTTTAAGCGCGCCCAAATCAGCACCTCGAGGTGTCCCCCCCTTGCTGCCGCGGCGCACGTTTTTTTATCCCACGCCGTGCCTATTTCCCTCAGCCACTGAAGCGCGGGAAGGTTGCCGTCTCCCGCCGCTTTGGCGCACGTAGCTTCCATGTTCGACGCCAAAACCTTCACCTCCGCGGTGATTGTTACGGTATCGTCAAGACTCACCAGCCCTTTCGTCGGGTCGTTCATATCAGCTACAGGCACGAAGTCCATGTGACCCAACGCCTTGCGAGTGCCGTCGAAGGTTGCTTTGAGGTAGTGCGTGCGCACGGATCGGTCGCGCCGGACGGCGGCGGGCTTCACGGCTTTCGCTTTCTTTGGGTTTCGAGTTGGCTTTCGGTTTCGAGCACTCGCCGGTCGTCAAACCTCCCTCCACGGAAAGCTTGTACCCCGCCGTGACCTCCCACCCGTCCGGTAACCCCCCCGGGTCCGCGGCTCTTAGGTACATGGAGACGTGCTCCTCGCACGCACCCTGCGCCGCGCCTCGGGGGTACAAACGGATGCGCCACGCGAACCCGCCTATCACGAAAATCTCCGAGTGCAGCGCTTTCTCGCTGTGCGCGCACAAAAAACTCCACTTTGGAATCTGCCATTTGTGCGTGCCAACCATCGTGTACATCGCGTGTGGGGGGTCGTGTGCGCAATTAGTCGTCGAGTACGGGAACGGGGGACTTGGAGGTACCACGTGCCGATCGCGATGCCGCGGTTTCGCGCCGTAAACACGCGGGCGGACGCGCGCCTCGGTGTGAGGAGTCGTGGCTTTTGATTAGATGGCGTTTCTTTTTTCGAAAAACTTTCTGGGAACGTCCGATGACTCCCGGATTAGTGAAGTTGACGTTCACTCCATGGCGCACCATCGTTCAGGGCGATGAACGCGCCTACGCGAACTATAACGTCGTATTACGCCCCGTACAGGGGCCACGACGTTTCTCACCTCGCAACTGTGTTACAAGAGTTACGTAAACAACACGGAAGCATCACGTTCTTAGCGGGGGACTCTTCGTTGGATAACAAATATTGGTTCGATGAATGGGCGCCTGCGAGAAACGGGTACGAGCATGTTCTGCGACCACAGGTCATGAAGAAAGACGTGTGCTACTGGATGAATGATGAACCGGGAAGGAGGGGTACTGGTACGGACAGTGCGAGTAGTGTTGGGTGCTTGAACACCGCGGTGGAGGCGACGAGTTTGGACGACCGAGCGTGTGGCAGGTTGACACAGGATGTTTTTCTGCGAGACAACATGACTAGCGACGACACGCTAATCGTGAGCGTGGGGGGAAACGACGTGGCGCTGGCGCCCACGGTGTGCACCGCAATCAACATGGGTTTGCTGACCAGGTGTGCTCCGGGGTGGTGTTTCGGCCGGGAAAGCGGGCGGGATACTACCGGGTACGGAGGTCGAGGTGGAAAAACAAAAAATAAAAGCAGCATCTGTCCGCTGGTTTGTTGCGCGCCCAACCTGTACAAACTTTTCGGCGATTGCGGCCGCCCGGGGTGCGGCATCACCGGGTGCGTCGCCGGCACGTGCTCCTGCCCTTGTGGGTTCGGTTACGTCGTGGATTTGTTCGGGAGCCGGGTGGAGAACTACGTCAATCGCTTGTGCGAGAAAACGAAACCAACGAAGGTGTTGATTTGTACGATCTACCACCCATTGGAAAAAGTGAAAGGCGCTACGCCGTCCTGGGCGGACGCCGCGTTGACTGCGCTCGGGTACGACGCTGAGCCAGATAAAACCCCAAAGGGTGATTCGCGCGATTCACGACAGGGCCACTTGTGGGATTAAAATAAAAGGAGTGACGAACGTTGGTACGGCCTTGGTCCTTTCCCAAACTCAGGCACCTACGTTTGCCCAGACAAGGCCCTGACACTTTTCCTTCACATTCACAGTACCGGTGCCGTTGTTCGAGTTACTAAACCCGACCAAACCCGACCGACGCGGCGGACTACGAACAGCGCGTGGAGCCCAGCGTACGCGGGGGGGGTGGAATGGCAAACGCGTTTCGGGAAATACTGGAGTCGGGATAGGGATAGGCTATATAATAGGCGTTTAATTAGACTAGCAACATAAGCAGTCGGATCGTTCAAGACGACATTCGTTCGTGTAGCTTTCTTATATTAAACTCAACCGTAGTAGTACCACATGTAACATCCATAAACCTTTCAATACTCGTATTGAACGAAGGTTTACTTGGTGGTCGTCTCCGCCAGCCGTTTCGCTCGTTGCGCCGCGAACCTCGCCGCGAGCTGAGCACTCGGTCCTTGTTTCTTAACTGGCGTCTTCACGTTTCCGTGTTCGTCAATCTCGCATGGCAGCGCCGCCGCGGTGTTCGTGAAGACGTTCAACACGGTAAACGCGAGGATCGGTGACAGGTCGATTGTCCCGCCAATCGGGGGGATGATGCCCCGGAACAAATTAAGGTACGGATCGCACAGCGTGGCGAGGGGGTACACGATTTGCGAAGGCGGGTTCGGGAACCACGTTAAAATCAGCCGGCCGATGAGTAACGTGTTGTAGATGTTGAGCGTGCTGAACAGCCCGCTGGTAATAACGGACTCAGCGACGCTGTCCCCCGGGATCATCGCCGCGAACTTGCCGTGTCGAAGCGGTGAGTACGTTCGGGTCAACGAAATCGACGCAGGTGACAGGGTTGGCGACCGAGAGGCGTGCCCTGCGTTCGCCTCATCCACCACCGTGGTCACTCGGGCCACCGCGCGATCCACCGCTCTCCGTGCCGCGCCCCGCACTTCGTCCATGCGGTTCGCCAGGTCGTGTAGGGGAGCCACGTCGCGCACCGCGCGAGCCAGAATCTGCACCATGCCGAGGGAAGCGCGTGGAGTTCTGGGGGGGGGCAGACAGGTGGGTCGCAAGGTGACTGGATGAAAAATATCGAAACGTGGCGTACTTTGCTCTTCGTCGCTGATGCGGGGACACGGAGGACGGAATTTATTACTGCTTTTACTCAGCCCTTACTCAAGCCATCTCTCCGGGTGCCACGTCGGCCGAATTTAGCACGAAACGCGGACTGCCGAGGCTGCGGAGGTGTTGAATTCGACGATGCACCGTTCGTTGTCTTCGTTTTGTTCTGCTTCTGTTTTCCGAAATGGATTTGCTTTTATTACCTCAAAAAAAAACAGCGGCGGAGTTTTTTTCGCGAATCGCGTGCGTCCCAAACGACCGCGCCCGCCCTCTTCTCGCACTACTCGACGCGCGCGTGCACGCCCGCACCGTCTTCGGTTACTCACACATACCATGTCCGCCATGTCCGCTATGGTCGCGGTGGCCCCTGGTGTCCAGGTGAGTTTCCCTTGACGCGTTTTTCCGGCATCGCGCCGCGACATTTGCAATGGATATCGCGTGCGCGATGGCGCTTTGCGTCGCCGCCGACCCTTCGCCTTTGACGACCACCGCGACGCGTGTTTCACCCCGATTCTGACCTTCTCGTATCCTCCCACTATCCCCTATCAGGCCAAGTTCGGCGCCAAGTCAAACACGGTAAAGGCCCGCCGCGCTGTCGTCGTCGCGGCGGTGACCGAGCCCGAGGCGATTGTCGCGGACAAGCCCAAAAAAGACAAGAGCGAGTTCAAGAAAAAGTTTGTCAAGAAGAACGTCACCGTGCAGGACGCGGACATCGTCATCGGCGCGAGTTTCCCCGGGAAAGTGGTACGTCGCGCGGTCTCTTTGTGGCGTGCGGAAGTAGCTACGCATGCGAATTCGGACGTTACCCAATCGCGACTGCCAGCACACCACGCTTATCGGACCCGACCGGAAGCGCGTTTTTCATCATCGCATGTTTTTCTCGAAAAGAAGACGTCACGCGGAACGGCAGGGTTGAGGGTTTTGGTTTTTACATAGAGGAATGCGAATTTCTTTTTCGGGTGTCGGGGGTCGGGCGCGCGCCGCAGTGAGTAGCTCGCTTCAAACCACCGTTCTTTGCACAACCCTACCTGCACAACCCTAACCCTGAACCCCAAACCCTAAACCAACCCACAGAAACGCGTCCAGGAGTACGGGTGCTTCGTGGATTTCGGCGCAAAGAACGACGGTTTAGTGCACATCAGCGAGCTGACGGACGGTTTCGTGGAAAACGTGGCGGACGTGGTGAGTCAGGACCAGGACGTGGTCGTGTACGTCAAGTCCATTGATTCGGAAAAAGGCCGCATCTCGCTTACCATGAAAACCCCGCCGTCACCGGAAGACATGGCTGCGAACTTGGAAAAGGAACAGGAACGCGAGGCGAAGTTCCAGGAGCGCAAGACACAAAAAAAGCAAGCGGAGGCGGCCATGAGCAAGTTGAAAAACATCAAGAAAGGCCAACAAATAGACGGCGTGGTGAAGTCCGTGCAGCCGTTCGGGGCGTTCGTGGAGATCCAGGATGGTATCGAGGGCTTGGTGCACGTCACCGAGATGAGCGACGATTATAACATCGAAGTTGCGGATTTCGTGAAGGAAGGCCAGACCGTGTCGGTCCGAATCATTGGCATCGATGGTGGGAAAATAAAACTGTCGATGAAAGAAAAACTCGACTTGAAAGAGATGGTCAAGGGGATCCAAACCGAAAGCACCGCGGGGGTGATGGAAGTGGCTTTCAAAACCAAGGGTGTCACCCCGGCGCAGTTCCCCGGGTTCGACGCCCTGGAGAAGGCGCAAGCCGCCGCCGCGACCGCCGCCGCCGCCGCTGAAACCGCCGCCGCGCCTGTTAAGGAGGAAGCCGCGCCCGAGCCCGCCGCCGAAGCCGTCGCCGAAGTCGCCGAAGCCGTCGTCGAGCCCGTCGCCGAGCCCGTCACCGAAGCCGTCGCCGAGCCCGTCGCCGAAGCCGTCGCCGAGCCCGAAGCCGCCAAGGAGGAGCCCGTCGCGACTACGGTGAGTGACGAAACGAGCGCCTCCGCCGACCCCGAAGTCTCTTCGGCCTAGGGCGGAACGCCCTAGGTTGAGATAAAATTCATTCGTATAGATGTCGATTTCTCGTATCGATTTCGTGTCGCGCGACCCTTCCCGCGTGTTGCAAATCTGACCGTGACTCCACCCCGAAATGAACACAGGCCGCCCCCGCGCCCGTCGAAGCGACGAAGGAGGCGCCCAAACAGACACAGAAGAAGGACGAGACCGCCGTGCCCGCCGCGTCCACCACGGGCATCACCGCCGCGCAGGTCAAATCGGTTCGGGAAAAGTCCGGCGCCGGCATGATGGATTGCAAGAAGGCACTCGGCGAGTGCGGTGGCGACGAAGAGGAGGCTCTTGTCTGGCTAAGAAAGAAGGGCATCGCCTCCGCGGACAAGAAAGCTTCCCGCATCGCCGCGGAAGGCGCAGTCGGCTCGTACATCCACGCCGGCGCCAGGCTCGGGGTGATCTGCGAGGTCAACTGCGAAACCGACTTCGTGGCCCGAGGCGACCGCTTCAAAGAGCTCGTCGCGGACATGGCGATGCAAATCGCCGCGTGCCCCGACATCGAGTACGTCTCCCCCGACGACGTGGACCCGGCGATGGTCGCCGCTGAAAGAGAGGTGCAGATGAAGATGGAAGACATGCTTTCCAAGCCCGAAAACATCAGGGAGAAGATCGTGCAGGGACGGCTGGACAAGATGGTGAACGAAAAAGCCCTACTCAAGCAGGACTTCATCAGGGACAACGCCAAGACCGTGGAGGATGTGATCAAGGAAGTCACCGCGGAGCTCGGCGAGAAGATCTCAATCAGGCGCTTCGTCAAGTACACCCTCGGCGAGGGCATGGAGAAGCGCGAAGAGGACTTCGCCGCAGAGGTTGAGGCGCAGACCAAGGCGCTCAAGGCGGAGTCGGATGCCAAGAAGGCGGAGCCCAAGGAGGAACCCAAGGAGGAAGAACAGAAGGAAGAGACCGCGAAGCCCACCATTGCCATCACCGCCAAGCAGGTCAAGGAAGTCAGGGACAAGTCCGGCGCCGGCATGATGGACTGCAAGAAGGCGCTCGGCGAGTGCGACGGGAACGCCGAGGAGGCTCTTATCTGGCTTCGCAAGAAGGGCATCGCCTCCGCGGACAAGAAAGCTTCCCGCATCGCCGCGGAAGGCGCAGTCGGCTCGTACATCCACGCCGGCGCGCGTCTTGGGGTTCTCGTCGAGGTGAACTGCGAAACCGACTTTGTGGCGCGCGGCGACCGGTTCAAAGCGCTCATCGCGGACATCGCCATGCAGGTCGCGGCGTGCCCTGATATCGAGTACATCTCCCCCGACGATGTGGACCCGGCGATGCTCGCCGCTGAAAGAGAGGTGCAGATGAAGATGGAAGACATGCTTTCCAAGCCCGAAAACATCAGGGAGAAGATCGTGCAGGGACGGCTGGACAAGATGGTGAACGAAAAAGCCCTACTCAAGCAGGACTTCATCAGGGACAACGCCAAGACCGTGGAGGACGTGATCAAGGAAGCCACCGCAGAGATTGGCGAGAAGATCTCCATCAGGAGGTTCACCAAGTACAAGCTCGGGGAGGGGATCGAAAAGAAAAACGAGGACTTCGCCGCGGAAGTCGCGGCGCAGATGAGGAAGTAAACTTCCCCTTTGCGGCCGGCGCTGGCGCGGGGGAATGGATGGCGTCCCCGCAAAACAGAAAAAACTCGCAAAACCGCAAAACAGTATTAGTCGCGGTTACGCTTAGTCACGCAAAACCCAGTGGGGGTTTTATTCATTGCACAAAACGAAAGAACGTAATGTGTTTATTACGTCTTCGCATCAATTGATCGCCCTCGCCGTACCACTACACCCGGAACAATTAGTCACGTACTCGCGTTTTCGTTTCGCCGCGGTGAGCGGTGATCTCAGTTCTGTTTTTCCAACTGCCCAGTCATTTTTACTTTGTTTCATTTGAACGTGGTCACTGCCGTGCACACCCCGACGCACGCGTCGCGTTCGGTGGTGCCGCGATGCGGGTCTCCACGACCCCGTCCCCCGCGTTGAGGGTTTCTCGGCGGCGGCGAGGAGTGACTCGTTGTTTGTCCTTCGCGTTCGTGGCGTACGCCGCGTACGCGCTGCTCGGTGCTACCGGAAGAAACATGCCCGGGACACACGGATCGAATGGTGGTTCCGCGACACGCGCGTCGCCCGAGTGCGCGGCGAACTCCGCGAAGTGCTGGCAGGCACGTGGTGGTGGTTTGACTGGTACTGAATTGGACGAAACACGCGAGCCGAGCCCCCCTCACGTCGTCACCCTGAAACTCCCCGACGTCGATCCAGCATCTGGCAAGTCCAGAACCTACACCGCGAACCACGTGTTCCACGTGTGCGAGTTCCACGCGCATAACCACGCGAGGTTGTTGGAGGGGGGGGACTTAGTGAGTGGTGGCGGAGGCGGTGGCCGCGGTGGAGGTACTGGTGGTGGTGGTGCGTCTGGTGGTGGCATTGGAGGTACGAGTCAGTCTGAAACAAATGGTAACTCACGCTCGACATCGGCAAGCGCCGGGTCCGTCGTGTTCCACGTCCCCACGAAGGATTGGTCACAAAAACTCACCCCGATCACGCGCTTGTTGCTCGCGGCGTCGTACACGGACGGACACGTCGCGACGATAGGTTTCGTGGAACCTGGGGAGGTTGGCTCCAGCCTTGGTTCAGGCCTTGGTTCGATTCTCGGCGAGAACGGGGACGGCGATACGGAAAACGGCGACGAAACGTTGGCGGGTACCGGCGGCAAAGGCGCTTCAAAGTTAACTCAAATACCGCTACGGTGCGGGTGGCGTGACCGCGGGTTCCGGGTGAGCACGCGGCAGCAGCCGCTCCATGAACGGTTCGTTGTGAGCGCGAATTTGTTTGGCGATGACGACGGAAACGGGTTAAATACCTGCGAACCGACGTTCGGGGTCCCGGCGGGGCGCGGTTCTTACGCCAACCCAGTTTCCTTCGGCGCCAAAAAAGCCGAGCGCGGGGACTGGCTCCCAAAGGAAAGCGACGTGGAGTCCTTCAGACACGCGCTGGATGGTTTGTGCGCTGATGATTCTTTTGGAGGTGATGAATCAAAATCAAAATCTTCACAAACACACGGCAAAAAAGCAGACGCCGCGGCGGCGGCGGCGGCGGCGGCGCTTCTTTCGCAGCCGTGCGGGTCCGGTAGTGACGATGGCAACGAGCACGTCCAACATCTCGTTATTTACCAGAGAAACACGGGACGCGTTCTGGAGAATTTGCCGGAGTTGGTGCGTCGGCTTGAGTTGGCGCTGAGACGGTTCGCGAAGACGACAGATGGAGACGCGCGGCCCGAAAAAGAAAAAGAGGTGTGGAAAATTTCAACCGTCACGCACCACGACGCGTTCCCGCCGTGCTTGCTGCGCCAGTGTCTCGCCAAAGTCACCGTTTTGCTAACCCCTCACGGGTTCCAGAGCATGCTGTACCTGTTTTTGCCACCTAACGCTCACCTGCACGAGGTTTTCCCGCACCGGTACTACAAGCACGGGTACAAGCGCGCGGCGCTGGAGTGGGGGTTGAGCTTTGGGTTCTCGATGTCGCCGCCGCGGTCGGTTTTGTCCAGTCTCATTGGTTACGGGTTCACCACCAACGCATGCATGCAGATGTACTACTGCCGGTACTTAGCGCGGAAGGGGGACGTGTTTTTGACAAATGACGACGTGGATTTGATCGCCAGGAGCGCCGCGGTGGCAAGTAGTCGGGGGCGGACGAGGGGTCGCGCAAACGAGATAGAAACGGGAGGACACGCGAGTGAAAAATTCAAAAAACTCGTGAAATGGGAAGACTCGAGTGATAAACAAGCCACGCGGGCGACGTGCTTAGCGACGTGCGCGGCTAAGCACGGGTGTCAGCTTTTTTCGGTGGATACGGAAAAACAAACCTGCGCGACGCGTTTGGACGCGGCGCAGGGCGAAAAAGACGGCGACGTGTTCGGGGCGGGGATTTACAACAACAAGTGTTACGTCCCAGGGTGTAGGTGATTCTTTTCTTCGAGCAGCTCACTATTACTAATTTCTTCGAGCAGCTCACTATTAATAATAGTCAATTTACACAATAAGCTGAGCTATTCATTCGCGATTTAGTTTGCACTCCGCGCAGGAGCGGTTATGCTTGCCGTGAGGGCAGAGGTTGCACTCCGCGCAGTTGCTTTTCACCTTGCCGTGAGGACAGGGGGTGCACTTCTCGCACTTGTTTTTCAGCTTCCCGCGAGGGCAAGGGTTGCACGCCGCGCAGAAATATTTCACCTTGCCGTGAGGGCATGGGTTGCACTCCGCGCAGTCGCTTTTCAGCTTGCTGTGAGGGCAGCGGTTGCACTCCGCGCAGCTGTATTTCATCTTGCCGTGGGGGCAGGGGTTGCACACCGCGCACTTGTTTTTCAGCTTGCCGTGGGGGCAGGGGGTGCACTCCGCGCAGTTGCTTTTCAGTTTGCTGTGCGGGCAGGGGGTGCACTCCGCGCAGTTGCTTTTCAGTTTGCTGTGCGGGCAGGGGGTGCATTCCGCGCACCTTTCCTTCAGCTTGCCGTGAGGGCAGGGGTTGCAGTCCACGCACTTGCGTCTGTGCTTGCCGTGGGGGCAGTAGGTGCACTCCGCGCAGTGGTGTTTCACCTTGCCGTGCGGGCAGGGG
>Ga0222630_1001050_pt1 | contig 12849 bp, 14 predicted proteins | sample AntAcemetagenom3_FD_179842 | JGI IMG/M metagenome (GOLD analysis project Ga0222630, IMG submission 179842) | Saline water microbial communities from Ace Lake, Antarctica - #3 | ecosystem: Environmental > Aquatic > Non-marine Saline and Alkaline > Saline | place: Antarctica: Ace Lake | collected...
GGGATGGACCTCAGGTGAACTTGGGGTTGGCATGGCATATGACCTCGTTAAACCAGTAAAGATCACCCATCGAATCAGCCTCTACAACATTTGTCGACATCGTTATTGTTCATGCGATTGCCCTGGTGTCTTCGGCGTCCGAACTTGACGGCGCGACCGTCTGCATCCAGACTGGCACCACGACCGAACTGAACCTGGCCGACTATTTCCGCGCCAATGGTATCAGCTATGAGCCCGTGCCTGTCGCCACCAATGCCGAAGGTCAGCAGCAGTACCTTGCCGGTGCCTGTGACGTTTACACCACCGACATTTCGGGTCTTGCCGCGACGCGCGCAACATTTGAAGCCCCCGGTGACCACGTGATCCTGCCGGAAGTCGTTTCCAAAGAACCACTGGGCCCCGCAGTGCGCCACGGTGACAACGCATGGGGTGATATCGTTCGTTGGACAACCCACGCTCTGGTCGCTGCCGAAGAATACGGCGTGACAAAAGCGAACGTGGCTGAACTGGCTGCGGCACCAACCGACAACCCAGAGGTCAACCGCCTGCTGGGCACCGAAGGTGAACTGGGCGCGATGCTCGGCCTGGACGCCGATTGGGCCGTCAAGGTGCTGTCTGTCTCTGGCAACTACGGCGAAATCTTTGAAGCGAACATCGGTGAATCCACCGCTGTTGGTCTGGCACGCGGTCTGAACGCGCAGTGGACCGACGGTGGCCTGATGTATGGCGGCCCGTTCCGTTAATCGCTGATCGCTTGGGGTCCGGCCTTGGTCGGGCCCCTTTCTTCATCCAATCATCCGATATTCTGACCTTTGGCGGGCAAGATCTTTCTTGTTCCCCTGTTGTTGTATCCAGACAGAGGACTGCGCATGGCAGACATTTCTGATCACCCGCGCGAAACATTCCGCATCAGTATGTTACTTTACGATGCGCGCTACAGGTCGCTGACCATTCAGGTGGTCGCAGCCATGCTGATCATGCTGTTCCTGGCGCAACTGGTTGACAACACCGTCACCAACCTAGCTGTTCTGGGCAAGGACATCAGTTTCAATTTCCTGTGGTCCACAGCTGGCTATGACATCAACCAGCAAATCATCCCCTTCACATCGCAGGACACGCATGCGCGCGCCGCCTTGGTTGGGATTCTGAACACGCTGCTGGTGGCGGTGCTGGGCTGTATTCTGGCGACTGTGATCGGCGTTTTCGCAGGCGTGCTGCGCCTGTCCAAGAACTGGCTCGTGGCCCGCGTGATGACGTTTTACGTCGAATGCATGCGCAATACGCCGCTGCTAATCTGGATCCTGATCGTTTTCGCCGTGATGACCGAAGCCACACCGCAGCCGCGCGATTTCCGCGAAGGCGGGACTGCGGCCATGATCTTTGGAGACAGTGTTGCGGTCACCAATCGCGGCGTGTTTATTCCGAACCCAATCTGGGCCGACGGGTCGGGGATCGTTGTCGCCATTCTGATTCTGTCGATCATCGGAATTTTCGTGCTGCGCTATGTCGCCCGCAAACGCCAAGAAGACACGGGTCAGCAGCTGCCGGTGCTGCGATTGTCGCTGGCAATGTTGATTGTGCCTGTGACGCTGGCGTTCTTTGCGCTGGGCCGCCCCATCACGCTGGATTATCCGGTGCTGGGCGGTTTCAATTTTGAGGGCGGCTTGCAAGTACGCAATTCGTTCATCGCGCTGTGGCTTGCGCTGTCGCTTTATACATCTGCATTTATCGCGGAAATCGTGCGGTCCGGTATTCTGGCCGTGTCGAAAGGCCAGACAGAGGCCGCCTTTGCGCTGGGCATTCAGCCAAATCGCACCATGCAGCTGATCATCCTGCCGCAGGCGTTGCGCGTGATCATCCCGCCGCTGATTTCACAGTTCCTGAACCTGACCAAGAATTCGTCGCTGGCGCTGGCCGTGGGCTATATGGATGCGCGGTCCACCTTGGGCGGCATCACCGTCAACCAGACCGGACGCGAATTGGAAGGGATCTTGCTATTGGGTATATTCTATCTGATCACCAGCCTGATCATTTCATCGGCCATGAATTTCTATAATTCCGGCGTCAAGCTGAAGGAGCGCTGAGATGACCAGCACATCAAAAGTCGCCTTTGTCCGCGCCACTATGCTGCCCGAACAGGCACCGCCGCCGGGTGTAGCGGGTCCGGTGAAATGGCTGCGCGAGAACCTGTTCTCGGGGTGGTTCAATTCGCTGATGACGGTTCTGGCGATCTATATCGTCTGGTCGGTGCTGTCGGGCATGCTCCCCTGGGCCTTCAACGGGATCTGGGATGCAGGATCGTTGAACGAATGCCGTGAAATCCGCGATGCGCGCGGGCTGGAAAGCGCGGCATGCTGGGCTGTTGTCAACGAACGCTGGTTGCAGATGCTGTTTGGTTTCTATCCGACGGATAATCCGGTGCTGGCACGGCTGTTCTATGCCGAAGAACTGGCCGCGGCTGGCGGCGCAGAGGTCGTATTCGGCGGCGGTTTCAACGCGACCCAGCAAGTCGAATTCATTTCCGCGATGAAAGACGACGTCAGCAATGCGGCGATCTTTGTCTTTGGATATTGGCGGCCGCTGGCCGCGCTTGCCTTGCTGGTTGTTGCAGTGGCACCGGTCCTGTATTCCAACCTGCCACGCAGTCTGCTGATCTTTTCGCTGGTATATCCGTTCATTGCATTCTTCCTGCTGTGGGGCGGGTCTGTGTGGTTGCCGGTGCTGGTGGCGTTGGGCCTTTTGACGACGATCATGGCCGGGCGTTATGCCTCTGCCTTTGTCGGCAGTCTGGGCGGGCTGATCGTCTCGCTGGCGGTCTTTGCGATCATCTTCATGAACCCGCTGGGCGCGATTGGCATCGACGGGTTGTTCCCCTTGCTGCCGCAGCTGCGCGGGGCGCTGGATGGCGCCATGCCATGGGGTCTGCCCTATACCGCATCCGAGAATTTTGGTGGCTTCATGCTGGCCATCATCATCGGGACGTCCGGCATCGTGCTGTCGCTGCCCTTGGGCATCGCGCTGGCGCTGGGGCGGCAATCGTCGATGCCGCTGATCAAATGGGTCTGCGTGTCGTTCATCGAGGTGATCCGCGGCGTGCCGTTGATCGTCTGGCTGTTCACCGCATCGACGCTGCTGAACTATTTCCTGCCACCCGGCACCACGTTCGACCTGTTGTTGCGGGTGATCATCATGGTCACGCTGTTTGCCTCTGCCTATCTGGCCGAGGTGGTGCGCGGCGGTCTGGCGGCCCTGCCCAAAGGGCAATACGAGGCGGCAGATTCGCTGGGGCTGGATTACTGGAAATCCATGCGGCTGATCATCCTGCCACAGGCGCTGAAAATCTCGATCCCCGGGATCGTGAACACCTTTATCGGGCTGTTCAAGGATACCACGCTGGTCGTGTTCATCGGTCTGCGTGACCCGCTGGGCCTGACCAATGCGATCCGCGCCACCAGTGAATGGAACGGCATTTACTGGGAACTTTACATCTTTGTGGGGGGGCTGTTCTTCATGTTCTGTTTCTTCATGTCCCGTTATTCAATGTATCTGGAGCGTCGTCTCCGGACTGACCACCGCTGAGGAGAGACGATCATGGCCCAAGTTGAACTGGATAGCGTCGGGACCACCCGGCTTGCCGCGAATGTCTCTGACGAGGTGGCAATTGAAATCCGCAACATGAACAAATGGTACGGCACGTTCCACGTGTTGCGCGACATTGACCTGACGGTGCAGCGCGGCGAACGGATCGTCATTGCGGGGCCGTCGGGGTCTGGCAAATCGACGCTGATCCGCTGCATCAACGCGCTGGAAGAACATCAAAAAGGCCAGATCACCGTGGATGGCACGGTGCTGTCGTCCGACCTCAAGAATGTGGACCGGATCCGGTCCGAGGTCGGTATGGTGTTCCAGCATTTCAACCTGTTCCCGCATCTGACCATTCTGGAAAACTGCACGTTGGCCCCGATCTGGGTCCGCAAGATCCCCAAGCGCGAAGCCGAAGAGATCGCGATGCATTTCCTGACCAAGGTCAAGATCCCCGAACAGGCGCTGAAATACCCCGGCCAGTTGTCCGGCGGCCAGCAGCAGCGCGTCGCCATCGCACGGTCCTTGTGCATGCGCCCGCGCATCATGCTGTTTGACGAACCGACATCGGCGCTTGACCCTGAAATGATCAAGGAAGTGCTGGACACGATGGTCAGCCTTGCCGAGGATGGCATGACCATGCTGTGCGTCACGCATGAGATGGGTTTTGCCCGTCAGGTGGCGAACCGTGTGATTTTCATGGATCAGGGCCAGATCGTCGAACAGAACGAGCCTGAAGAGTTCTTCAACAATCCGCAGTCCGAACGGACCAAGCTGTTCCTGAGCCAGATCCTCGGGCATTGAGTGGTCGGATTAAGAAATTTCTAGCCTCCGGCGGGGATATTTAGGCTCTGAAGATGGGCAGGTCGGCGGGGGTTATGAAGGCGGTGCAGCTGCCGCTGTGGCGGGCGGCATTGCCCCAATCCGCGGTGTCGAAGGTGATCACGCAGGTGGCGCAGGTCGGGTAATCGCCAAACCGCGGATGCGCGGGGCGCTTTTCGATCATCCCGTCGGCGAACATGGCGATGCCCGGATTATGCCCGATCATCGCCACGCTACGCGCGGTCTGTTTGCGCAAAAGGTTCAGCATCATGTCGGGGCTGGCGTGGTAAAGCGCAGGCACCAATTGCAGCGTCGGTGTTGGCGTCAGATGCGGCAGGATCAGCGCCGCGGTTTCCTGCGTGCGGGCTGCATCGGAACACAGCATGACATCCGGCACATGCCCCTGCGCGGCCAGCCATGCGCCGATGGCAGGGGCCGCGCCGCGCCCGCGGTCGTTCAGCACCCTTGCGTGATCGTCCATGAAAGGATCGTCCCAGCTGGATTTCGCATGGCGGATCAGGATCAGCGTCAGGGTCATAGGAAAGACCTCATATGAAAGGCGGCATGGGCGGGCAAGCGGTTGCCTTGGCCCACGGGGCAGCTGCCACGTGCAGCGCAGCCTTGCGTCATGCAATCCCGTCCTGCTGGGCTGCGCAAGTGGTCCTTGCACGCTGTGACATCGTAGCTGTTGGCGAAGGCCCCGACAGGGCAGGCATTGGCGCAGGGCTGGTCTGTGCAGCTGTCGCAGGGGCGAGTGCCCGCGCCTGTCGCTGCGACCCAAGGCACCAGCAGCGCCATCCGGTAAGAGATGAACAGCCCACCCGTGTCATGGACCAGAAACCCGATGGGTGACGCCTAGGCCCGCCCCGACCGCAGCGCCCAGGTGTAGAACGGCAGGAACGGCGCGCCGCCGAACGGGTAAAGCGCCAGCGCGCCGAAATCCTGTGCCAGCGCATCACCGACCCGGCGCGACCAGCGGTCCATCGGGTCGGGCTGGCCGTCGCGGTATTCGGGGCTGGCGGTGAAGACCGGCCAGAACGCCGGTTCTGCGGGGCTGATCAGGACCAGTGAGCCGTCCTTGCGCGGTAATGCGTCATCCGGCTGGATCGGAAACGCGCCCGCGACATGCAGCCCGTGCAAGACAAGTGCATCGTCAAGCGCGCTGGCGGTCATCGTCAGCGCGGTTCGCGGATGATGGACCCTGCGCCATGTTCGGTGAACAATTCCAGCAGGCTGGCATTGGGTAGGCGACCATCAAGGATCACCACCGCGCGCACGCCCTGTTCGACCGCCATCAGCGCCGTTTCGGCCTTGGGGATCATGCCGCCGTTGATCGTGCCATCGGCGATCATCGCGCGGACCTGATCGGGGGTCAGCTGGGTCACAACCTCGCCGCTGGCATCCTTGATGCCGGGCACATCGGTCAGAAGCAGCAGCCGGTCCGCCTTGAGAGCGCCGGCAATGGCACCCGCCGCCGTGTCGCCGTTGACGTTGAAGGTTTCCAGCATATCCATGCCGGTGGCCACCGGAGCCACGACGGGAATAATGCCTGCGGCGTTCAGATCGCGCAGCACCTGCACGTTCATTTCCACAGGACGGCCGACAAAGCCCAGTTCGGGGTTCAGCGCCTCTGCGACCATCAGGTCGTCATCCTTGCCCGACAGGCCCACAGCGCGCCCGCCTTCGTCCATGATTGCCTGCACGATGCGTTTGTTGACAAGGCCGGTCAGCACCATTTCCACGACTTCGACCGTGTCCTTGTCGGTGACACGCTGGCCGCGCACGAATTCGGTCTTGATCCCTAGCTTGTCCAGCATCTGGTTGATCATTGGCCCACCACCATGCACGACGACGGGGTTCATGCCGACCTGTTTCATCAGCACGATATCGCGGGCGAATTCGGCCATCGCATCGGCGTCGCCCATGGCATTGCCGCCGAATTTCACCACGACGACAGCGCCGGAATAGCGTTGCAGATAGGGCAGGGCCTCGGACAGGGTGCGGGCGGTCGCGATCCAGTCACGGTTCATGTCGGGGGTCCTTTTCTTCATGATATCCCTGCGATGATGGCGCGCAATGTGGGGATGCCTTCGCCTTTTTCAGCCGAGGTCAGGATCAGCTCGGGATAGGCGGCGGGGTGTTTGACCAGTGCGGCGCGGGTCTTGGCCAGTGATTCTGCCAAGGCATCACCGCGCAATTTATCGACCTTGGTCATCACGACCTGAAAGGTCACGGCTGAGGCGTCAAGCAGCGACATGATTTCTTCATCGACCGCTTTGGCGCCATGGCGCGCGTCGATCAGCACGAAAACCCGCCGCAGGGTCTGGCGGCCTTGCAGGTATTGTTTCAGCAGGCGCTGCCATTTATCGACCACCGCGACCGGCGCATTGGCAAAACCATAGCCCGGCAAATCGACGACATAGATGTCGCCCGCGGTGAAAAAGTTGATTTCCTGCGTGCGTCCCGGGGTGTTCGACGCGCGCGCCAGCCCCTTGCGGCCGGTCAGCGCGTTGATCAGGGATGATTTCCCAACGTTGGACCGGCCTGCGAAACAGACCTCGATCCGGTCGGCGGGCGGCAGGCCGTCCATGGCGACGACACCTTTGACAAAGGTGGTTTCGCCCGCGAACAGCATGCGCCCAACCTCTATGCTGGCATCGTCAGGCGTGGCAGCCTCGGGAAAGCGCAGTTCCATATCGGTTCATCTATCCTATTTGTCAGACTTGATGTCCGCATCCGCCTTTTTGCGTTTCAGCCCCGATTTGATGTTGCCGAATACATCGGGTTTCGCCCCGTGGCTGCGCATAATCGCATATTGCTGCACGAAAGTGATGATGTTGTTGGCGATCCAGTACAGCACCAGACCGGATGCAAAACCACCCAGCATGAACATGAACACCCATGGCATCCAGGCAAAGATCATCTGTTGCGTAGGGTCGGTCGGGGCCGGGTTCAGTTTCTGTTGCATCCACATCGATATGCCCAGCAGGATCGGCAGCAGACCGATAAAGATCAGCGACAGGATTGATCCCGGATCGGGTGCCGCATAGGGCAACAGGCCAAACAGGTTGATGATCGAGGACGGGTCAGGTGCGCTCAGATCGTCGATCCAGCCGATCCACGGCGCATGGCGCAATTCGATCGTGACAAAGATCACCTTGTAGAGTGAGAAAAAGATCGGAATCTGCAACAGGATCGGCAGACAGCCCGCCGCCGGATTGACCTTGTTTTCCTTATACAGCTTCATCATGCCTTGCTGCATGGCCTGCCGGTCATCGCCGGCACGTTCCTTCAGCTTTTCCATCTCGGGCTGCAGTTCCTTCATCCGCGCCATCGAGACATAGGATTTATAGGCCAAGGGCAGCACCAGTGCCTTGAGGATCAGCGTCAGCGCCAGAATGGACCAGCCCATGTTGCCGATGATAATGTTCAGGTTATGAAGCAGCCAGAAAATCGGCTTGGTCAGGAAAAAGAACCAGCCCCAATCAATGCTGTCGATAAAGCGATCCACGCCGGTTTCGTTTTCATAATGGGTGATCGCCTCCCATTCCTTGGCGCCTGCGAACAAGCGTGTGGTGACGGTGGCGGTCTCACCGGCGGCTACGATACTGGGGGGCATCACGGCCTCGACCTGATAAAGATCGCGCGCTTCGAAATACTTGGACGTGGACCGGAACGGCGTGCCTGTCGCAGGGATCAGTGTGGTCATCCAGAAATGGTCGGTATAGCCGATCCAGCCGGATTGCTGCACTTCGATACGGTCAGCCAGCGTCCGTTCGCGTTCGTCGAATGTGTGATCAGTGATGTTGCTATAGCTGGTTTCTTCCAGCTCGCCATCGGACATCCGCACCAGACCTTCGTGCAGGATGAAGAACCGTTTCGCATCCGACGGCTCGCCATGCCGGCGCACAAGCCCGTAGGGCCGCGCGCTGACGGTATCGGTGCTGACGTTCTGTATGCTTTGCGCAAAGCTGAACATGAACTGGTCGTCGACCGAAATTTCGGTGCGGAAAATCTGGCCTGCGCCATTGTCCCAGACCAGCGTTACGGGCGTGGATGGCGTCAGCGTCTCGCCTGTTTCGACGGACCAGATCGTATCAGGGCCGGGGACTGCAGCGGGGTCAATGCCGTCGGTCGCGGTCCAGCCGAACGCCGCAAAATATGCGTCAAGTTCGCCGACAGGGCGCAACAGGCGCACGATCGGCGCGCCCTCATCCAGCGTTTCGCGGTAATCGGTCAGCGCCAGATCGTCGATCCGCCCGCCCAGCATGGAAACCGACCCGGTCAGTTCGGGGGTTTCGATCGCGATACGCGCAACCTCGGCAGCTGTCTGATCGGCAGTCGTGGGCGCAGTGGCGTCGGGTGTTGCCGGTTCGGCCAGCGGCACTGTCGGATCAACGGATTGGGTTGCAACCTGAGCCGCGGGATCGACAGCAATCTCTTCGGGCGGGAACAGCAGGGTCCACGTCATGATCACCGCGAAGCTGAGAAGCGTCGCAAGGATGAGGTTACGGTTCTGCTCGTTCATCTGAAAACACCTGTTTCCCACATCAATTATCAGCGCCGTTCAACCTGTCGGGGCGACAAAGGTCAAGCGGTTTTCAGGAAAAGGCAGCCCTTTGAGGGAACAGAACACGCAAGTTTGCACAAGCACCGGCCGGACGCATCCGCCGTGCCGGTGTTTCAGCTTTTCTTGCTACCCAGCACATCCCAGCCTGCAAGGGCAAGGGTGATCGCGGCGATTACTGCGATATCCAGCCTTTCCAGCTTGATAACAAGGATTGCAACGAAGCCGAAAAGCATGATGAAGGCGAAAATCGCCAAGCCGCGCTCAAACATTGGTCACTACTCCGCTCGTTTTTTTGAGTTCACTTGTCAACCACCGCGCCGTGCGCAGCAATCGGGCATCATTGCCCCGGCGACCCACCACCTGCAGACCCATCGGCAGGCCTGCCGAGTCCTCGAACAGTGGCAGCGTGACGACCGGTACGCCACACAGCGTCCACAACCCATTATACACCGCACTGCCGGTCGACGACAGCCCTGCAGGGGCAGATGTGGGCGTTGCGGGACAGATAATCGCGTCACAGCGGGCAAAGATTTCATCCAGCGCCGCGTTCAGCAGCTTGGGCCAGTCGAGCGCGGCGAGGTAGTCGCGCGCCAGCACGGCCTTGCCGGCGTCGATCGCGGCCAGCGTGATTTCAGATAGCTGTTGGCGCCCGCGCCGTTCATAACCGTAATAGCATTTCGCCATCTCGGCAAAGTTGATCCGTTCGCGGATCTCTGCGGCCTCGTCGAAGAGGATCGGCAGGGTCAGGGCAAAGGCATCCTCGCCCAGAAGATCCGACAGTTCCTGCATGGCGAGCGCCATATCCTCGGAAGGGGCCGTGTCACCGGGCATGTGGGCCATAAGTGCCAGCGTCGGCCGCACAGGCACGTCCGACAATGCGGTGGCAAGCAGGCGCGGTGGTGCCGATAGCGTGGTGGCGGGATCAGCGGGATCGTCCCCGCACAGCACATCGGCCAGCATCGCCACACCGGCCACACTGGTCGCAAAGACCCCGACAGTGTCGAGCGAGGGCGATTGCGACAGGATACCTGTGCGCGGGATCATCCCAAAGCTGGGTTTGAAGCCTACAACACCGCAATAGGCAGCTGGCCGGATGACCGATCCACCCGTTTGTGTGCCGATGGCAAGCGGCACCATGGCCGCACCGACCGCCGCCGCAGATCCCTGCGACGATCCGCCGGGCGTGTGGTCGGGATTGACGGGATTGCGGGTCTTGCCCGGCGCGATATAGGCCAGCTCGGTTGTGACTGTCTTGCCCATCACATAGGCACCCGCCGCCTTGAGCTTGCGCACAATCACAGCGTCTTCGGTCGGAACACGGCCTTTGTCGATAATCGTGCCGTTTTCGGTCGGTATGCCGTTGGTATCGATGATGTCTTTCAACGCCACTGGCAGGCCGTGCAAGGGGCCGACCGGATGGCCCGTCTTGCGCTGGGCATCCAGCCGCCCTGCCTGCGTCATCACGTGCTGTTCATCCAGCCAGGCCCAAGCCTGCACATCTGCTTCGCGCCGCTTGACCTGCTCGATACAGGCCGCCGCCAGATCAGCTGCACGCATGGCACCTGACGCCAGCCTGTCGCGCATGTCCAGCGGGTCAAGCGTGATCAAGCTGTCACCCAGCCGCGCCGTCGTGGCTTTACCGTGCGCCATAGATCGCATCCGGCAAAGAGAAGACCAGCGCAGGGAACTCATACATCAGGAACATGCAGATAAAGACCATGCCCAGATAGGGCATCACACCCTTGAAGATATGCGACAGCTGCACCGAAGGCGGGGCGATCCCTTTGAGGTAATAGGCCGACATCGCCATCGGCGGGGTCAGGAACGATGTCTGCAGGTTCAGCGCCACCAAGATGCCAAAGAACAGCGGGTCAACCCCGAACAGCGGCAAAAGCGGCAGGAAGATCGGCACGAAAATGATGATGATTTCTGACCATTCCAACGGCCAGCCCAGCAAAAAGATGATCAGCTGTGCAAGGATCAGGAACTGGAACGGTGTCAAATCGAACCCCATCACGAATTCCGAGATCAGGTGTTCACCGCCCAGATACGAAAACACCGCCGAAAAGGTGTATGACCCGACGAACAACCAACAGACCATCGCCGTGGTGCGCACCGTCAGATACACGCTTTCGCGCAGTTTCTGATAGCTCATCGCGCGATAGGCGGTTGCCAGCAACATCCCACCCAAGGCCCCGATCGACGCGGCCTCGGTCGGGGTGGCCAAACCGAACAGGATCGACCCCAACACGGCAAGGATCAGGAACGCAAGCGGGAAAATCGATGTCATCAGCATCCAGAGAAGTTCACCAAACGGGACGTCAGGCACTTCTTCCTTGGTCGGCTTGGGGGCCACGCTTGGCTGCAGGATCGACCGGCCGATGATATAGGTCAGGTAAAGCCCGACCAGCACCAGGCTGGGGTAGAGCGCGGCCGCATAAAGCCGGACAATCGACACGCCCGAGGCGGCGGCGTAGACGATCAACATGATCGATGGCGGAATAAGAATGCCCAGCGTGCCGCCCGCGCAGATAATACCGGACGCAAAGCTGGTGTCATAGCGCGCCTTGAGCATGGCAGGCAGCGCCAGCAGGCCCATCAGCGTCACGACCGCACCAACGATACCGGTTGACGTGGCGAACAAGGCGCAGGTCACAAGGGCTGCAACACCCATCGACCCCGGCATGCCCTTGGCGGCGATGTTCAAGGTTGTGAACAACTTGTCCACGATATTGGCGCGTTCGACGACATAGCCCATGAACAAGAACAAAGGCACGGCGGTCAGAACTTCGTTCGACATCACCGTATAGGTCTGGTTCACGAACAGATCGAAGATCCTGTTGTTATAGAACCCTTCGATCCAGGCGGTGAAGGATGTCCATCCATCTGCATCCTCTGTCAGCCGGTTGAAGGTGCGCCACATCCGATCTGGTTCGTAATAGGCGTAGTAGCCAAACCCGATCCCCATCGCCATAAGCGTGAATGCGATTGGAAAACCAAGAAAGACGAGGACAATGAAGATGCCAAGCATCATCAGGGCAACTTGCGGATCAGTCACTTGCTATACTCCGTAAAATGGGGACCTGGCGCCCTGAGCGCACTCACTGGCCTTGCGCCGCTTTTTCAGCGGCTTGTTTGATCAACAGATCTTCCGTTTCCATGACGTCCTCGGCGGCGCGGCGCCAATAGCCTTCGCGGATGGCGAGGATGCAGCGAAATACTTGCGCTACTCCCTGAAACAAAAGCAGGATGCCTGCGGCGACGATGATGGTCTTGAATTGATAGATCGGCACACCCGCAGGGCTGTTGATGCTGACCTCGGCATAGCTCCATGACCGCGCGGCATATTTCCAGCCTGCAAAGATCAGCGCCAGAACGCCGGGAAAGAAGAAGAGGATATAAAGCACAAGATCGACCTTGGCCTGTGTCTGCACTTTCCACAGCCGATAGATGAAATCGCCGCGGACATGGCCGCCGCGCGACAGGGTATAGGCCCCGCCCATCATGAACAGCGTGCCATACATGATGAATGACACGTCAAGCGCCCATGGTGTCGGCTTGTTCAAAAAGTATCGCATGAACACTTCAAAGCTCATGCCGAAGGTCATCATGATGATAAGCCAGGCAAAGGCCTTGCCGAAGTAACCCGACAACTTGTCGGCAAATTCAATATAGCGGATCATGATTGTTCCCCTTCATGTCGTGACAAACCGGGGGCGCATCGCACCCCCGGTTCTATCGTGGTTGTGATCCGTCGGATCAGATTGCGAGCTTGCCGGGGAAGTAATGCTCGTAGGCAAGCGCCAGATCAGGTGCGTTCATCAGCTCGTAATAGGCGACCTTGTCGACCCATGCGCGCTGGCTGTCCATAACCC
>Ga0222630_1001067_pt1 | contig 12742 bp, 9 predicted proteins | sample AntAcemetagenom3_FD_179842 | JGI IMG/M metagenome (GOLD analysis project Ga0222630, IMG submission 179842) | Saline water microbial communities from Ace Lake, Antarctica - #3 | ecosystem: Environmental > Aquatic > Non-marine Saline and Alkaline > Saline | place: Antarctica: Ace Lake | collected...
CATGCAGAACAAATTCGTCACTGGCACTACAGTGGATGTTGATGGTGGCCGATTGTTAAGTTAGTTGTTTGCTTTTAATTAAAAGCAGTTATTGGGATTTAGCATGAATGATTTACAGATAAAAAAAGAAAGTGCCGTGCAAAGTGCTGATCCAGAAATGGGCCTCATTGATGCCATTTACCAGCGGCACTCGGTGCGTGGTTATTTAGATAAAGAAGTTCCTCAGGACACGCTTAATCGAATTTTTGAAATAGCTAATCAATCCCCTTCCAACTGCAATGTGCAGCCATGGAAAGCGTATGTGGCGTCAGGCAAGCTTAAAGATCGTTTAAGGGCTGAAATGGTAGAAAGAACTGTCGCTGGGGTTGCGCCGAATCCAGACTATGCCTATCGTGGTGATTTTGAGGGCGAGTATCGAACTCGGCAAGTTGAATGCGCCGTAGCACTGTACTCAAATATGGGCATCGAGCGTGGCGACAAAGAAGGTCGAATGAGAGCAATAGTGCGCAATTTCGAATTCTTTGATGCGCCTTACATTTTGTTTTTGGGTATGAACCCTAACTTTGGCACTACGGTGGCATTAGATGTTGGGATGTACGCTCAGTCTTTGATGCTCACCATGGTGGCTTTCGGGCTGCACAGTTGCCCAATGGGAACCATGAGAAACTATCCTGATTTGGTACGTGAATCTTTCGATATTCAAGATGATACTAAGATTCTTTTTGGTATAAGCTTCGGTTACGAGGACACTCGCGTTGCTGCGAATAAAACAATAACGACCCGTGATGATATTGAGTCAAATGTGGTCTTTCGTTCTGAATAGGTCGCTTTGAGTGAGCTGTATTAAAAAGCTCTAACAATGTGATGGGCTATAAATAAAAACTATAACCATAATTCTAAATATGAACTCTAAATATGAACTATAAACCAGTGGTTTTGCTATACGATCTGAACAACGCATTGATAGATGAGTGTGCGATGTTGATAGGCCACACCGGCTTATACACGACGATTAATACCTACAATGAAGCCAATGCCACCGAAGCGCTCCGCCAGTATAATCGGGGCTTTGGTTTGTTAACTAATCGTCTGAGGTGTGTGATCACTGGTTGGAATAGTTATAAAAAACCCAGAGATCAACTTCTTTTTAAAATGCGCAGCGAAGAAAAGCGCAGTCCATTTAGATCTGCAACGCCAGTCATCATGATTACCGAAGATCATCGTTTCGATTTAAAGCAGCTGGCACTGGACCCAATGGAGGGGAGTGTAGCGGCCTATTTGGACACTGAAAAATTTCAAGAAGAGATAACCGATACCTTGCATAAAATAGTTTTTGGTAACCGTGCGCAAGAAATGAACTCCATCGCTTACGCTCAGGTAAGTAGAGAGGAGGAAAGTTAGCGAGCAGTACAAAAAGTACAGGGGTATAGAAATATAGTGATCTAGAAATATAGAAATCACGGTAATAAAATGTATTAATGAAAAAGCCCAATCGGAAACCGACTGGGCTTTTTTTTGCTGTGCAGTCTTAAACTTCTTTAGGTGCTAATTATGCAAAAGACATTAAGTTTATTGCCGTCGAGATCACGGAAATAGCCCGCATAAAAACTATCCCCGCGAAGGCCCGCAGGGCCTTCACAAGCGCCACCTAGCGCTAGCGCCTTGGCATAAATCTTATCAACTTGATCGGTGTTCTTTACCCCAAGGGCGACCATTACACCGTTGCCTACGGTGGCAGGGTTGCCGTCAGCAGGCGTTGAAATCGACAGTGCTGGGGCTTGCGGGGTAATAGCCCACACAATGAATGTTTCCGTGTCCATAAAACGAGTTGCACCGACTTCGGCTAACAACGCATCGTAAAACTTAGCGCCTCTATCTATATCGTTTGTACCTAAAGTTACATAGCCAATCATCGTCTTCTCCGGGTCTCATTATGGTGTATTTAGTTAAATAAATATTTTCATGCTTATGTGGGCAGTTATATAAATAGTTGTGTAGATAGTTGTGTAGATAGTTGTATAGATAGTTGTGTAGATAGTTGTGTAGATAGTTGTGTAGATAGTTGTGTAGATAGTTGTATAGATAGTTAAAAAAAGTCATCGATCCGTAATTCAAACAGTATCTGAGACAGGTTGAAATGTTCAAAAAACACCTAAACGCTGAAAAAAGAATTGATATCCAAGCACCAGAAAAATTATTTTTTCAGCTCTTTGTAGCGGTAGCAATGACTGGTGTGGTCATTGACTAATCCCGCAGCTTGCATAAGGGCGTAGCAGATTGTGCTGCCGATAAATTTGAAGCCGCGCTTTTTCATGTCTTTGGACATGGCGTCGCTTATTTCTGTGGTTGCCGGCACGGCTTTGGCGTCGTTACGCTTTCCATCAAGTGTTTTGCCTCCAACAAAGCCCCAGATATAAGAATTGAAACTGCCAAACTCCTGTTGCACCTTAATGAATTGTTGAGCATTGAGGCGAATAGAATACAGTTTGAGGCGATTTCGAATTAGACCGGTGTCTTTTAGTAATTTTTCGATGGTGGCATCGGTTAGCTTGGCGACTTTTTCAATTTCGAAATTCTGAAAACACTTGCGATAGTGATCTCGCTTCTTCAGAACGGTAATCCAGCTTAAGCCTGCCTGTTGCCCCTCGAGGCAAAGAAATTCAAACAGTAATCGTTCATCGTGAATCGGCACGCCCCATTCTTCATCATGGTAGGCGACGTATACCGGGTCGTCTCCACACCACCTGCAGCGATTAATCATGTTTGCTTCCTGCCCTTTTAAATATTTAAGCTTTTAGTTTTTGGCAAAACAGCACAGCGCCGTATAGATTGTCGTATAGATCGTCGTATAGGTCGTATAGGTCGTATAGGTCGTATAGGTCGTATAAATGGCCGTATAGATCGTTGTGCGAAGCGCCTTGTGACCGGTCTTATAAGTACCCGCCTAAAGGCATTCTGCTATTTTGGAACAAAATATTTATTAGATTAATCACTGTATATAAACACAGTATTCTATGCAAGTGTTGTTCATAAAAAAACCCAATCCGTTGGGATCAGGTTTTTTATGGATGCCGACACGCTTGTCAGCAGTTCTAGAGGCCGCGGCCTAATGTCGTCCAATATCTGTTTGGCACTAGGCGGCTTAGCTCGAGTTTAGGGCAGGGTCAGTGCAATTATTTTCGCTGGGGAAGCGAAGTCACTTACCGTCATCACTAAGAACTGCTTGCCCTCATGCATGTAGGTCATGGGAACACCGGTTACCGAAGCTGGCAATTCAATGTTGGCAATGGTCTTACCCGTTGCTTTATCAATGGCATGCAAAACCGGGTCGCCGCCGGGGCCTTCTCCGGTAAACAGTAGACTCTTGGTTAGAATCAAAGCTGATCTAGTGGGTTTGCCAGTGGGTGGGATATCTATCCCCTTAAGCAAAGGATGGTTCTTAATGCGCTCTGGCGTGTCCCCGTTTGCTACCTGCCAAACGTGTTCACCAGAGGTTAAGTCGATGGCGGTAATGCGGCCGTAAGGGGGCTTAACTAGCGGAATTCCGTCAATGGACGGCGTTCGGTCGCCGCCTTGAATATAGCGAACACTGGAAGCATCGGGTTCGCTAACCAACGAAAGCACACTGGTTGCGGTACGTGATGAAACATAGATAAAGCCGGTGTCAGGATCGTATGCCGCGCCTTCCCAGTTAGAGCCGCCGGTTGATGAAGGCAGGTGCAGGGTGCCGAGGCTGCCGTCTTTGGGATCTTTATAAAGCGACGGCGGTGTGAAAAGTTCGCTAAAGCGATATTTGCTGGCGATCTCGGTTGCCCGGGCATGAATCTCTGGTGTGAAATCGACTAAGTCAGCTTCGGTAAAACCGCGGCGGTCATAGGGTGCCGGTTTAGTCGGAAATGGCTGGGTTCTGGCTGTCGCTTCCCCTGGCACATCGCTGGCCGGGACTGCTCTTTCTTCAACCGGGAACAAAGGCTCGCCGTTTTCCGGATTAAACATAAACAGATGAGACTGTTTAAGGGTTTGCACAACGGCAGGCGTGCCATCTGGCAAATTAATCACCAGCGGTGCAGAAGGAGTGTCCCAATCCCATATATCGTGGTGGGTTGTTTGAAAATGCCACTTACGTTTGCCGGTTTTATAATCCAGCGCCACTGTAGAGCTTGAGAATAGGTTATTGCCGGGCCGGTCTGCACCGTAGCGGTCGCCAGTTGCTGACTCAACCGGCAGGTATACCGTGCCGCGTTCAATATCCGCTGACATTGCTGACCAAACACCCGCGTTGCCGGTGTATTCGGCAGAGCCATCAAGCCAGGTTTCAAAACCAATTTCGCCGCGCTCAGGGATGGTTTTAAATGTCCATAGTTTCTCGCCAGTGCGGGCGTCAAAACCTCGGATGTCACCTTTTACATTGCTGGCTGCAATAGGCCGCATGCCAACCTCATGGGCAGCGCCGGCGATGACGACGTTTTCAACCACCATGGGCGGAAATGAAATACCGATATCGAGTTCGGCTCGGTCAACGCCAAGACGCAGCCCACTTTGTAAATCCACAAAACCGCCGGCTCCAAAGCCAGGTAAAGGGTCGCCAGTTTGCGCGTTTAGTGCAACTAAAAAATAACCGGGTGTGATGGTGAAGATGGTTTCTTGGCCATTGTTATTGTAATAAGACAGGCCCTTGCCGGAACCTTTGCGCGGGGCATCGTCAAAGCGCTGACCTTCCTCTGGGCGCCACAGCCAAAGCAACTCTCCGCTGATAGCATCCAGTGCCACGACGTTGCGGGTGGCGCCAGCTGTTGCATATATTTTGCCGTTGACCATGAGCGGCGTTGTTACGCTGTAGGTTTCAGGCCGGGGCCCGAAACTTCCGGTATCAAAGGACCAAGCTATTTTTAGATCGGCAACATTACTGGCGTTTATTTGGTCTAGTGCAGAGTAGCGAGTTGCACCCTTGTCGCCGTGATAGTCCGCCCACGGCACGCTTAAGCCGGCGTTGGCGTCAGCCACAATTTCGGCTGGGTTAATCGTTAAAGCGGCAAGCTCTGGCACGCTAATCTCTCCGCCTTGGATATTCACATTGCCGGAATCAAGGATGTAGGCGGTTAGGTCATAGTATTCTTCGTTAGACAGCGAACCTGGAGTTTCAGCAGGCATGGTTGAGCGAATTTGCTCAAACAGCTCTTGGCCGGAGCGACCTATCCACCGTGCTTTTAATCTGGCATCCATTTCAATAGGCACGTGGCAGCGAGAGCATTCCGCCGTAAAGGTTACTCTTCCTCGTTCAACGTTGGCGTCTTGCGCGAAGGCTGGCGCAAGCCCTATAACTCCCAGAAACAAGATAGAAACTACTCGTAGCAAAATTGCTCTCCTATATCCTACAGACTGATATGTTAGCTGTTGTTGATTGGCCAACTGATTTTCGAGGACGATAATAACGGTTTCAGTTAAGGGGCGAAAGGATTGTGCGGTGACCCGACGCTGCTTAGCGCCCTGTACTTACTCTATGTTGTCAGTTTTTGCTTAAAAGAGCATTGTTAGCCTTAATTTTGAGGAAAAATGCGCTGCAAACCTCGAGCGGAACTCATCTCTATTTAGGGGTTTTTAGAGCTTTTTTAGTGATTAAGTGAAAGAGAATCAGGACTTACTTACTCTTTAGAACTGGTGCGGTGTGATGTTGATAATGCTCAGCTCTTTATTAGTTGTTAGGGGGAGAAAGCGGGTCGACTAGTGTCTCGATTTTACTGAATTTAAGCCTGAACTTAAGCCTGAACTTAAGCCTGAACTTAAGCCTGAACCTGCAATTAAGCCTGAAATTAAGCTACAAGCAGTTAGTTAAACATTTTTGAGATAATAGAGCCCAAGCGCTCAGCTAAAAATTAGTTCTGCTTTGTTAAAAGAATTAGTGGAAAAATTTATAATAGCAACACCAATGACCTCACAACTGACCGTGAAAGTCGGATTACTTACGTTTCTCTGTGCCTGCATGTCCACTGCGCCTAAGCTGGGAGTAGATGCATCTGCATGGGATAACTATCTGTCTTGGTATAAAGCCAGCCCAGAGTTGATGACAGCTGACCCGACCGGCTTTCTCAAAATGTGCATGATGGAGCAAGCGCCTATCGTCATGTGTCGGTGAATTTCATAGGTGAAGCGGTTAACTAGTGTGAGCAAGGCTCACCTTGCCCGTCGGGTACGATACTTGCGAAACAGAGTTTTAATAATCTAGCCGCACTTTAGACAAGGCGCAGCCCTGACATGACGCTTATGGCTAAACTCGCTGCCGGTCAGTCGCCTGAAACAGGCGATTGAGGATATGTGATGGGCGCCAATGGCAACCGTCGGGGTACGGGTGGCTCAGGTTTAGGCGTATTTTGCCGAGGTTGTCATTTTTTTGGCGCAGCCTACAATTACACCTTCATCAATTCAAAGTTTTTTAAAAGCAAGCTTTAAGACCTTGTCGAAGACTGCCCGCGGTCCCCGATCTTTTTAATGAAATCGACTACTGCTTTACCGCGTTAATCAGCGCCAACAATTCTCTCGCTGTGTTTGAGAATACCTTACGATTAGTCAAAAACCATCCCTCCAAGGCTTAGCGGGCGTTACAAACTATCACATCTCTAGCCGCTCAAAGCGTGCTAAGTACTTGATTCGAAAGTAAGTTTCTACTAATATACCCGCCAGCTTTTTGCATCAAAAAAAATAAGCATAAGAATTCAGGGGATAATCAGTTGATGAATTTATTTATGGGCTTCCATAAAAGGATTGCCCGCCTTTTACTATTGGCTGGAATACTAAGCAGCGCTCCAATTTTCGCGCAAGACCTTATCACCGAAAAGGTAGGGCCCAGCACAAACGCTTTTCCTTTAACGACCGTTCCAGCAATAGACGGCAACGTTTTTGATGATGCCGCTTGGGCAAACGTGGCCCCTACGAGCGGGTTTACCCAAGTGCAGCCTTATGAAGGCCAGCCCGCTACTCAGCGCACTGAAGTCTTTATCGGTTTTTCAGAAGAGTCGCTCTATATTGGCGTAATTGCCTATGACGATAACCCCGAGCAAATCATTGTGTCTGATAGTCGCCGCGATTCTAATATTGACGAGACTGACAGCTTTCAAGTAATCATAGATGGTTTTTTTGATCGTCAAAGCGGCTATGTTTTTGGTACTAACCCTGTTGGGATTGAGTATGACGGCCAAGTGATTAATGAAGGTTCCGGCGGCGGCAGTTTTAACTTAAATTGGGATGCTCCATGGGTAGTTGCCTCAAAAATTGGTGACTACGGCTGGAGTGCGGAGATGGAAATCCCGTTCTCATCGCTACGCTATATTGATGGTGACGTACAAACGTGGGGGATCAATTTTCAACGTAATATTCGCCGTAATAACGAGGTGGCTTATTGGGCGCCAATTGAGCGTCAGTTTAGTCTTTATCGCGTCTCGGAGGCGGGCACCGTTGGCGGCATTAACGTGCCATCTCAACAGAATCTATTAGTGACGCCTTATGCGCTGGGTCGAGCAGAGCGTGGCGGCAGCATTGCTAGTGGCACCAACGTCGAAGAAGAATTCGGCTTTGACGTGAAGTATTCAATCACTCCCAGCTTAACCTTGGATGCAACATACAACACCGATTTTGCTCAAGTAGAAGCGGATGATATACAGGTTAACTTAGACCGTTTTAGTTTATTTTTCCCAGAAAAGCGGCCGTTTTTCTTAGAGAACGCGGGGCAGTTTGGTGTGGGCAATGCGCGAGAAGTTGAAATGTTTTTCAGTCGCCGCATTGGAATTGGCGCAGGCGGCGCGCAGCTTCCTGTTCAAGGCGGAGCAAGACTTACCGGTAAGATAGGCAGTGATACCAATATTGGCCTCTTGGCCATGCGCTCTGAAGGTATACCGGGGGTTGCTGCAGAAAATGATTACACCGTTGCCCGAGTTAATCAAGAACTTGGCAACCGCTCCACCGTTGGTTTTATGTATGTCGGGCGCGATGGCGATGGCGCCGTTAACGGGGATAAAGACAAAGACTACAACCGAACCTACGCTGTTGATGGGCGCTGGGGTATTGGCGACACAACCTTAATCAGTGGTTTTGTCGCAAAGACCGATACACCGGGCCGAAGCGGTGACGACCATGCGATGTCGGTGAATAGCACGTACAACACTCTGGATTGGACGCTAAGTGCAGGTTATGCGGAAGTTGCAGAAAACTTTAATCCCGAGGTCGGCTTTCTTTCTCGTACCGCTTATAAGAAATACAGCGCAAGTGTTTTTAGGCGATACCGGCCAACTGATTGGGGCAACCTATTTGAGTTACGGCCTCATATCTCTTATCGCAGCTACTATGACTTTGATGGCTTTCAAGAGACGGGTTTTCTCCACGTAGATAATCACTGGGAATTTTTAGGCGGCATGGAAGTTCACACCGGAGTTAACTTTACTCAGGAAGGTGTAAAGGAGCCGTTTAATATTGTGCCGGGTGTAACAGTTGCGGCTGGTGAGTATGAGCATGCAGAAACTCAGCTGCAATATTTTACTAATCAAGGCGAGCCACTTAGTTTTTTCGTAAACAGCAGAATCGGTGGTTTTTTTGGTGGTGATAGGATTAATATAGAGCCAACAGTTCGTTACCGAGTGGGTGAAAAACTAAACACTGAATTTTCGTGGAATCACTCGCAGATTGACCTGCCTGTTGCCAGCGGAGATTTCGATGTGAACCTGGTGAGATTCCGTTTGTCGTATTCGTTCACCCCAAACGTTTTACTGCAAGCGCTTGTGCAGTACAACGACCGTGATGATGTGGTGGCAACCAATATTCGGTTTTCTTGGATTCAGTCTGCCAACGCAGGGCTATATATTGTGTACAACGAGGTGGACGAGAGCGGACTTGGTGCGCCAAGAGAAAACGCACGAGGACTGACTATCAAGTACAGCCGGATTTTCAACCTGTTTAATTAGGCGGCGGCCTCTAAAAGCGGTTGTTAGATGAGGCGAAAGGAAATTAAGAGTACGGGGCTAGTTTTCTTCGCTGTTCTCTAAAAACCGCTTAATGCCCTCGTTGATCTGAGTGGTAGAGATACTTACCTCAAACAAGAAAAGAATTAGGCCCATTATCAAAAGATACATGGCGCCAACGAATAGCGCTGCTACATAGAGAGAAAAATCAATTTCGACAAACTCTGCTAAAAATAAGGCAACGATCACCATGCTGATTAATAAAGCGCCTAATACAAACATTCGTATGGACCAATTAACCAGCCTTATTCTCTTCCATAGGCCAGATGCTTCTTTTTGAAAGTTGGCTAGATGAACTTTCCTGTCTTCATAAATTATGCGTGCTTCAATAGCACGGAATCGGTCTACTACTCGCCCGAGGCGCACGGAAAGCACATTCAGCATGCCAGCGATTCCTGCCAGTAAAAAAACCGGTGCGACTGCAAGCTGAATGACCCCAGCAATGGTCTGGGTGGCTACTTCTGATTCCATGTTTGCTACTCAGTAATTGTTAAGATGCTGCCTTGGCATCGAGATCTTTCCAATGACGCGCACCGTTGCCTGGAGTGCGGGTGAGGCTAATCCATATCTCGCCGACAGTGACATTGAGCAGCCCCGCCATCCAAAATGTTGTGCCAAACAATATTTCAACCCCAATACCGGTGGTAGACATCAACACCCCTAACATTATCCGCTCTGTGGCGATGGCAAGCATTATGGTCCAGGCGCGGATCATCCATTCTCGATGCGCACCGAACTGCTTGCGGCGAATACTGCTGTAAGCTTTATAAAGGCAAAGCAGGGTATAGCTGGCTAAAACAACCGTGGCCATGGATTGGTTAAAGCCCTGACCTTCTAAACCCATGAAGGGATAAAAAGCGCCTATAAAAAAACCCGAAGCGGCGCCGATGACCCCACAAACTATAAAGACACGACCAGACCAGCGGTGGAGATTAATCCATTTTTTTCTTATCGCAGGAATGAACTGCATCGGGCCGATTGTGAAGATGAGTAGGGCTGGACCAAGGTGCAGCCATGTGGCTAGAAAGTGCTCATAGTAGCGAACATCAAACGCGTTAAAGGTGGCCCGTGGGTCAGCAATGGGCTGCGCAAAGCTGGTCATCAAAAAGTTAGCACGGCCAAAAATCGAACTAAGACCGGTATACAAGAGTGCTGCAACCACTAGCCACCCAGCAATCTCGAGGGCTTTGCGAACTGCCGGCCATGGGGCTGAAGAAAATTCTGGTGTCTTGACGCTGCTGGGTGCTGCAGAGATATCAGTCATTTTTTTGTCTCGATTAACGAAGTCAACACAGCTTAAACGGCTATAGAGCTAAAAACTACTGCTTTATTTAGGCGCAGCGGCGTTGCTGTTACATAGGCCAGAGGATCAATTGTTTATCTCATACGCTATACTGCGCGCACCCAAAAGGACCATGACTTATCTCTTCCCCATCTGATCAATCTCCATCTGACCTGCCACCTGCTACCGGCTCTGGCCTGCCGGCAGATCAACAAACACCAACAGAATCAGCTTTGCCTAAGAAAGATACCTTTGCTGTCTTTGCCATTCCCCAGTTTCGCTGGTTGTTTATGGGCAACGTGGCATTCTTTTTTGCTATGCAAGGGCAAATGCTAACTCGCACGATTGTGGCTTGGGACTTAACAGGGCAGGCAACCTCGCTTGCCTATATTAATCTAGTTGTAGCTATACCAATGATTTTTGCCTCCTTGGTTGGCGGGGCTATTACCGACCGCGTAGAGCGCCGGCAACTGGTTATGATTGGTCAGTGTCTTATCCTTCTCAATGACTTAATTATTCTCACGCTGCTGCTCACCGATCAGCTCGAATTCTGGCATCTGCTGTGTACAGCCTTTGTCGCCGGCTGCGCCTTCCCTTTTATCATGCCGGCCAGAATGGCAATCACAGCCACGGTAGTTGGCCAAGGGCTACTTCAAAGCGGCATGGCATTTGGCGCAGCAGTGATGAACCTAAGCCGAGTATTCGGCCCTGCGATAATGGGTCTATTGATTGCTCAATACTCGTTCACCGGTGCTTATAGTTTATCGGTCGTGCTCTACCTAGGCGCTATATTGTGCATGCTCGGCGTTAAACGAAGCCGCTCAGTGCCCAAAGGCACGCCAAAGAAAGCTTTACTGGCAGACATTGGCGAAGGCTTTAGTTACATCGCCAACAACAGAGCCGTGTTAATCACGCTAGGGTTTGGATTGGTGCCAATGTTTTTGGCCATGCCATTTCAAAGTGTTTTGGTGGTATTGGCAGAACAAGCATGGCAAGTGGGTGAGGGCGGCCTAGGCACCTTGATGGCAGTGGGCGGTGTAGGCGGGGTGTTTGGCTCCATTTGGATTGTTAAACGTGGCGAGAAGCCCCAGCGATTCAAATTAATGATAGGCAGCACCATAGCCTTCGGTATTTGCCTTGGCATCACCACCCAAGTCTCAAATTTCTACCTGGCTTTTATCCCACTGCTGTTGGCAAACATGTTCGCCAGCGCCAGCCAGACGGTTAACAGCGCGACCGTGCAGCTATTAATAGATGATCGGGTAAGAGGCCGGATGAGCAGCTTCATGATGCTGTCATTTGCACTAACCCCAATCGGCGTATTCCCAATGGCCATGGCCACCGACCGCATTGGCGCGGCCAATGCCATTGTCGGCGCCAGCATCGTCTTGGTGGTCGTGGTGGTGGTGTTTGTGCTGCTTAGCAAGACCTTGAGGGGCATTGATGGGGCAGTTACGGCGAAACTAGAGAAGGCTAAAGAGCAGGTTACTTAGAGCGCCTGACTGTAAACAAAGGCAGCGCTTATCGAGCGTTAATAAACACGCTGTGCCACTGCCCAAGAGTGGGACTATCCAAGAATTCGTGTCACCGCTGGAGTATTCAGGTCAATGCGACCGGCGCTTGTTTAAGGGTCTTTTGCGACGTGCCGTTCTTCCAATTGGGCACCACATCATCAGCAATATGGCTTTCCAATTCAGCTTCCAGTGCTGCCTCTGTTAGCTGTTTTAGCAGCGGTGCCAGAACACCGTCTATGCCGTTAATAGCCTGCCCATACTGGGTGGCTTTAAGGGCTCTATCAAAAATCGAATGGTTCTGTCATAACCAATTCTCCCAACAGCATTATGCTGCAATTTAAAGAATTGACTCTAAATGTCTAATACTTCCCGAAGAGTGAATACTAGGGTTAGCTAATATAAGAGTCGATCTCTGTGCGAACTTAGCAGTGACCATTGAGTAACATCTCTATATAAACCTTACTCCACGCGCCCATAGCTAAGCTAGATAGAGTAATTGGCTTCGAAACATTGGTCTGGAGTTTGAAAGGAGCGAAGCTGCGCAGACAGCGCAAAGCGCTTCCCGCAGGGCGAGCATATTGGCTTAGCCAATATGAGAGTCGATCTCTGCGAACTTAGCAGTGAGCATTGAGTAACATCTCTATACAGCCTTCGCTTTACGCACCAGAGCTCAGCTGGATAGAGTAATTGGCTTCGAAACATTGGTGTGGAGTTTGAAAGGAGCGAAGCTGCGCAGACAGCGCAAAGCGCTGCCCGCAGGGCGAGCATATTGGCTTAGCCAATATGAGAGTCGATCTCTGCGAACTTAGCAGTGACCATTGGGTAACATCTCTATACAGCCTTCGCTTTACGCACCCATAGCTCAGCTGGATAGAGTAATCAGCTTCGAAACATTGGTGTGGAGTTTGAAAGGAGCGAAGCTGCGCAGACAGCGCAAAGCG
>Ga0222630_1001068_pt1 | contig 12737 bp, 11 predicted proteins | sample AntAcemetagenom3_FD_179842 | JGI IMG/M metagenome (GOLD analysis project Ga0222630, IMG submission 179842) | Saline water microbial communities from Ace Lake, Antarctica - #3 | ecosystem: Environmental > Aquatic > Non-marine Saline and Alkaline > Saline | place: Antarctica: Ace Lake | collected...
TTTAGCTATGGCCATTATCATTTTACTTACAAGAGGACTTAATAATAATCCTGTGTCAGGAGTAAACTTACCCTCTACAAATCCTGCAAAGATAATTACTTTAACTAGTTCTTCTACAGTCATGCCTGATTCTAATAATATTAATATTTTATCCATAGATTCATCAGTATTTAAACCTTCCCATATTTGCATAGAGGAATCTTCTACTGTAGAAAATTGTGGAGCATGTTCCCAAGGATAGTTCTTAGGTGTGTCTGTTAATGATTGACCCGGTACGGGTGCATCAAATGGATTTGTTGTTCTCTCTGCCATTGTTTTTCCTTTATTTCATATACTCTGTTAAAAAATTATCCCAAAATCTTTGTGTATCTTTATAGGATGTTTGTTGTATTTGTGAGGCTTGACCGGGAGGTGCCATTTCAGTAGTCGGTCTATTTCCACCACTATCTGTCCCCATTGAATATTTTTCTATTCTTCTTAATCTACTATTTCTCTCTGCATATCTGTCCGCAAAAGTTTCTTTATTACCTCCACTAGAACCTCCACCTAAAAATTCTTTAGCTATTCCTACGCCTTTTAATATTGTTCCTATATCCATTATTATTCTCCTGTTTGATTAGGGAATTGTGCTTCAAACAATTCTAAACCTAATCTACCAATTAAACCATTAAGTGCAGCTTTACTTTCTTCATCATATAACTCCATTGTTGTTTGTCTATCAAGAGCAGCCATTGCTATATTGTGTGCTCTTTCTTTATTATTTTGTGAAGCTGTGTTAACCCATGATGCTTCGTCTCTCCATTGTTGCCATAAAGAGGATAATGCAAAATTAGATATTTGTAAAAGATTTTGTGCATCAGTTTGATTAGCCGCATTAATACTAGCTGTATTGGATGTATTAACTTGTCTTCTCCATGTCACATTGGATTGGTCTATCACTCTTTGATTCTCTACATTAAACCTTTGTCTTTGGTCGGATAGTTGAGTATTAAATTGATTAATACTTGCTTCTCTTTGTGCATCAGCTTCTTCTACTGCTATAGTATTTTGTGCATTTTGTGCAGATATTTTATTTGTTTCTGCTACTGCATATTGATTCATAGCATCAGTTCTTTGAGCATTACCAGTCTTAACAGACGTATTTAAGTTTGTAAAAAATTGGTCTGTCTGTGCTTGACTTTGTGAATTAAATTGTAGTGATGCATTATCTGCTGCTTGGTCTGAAAATAAAGATTGTTGTCTTACTTGTAGATTAGCTAAACTTGTTTGTTGTGTATTGTTTAAGTTAGCCATATCCATTTGTAGATAAGCACTAGCATTTGTAAGAGCCGCCTGTTGTCTATTATTTAAATTAGCAAAGATAGCTTCTTTATATGTAGCTGCATCCTGTTGTGCAATGGGGATGGATGATGATATAATACCTTGTGCTAAAGCTTCTGCCGCAATACTTGAAGCACCTAGGCCTCTTTGTTGCATAGCTGCGTCTACAATTCTTTTAGCCCCTTGTGCAAAAGCAGGTAAAGCTGTACCCGCATTAACAGCACTAGTAATTGATTGTGATATGTTAGCTAATTGACCTTGTACTGTAGCCTCTGGAGGTAACGCTGTTATATCTTCTTGTGCTGCTACCATAGGTTGTGTTACTGTACCTTGTGCTGCTGTAGCCTGTGGAATATTTCCTGCTGTTGTTGCTGCAGTATAATCATAAGTCCCTTGTGCAGGTGCTGTAGTTTGAGTTACTTGACTTGCAGTAGGTATAGCTGTAGATTCTATAGTAGGTGCAGTAGTAGCTGTTGGTGTAGCTGCTTGTACTGTTCCTGTTAATCCCGGTGTTGTTTGTAATTGATTATCTGTTACGGACTGTAGTGCTAGATTAGGTAGGACTGCCCCACCTTGAGGTAATGTTGGTTGTTGGACTGCAGCACCCACTTGTGCTTGTGCATATTGTGATGGGTCTGTTAGTGTATTTGTTGTTGTAGTTGAAGGAGTTATGTTAGCATCCATAAAAGTCTTATAAGATGTTTCATCTCCAAATTGTTGTTTTTGTACATCTGTTAAGTCTGCGTATGATTTGTATGCCATGTTAGTCTCTTACTCCTGATATTAAATAACTTTCCATCCACATAATCTTTTCTTTAATGACTGCGATGTCTTGTTGCATTTGTGTTACGTTGTCTATTTTTACTTCTATTGCTTTTACTTTTGTATTAAGTGTTCCATATATAATTCCTACAGCTAATAACATTGGTATAAAACTAAATAGGAATTTTATATCTATTTTCATTACTTCATACCCGCCAAAGGATTAGCTAAAGTTTTCTGTATAACATCTGTAATTTTTTCTTCTAATTTAATCATATCTTCTTCAATTGTTTTAATTGTATCTTTTAAATCTTTTTCATTAGTTCTAGAATCTTCTTTAACTCTTGTTTCTACATCTTCTACTATTGATTCTATTCTTCTAACATCACCTTTTAAATCATTTTTTAATTCTTTTGCTACATCTGCTACAAGTTGTACTTCTTCTAATATCATAGATAGTTCTCCTTGTAACATTGTTACTTCTTGTTGTACTAAGTCTATTCTTTTATCAAATCCTGAAAGGTCAGGGCTTACAAATGAATTTATCTTTTTTTCCATAGAAACATATCTTTGATAAACTTCCATGCCACCCCACAGTCCACCTATAATTGTACCCAATAAAGGTACAATAAGAAGTAGCTTAGAGCCACCTACTTTAATTCCTTTGTATTCTACTTCAGCCATGTTTCTCCTATTGGTATTGACTATCTACTATTTGATTAAATGTTCCATTACTGTCTGTAATCATTAAGTAACTAGCCATGTTATTATCTGATATTATATTATCAGGTAGTGTTGTGTCTGTAAAAAAGCCTACTGTATCTTGTAAAGCCATTTGTGTTTCAAAAAAACTTTTAGTATTTCCTAATACTTGCATAACTATTAAAGTTTTTAATTGATTATTTTCTTCATACCTACCTTTATCACCCATGTCTTTAACAATTTTTGTAGCTGCCTTTTGTTTAGCATTAGGTTCAGGTTTAGGCTCTTCTTTAATTTCTTCTTTTACTTCTGGTTCAGGCTCTTCCTCTACCCCTTGTTCTATTTCTTTAGGCTCTGGTTCTTGAATCTCTTCTTTTACTTCTTGTTTTGGTTCTTCCGTTTGCTCTGGTTCAGCATCCATATTAGTTTCCATAGTAGGTTCATCTTCCATGGTTTTCTGCATATCCATAGTTGGCTCTTCTGTTGTTGGTTCAATATCTACCTCCATTTCCATTTGCATGTCTAATTCCATTTCAATACTAGCCATTGTCATTTCCATTGGCGTTTCTGTATTCATTTCAGGCATCGTAGTTATAGTTGAAGGCATATCCATTTGCATATCCATTTGCATATCTACATCAAATTCCATTTTATATTCCATCTCAAACTCTTGCATTTCTGTTTCAACAGATTCATATGAAAATTCATCCATAGGTTTATCTATTGGTTCAAAATTAAAATCATTAGTAACATCATTGTTTTCAAAAATTGCTTCTGCTATTTGATTCATATCTTGCTCATAATCTAAAGTTAAAAATTCTTCTATACTTTGAATGTGTTGAGTAACAATTGTACTTACTACATTATAAAATACATTTATAGAAACATCATCAAATAAAGGGCCTATTGCAAGGTTGATATCTCTCCCACCTATTTCTACAATAATAGTATTTAAACTTCCTGCAAAATTAAAGTTACCATAATAAGATTGATATCCTGTAGCTGCACCTGTTTCTGATAAAATATCTGTACCACTAAAAACTAAAGTTGAACCATTACGGCCTGTAACGTGCATGTAGATTCTATCTTGCGAATCTTGTTTATCTACCTCTATAGTATACCTTACTTCTCCACCTTTGTCAATAGTTAAATCACTTATATCAATAGTTTGTGTAAAAGTTGTACCCATACCTTTAACACCCATATTAGAAGTTGTGTCACCTGCACCTATAATTCCCGCACATTTATCAATACCTAATTCATAACAAGAATCACCACTTGGCATCGTAGCAGGGCCTTCTCCACCCCAGTCTGAATCCATAGACCCGTCTTTAGAATTAACTACATATCCATTGTCAGTATCTAATAAATCTCCACTATCAAGATTTTGAATAATAGTATCTATAGTTTCTGTAGTGCTACTTTCTGTAGTTGTTCCGGGTGTACATAAACCTAAAGTTTCCGTTGTACACTCTGCTTTTAAATTAGAGTAAAAGAAGCAAAGTAATACCACCAATAAGGTACTTCTTAATATCACTATGTGTCTCCTTATTAGGTTTTTCTACTATCTTTAATTCTTCTTCTTGTTTAGCCATAGCTATAAATACTTGACTACTTTCTGGAACCATATGCTTGTTATCTAACCAACCTTGTTTAGCATCCTCTCCAATAGCACCCATATAAGGACAATAAGTAGCTGACATCCACATTGCATCAAAGATTCTATAATCTGTACATAATGTAGAGACTGCTGCAACCTTCATACCCATACCAAATAAACTACGGGATAGCTTAATCATTTCACAATTAGCGTCTTTGATTGTTATACCAGAACTAAATCCTAATACTTGTGTTTGCACACTTCCAGAATATCCACTTGTACATACATCTGAATTATTCACTACTACACTTGGACTGTTAGCTGTAGGTGGAGTTCCATTAGTAACTACTGTTGAACTTACTGTATTTGTTTCTGCTGCATTAGCATCTACAAAAGTAGCTGTTGCTCCAAATACAAATAATATAACTAATAATAATTTCATAATCTATCTTGCCGTTGTTGGTACTCCTATACTACTAACAAATGGTGACTCTGCGAAAGCCATGTAGATATATGCTTCTGCAACATTAGGGTCGGTAGCTATACGTAATTTAAAACCATTACTCAGCATATCTATTTCATTTGCTGTTGATTCTACTGCAGTAGAGTTAGCTAATAGATGGTCATTATCTACGTTGTAACCTTCTCGTTTATTATCATATATATACCAATCAGAGGTTGAAGCTGTAGATTTACACATCACCCAAGCAGGTTTAAATCCTGTATACACAAATGTACCATCAACATTGCCATTACCTGTATAAGAGCCAAACTTTGAGTAACCTTGAATACTTCTAAAACAATAAGCTACATGGGCATCACTTCCATTATTAGTTGAACTTGTATAATCACCATCAACACCATTACCAACTGTAAATACAGAATCTCCAAAAGCAGTTCTACTCCAACCACTACCTGCTTTATTATCTGCTGATGCTACTGCCATTGTTGAATTAAGTCTCATATTTTCAGAACTACCACCATTAACATATGCTGAATGACCAACAAGCCAAGTTCTAGCTGTATCTCTATTTTTTACAATAACTACATCAGGTGCTGCACTTAAACCATGACCTATGGTTGCATTATCTGTTTCATTACCTGTATATAGAACTATACTGAATCCTGCATCATCATCTACTTGCACAGTTGATGTTATAGAACCATCTGTATTAGATGCTGTAGTTCCACCATTCGCCTTCCATTGCCATGCTACAATATTATGAGTATTACTATTAACCTCTGCATTAACACCAAGACTAAAACCATTAGAATCAAAATCTGTACATCTATCAGCAGAATCTGAATCTGCTTGACTAAGATTAGAAACTAAATCTAGGTTTGCACCACGACTACTATCAAATAGTCTGTGATTATTTGCATTATTTCTAACTTTAATCCATAGCCAATCAGGTTGAAAATCACCTGCATTAGCATCATTAGTTATACTTCTTGCAGTTGCATTACCTGTATAAAGTTGTGTATGAAAATATGCTGATGGGTCGTCTATATCTGTATATGCCATTATCCAAACTCCGCTAAATTTTTAGTACATAAAGAATAAAATCCTGTAGGTACTGCATACTCAAAGTTACCATAACCATTAGCATCTGCGTTACCACTTGATATTGTATAAGGTGGATTACCAAAATTCCATTGTTGTCTAGCACTTGAATTACCATTAGCACTCATTGGCATATATGTTCTAGCTGAATTTTCTTGAACAGAGACTATTGTTGCATCTGCACCTGTTGATGGATTTGCACCTGTTGTTCCATTTGCTTTCGCCCAAGCATCATTTTTACCAAACCAAACTTTGTCATTATCTCTATCAAAAGCCATCATTAAAATATCATTAACACTTCCATTAAAAGTAGTATTATTTTCAAATTGATAAGCTGTGCCATCAGCACTATTTACATAAGCATTATCGTTTACAGCATGAAAATAAACATAAGTAAGCCATGAGCCACCACCTCCTGTAAATCCTGTTGCTGTATCATTACTACCAAAAGGATAATTTGAATCAAGAAATCCAATAGTATTATGACCTGCTGCTTGTACTGCAGTTATTTTTACTTCCATATACCATTTACCTGAATTTGGAATTGCTATTGTTCCCAATGCAACATTCCAATTTCCTGTTGCAGCTAAAATATCTAAATTTCCTTCTGAAAAAGTCATACCTTCTGAATGTAAAGGATTCATTGTAGCAAAATTATTAGTAGGTGTATCTGTAGTTACATCTGTTGCTGCAAGATTAACAGGTGCATAATGATGAGTATTACCTGAAGTATCAGCACCCATACCACTTGCATCTGTACCTGTACCTGTTTCTTTAAATTCTAAATAAAATCCGTTTGTGCCATAAGTTCCTTCATAGGCTTTTGGTATCCATACACCATTATCATTAAATTCTCCAAAGTCTGATGCTGCTTTTTGTGTACCATCTATTAAATGAAATTCAGAAATATAACCATCAAAGGGAACTGCATTATTTAAAGTATCATAACCTACTGCGTGAAGAACATCATCATTTACATTTGTGTTAAAATTTTGACCACCTGCAAAACTATTTTCTGCAAAACTTGTTTCTAATACACCATTGATATAAACTTTAATTCTATCATTCTGTGTTCCATCTGTTGTGTCTATTGCAACAACTATATGATACCAAGCACTTGGGTCACGGAATAATCTATTTGTATTTTTCACAAATCCACTACTTTGACTAATATATAAAGTGTCATCTATAAATCTTATTGAGTAAACACTACTATCGCTTGGTCCTGCTGAAAATAAGGCTTGATTAGTTCCTGAAGTACATCTTTTAATCCACATAGAAATTGTATGGATTTGTTTATCGCCTTCGCTGCCTGGTGTTCTTGTTAGTTCTGCACTATCTGCATCATTAAATCTAAGAGAATTATCTATCTCATATCCACCACCACTAACTGAATTAGCACCTAAGATAGCAACCATTATATTACCTCGTTAGGGAACTCGCCTAGAGGTCTTGATGTAACTCCATCACTATCTGTTGTGTATTCTAATAAAGTAATTAAGGCTTCAACATTTGCACAACCATCTATAGCTGTTTCCATAGCATTAACTTTAGTTCTAACTGCTGCTCTATAAGTTGTGATTGCACTTGGTACAGAATATCCTGATACCTCTGTAGCTTTAACAATATACCAATCTGTTGGTAATAATAATCCTGCAGCCTGTGTGTTGAATTGATTTTTATAATTAGTTTTTAATCCATAAATTACAATCTGATTCCCATCACTATCTAATAAGGCATCACCATTTTCATCTACTGCGTTAACATCTGCTATAACTTTTGCTGTTGCTGTTCCATAAGTTGCTGTAACTGTACCACTATCAAATGTATAAGTTTGGTCTGTGTTGATATAAAATGTTTGGTCTTTAAAGTTAGTGTTATCTATTATAACTGTATAGATACCAATGGCATTTCTTTCTGCCTCTGTCCATAATGTGTAAATAGACTTTGGATATTTTAAACCTTCTTTAACATCTCCTTCTGACCATGTGTGTATTCTTTTATCTTCTTTAACATCTCCTTCTGACCATGTGTGTATTCTTTCACCTTCTTGTTCATGCTCTGCAGGATATACATCTGCAGTTACATCATCTGCTGAATATACATATGTAGGATATACATCTGCAGTTACATCATCTGCTGAATATCTAGATGTTATTATTTCTAGTCCTTTATTTCCTTTTGGAAAACTTGTTATTGTTCCGTCTATTACTTGTGCAAACATTCTATACTCCTATGCTAAGGTCAGGTTTAAATTCCTGCCTACTTCTAACCACTTTGCCCCATTATATCTAAAGACAAATAAATCACCGAGACTTGCTGTTGTTGTTAATGTTGGTGCTGTATCTGCTGTAAATTCATATACTGCGTTCCATGTAATTGTTCTTGAACCTGTGCCATCTTGTATTGCTAGTATGGAAGCAAATTGTCCTGTACTGCCATTTGTTGGTGCTGATATTGTTCTGTTTCCACCTAAAGTTAATTTGCAAACTGATTGAGTTGCCATATCCCATGCTACAGTAGCACCATCAGTTAAAGTTGTTTCAGTAATATAAGCTTTATCAGTTAACAATGCACCACTCACTTCTAACTTTTCACTAGGAGAACTCGTACCAATACCTACTTTACCATCACTATCAATACGCATACGTTCTGCATTTGATGTTTTAAATTCGATATCTCCTGCTTCTTGCGTTGTTAATGAAAGAACTCCTGTTCCTCTGTGAGTAATACTACTTGGTGTATTAGCTCCAGTATTGCTTCTAATAATTCTTAAACCATAAGCTGGATAAGTTGTATCGCCTACAAAATCAAGAAAAGAATAGCCATTATCGCTTCTGTTTGCGCCAATTTCAATAAATCTATCTTCTGTAGAAGGTCCTTTTAATAAAATATTTCCTACGACATCCATACTTGTACCAATACCTACACGATTGTTAGCACTATCCACATATAATGTATTTGTATCTACTATTAGGTCACCAGATACTGTAGTAGTTCCTGTAATATTAATATTACCTGTACCTGTAATATCATTAGAATTAAGGTCTAGGTCACCACCAAGTTGAGGGGTAGTATCTTCTACTACTTCATTTGTAGCAGCAACAGTTGTATCTACATAAGCCTTAATAGATTGTTGAGTAGCTAATTGTGTAGCTGAATTAGAAGCCATATTATCTTCATCTAGTATAGCTGTTCCCGATACACCTGTGTTTAAAACTGCAGAAGTTAAAGTTTTATTAGTAAGAGTTTGTGTCCCGTCATTTAAAGTAATATTTGATGTATTAGATAAATCTGTTGAAGCAATAGTTATGTTTGCTGAACCATCAAAACTTTGACCTGCAATTGTTCTAGCTGTTGCCAAGGCTGTAGCTGTTGCAGCTAATCCTACTGATATATTTGCAGAGCCATCAAAGCTTGTTCCACCAATAGTTCTAGCCGATGCTAGTGCTGTAGCTGTTGCGGCTAATCCTACTGCTATATTTGCAGAGCCATCAAAGCTTGTTCCACCAATAGTTCTTGCTGTTGTTAAAGTTGCTGCTGAACCTGTTGTGTTTTGATTAAGTGTACCAACTGTAAAATCTAAAGTGTTATCTGCATCATCATAAGCTACTGTAATACCTGATTCAGTATTAGAAGTAACCATAGCCCCAACTGTGTCTGCAATTGTTTCTGCTAAAGTAATACCACCAATGGTAATAGCATCTGCTTCTAATGTACCATCAATATCTGCATCACCTGATATATCTAAAGATACTGCATCAAGTTCACCTGCTACTGTTAGTACTCCACTAGCTAAAGTTAATAAATCTGTATCATCAGTATGGCCAATAGTTGTACCATTAGTAATTATATTATCGACAGTTAAAGTTGTTAATGTTCCAAGAGAAGTAATATTTGATTGTGCTGCTGTTGTTACTGTAGCTGCTGTTCCAGATACATTACCTGTTACATTACCTGTTAAAGGTCCTGCAAAAGCATCTGCTGTAACTGTGCCATCAAAATATCCATCTTTAAATTCTAAACTTGCTGTGCCTAAATCTATTTGATTATTAGTAACAGGAGATAATGCTCCGTCACCAATAGTTAATCTACTTGCACCACCTGTAGCAATTGTGATAACATCTGAACCACTAAATGTAATAGATGTATTTGTATCACCATCACCTGAAATAGAATCTAATTGTACTGCTCCTACATTTGATAAAGCTGCATCTCCAAAGTCTACTGCTCCTGCAACTGTAAGTGTTCCTGATATATCTACATTACCATTAATATCAACTGTAGTAGCTGCTATTTGTAATTCTGTATCTGCTACAATATCTAATTGTCCATCTGTTGATTGGAATATATAAGTTCCTGTATCACCAAAGTTTAATCTTTCTGTGCTGTTTAATAAAATGTCATCTGAAAATTTAAAGTAATCTTCATCTTCCATCCACGCTAAAACACCATCATTAGATTCACCATCAAATGTTACTGTAATATCTGTGCCTGCTGTAGCATCACCAATAGTGATTGCTGTGCCTAGTAATTTTGTTATTGCACCACCTTCTGCTGTAGTACCATCATGTGTATGCCCACTAGATACAGCAAAGGCTGCAACTAATTGGTCAAACTCATTATTAAAATGAGCTGCTTCAATGGTAGTCCCGTCAACAATAGTTGCCGAACTTTGTCTAGTATATGTTGCTCCCATAGTTTATCGTCTTCCTCCTGCTGTAAATTCTAGTTCAAATCCTTTTAATGCTATTGGATTATTGCTAGATGAATCTATTATTTTTGTAGCTATTGTGAAACCACTTCCTTCTACTGATTGTCTTTGTAAATTAGAACCTCCAGAACCGTAAACTGCTGTTCCATAAGCAGATTCTGCAAAGCCATATTGTGCTATGTTACCACCTACTGTTAAATTATAAGCATTAGGTTGTGGTACTTCATCATCATTAAAGTCATACTCTAAATTAAATGTTGAAGATACTGTTCCATTAGGTTCGTAGTTCCAAAGTATCCTTTGAAAACTTTTTCTAATACCCGGGTCTCCCATAGTCATGTCTGGTGACCTATAAAAAGCTAGTATGTTAGTAGTTGTACTAGCTTGTGTATATACATTTCCCGATTCATTTAAATAAATATAACCATCATAACCACCTGTTATAATTGTTTCTAAGCCACTTATAAAACCTGAATCTGTACTAGATACTTTTAAACCTTTTAAATCCCCATACTCAAAACCTATTTCACCACTATTAGGATTAGCTTTAATTGTAGCTACAATACCTTTAGCAGAAGCTTCTGGTTGTCCTAATGATGTAGGATAAAATAATCTATATTGAGACTTTCCTCTAATAATGTAAGAACTAATATTATGAGTTGTTATGTCTGCAATTCTTGTTTGTATTTGTTTTGATATAGTACCTAATTCTATATCATCAATTCTATCTGTACCTGCAATAGTTCTTAAGCCATCAGGTGCTAAGAATATAATATCACCTGCAAATTCTTGTATACTACCACCATCAATACAACCAATTTTTCTTGTGACTGCCTGTATTGCAAAGTCACTTGAACTTGTACCTGTTAATTTAAATATTTTATCTTTACCAAATATAAATAAAGTATCACGAAAAGTTTTAATACCTACAATTTCTGTATCAACTTTAATTGTTCCTCCACCATTTCCTATTGTAAAGTCATTGGTTAAGGAAGGTCCCATAAAACTAATACTTTGTTTATTACTTGCATCTCCTGCAAAAAATATATGGTTTTTAAATACTTCTACAAATTTAAAATTAGCAGTACCTGTTGCATTAACAACACTATTACTAAAAGAACTATTTAATATTTGTGGACTAGAAGTTCCTGTAGTAATAACAATTTTATCTGTACCATCAAAGTTAAATTCTCTAAATTCATAATCTCTAGTAGGTGTTCCTAAACTTGTTATAGTAGATGTCCAACTTCCTGTGCCTGTTGCTGCTCTATGTATACTTCCACCCCTTGCTGCTAATACTACATTATTAAAAATAGCAGACATAACAACTCTTTCTGAAGATGCTGCTACTTGAGGTACAATATTAGTATTATACTTTGTAGTACCTAATATTTTTTTATAACCACCCTCAATGTCAGGTTCAAAGTTACTTAACTGTAAAGCTTCTCCCGGTGACATAGAAAATACATCTTTATTAAGTATTAATCCTCCGCCTAAACTTACTACTGAAGGTTGTGTAGCTGCCATCTATGCTGTCAGTATTGCTGTATTACTAGTTGTTCTACTTGCAGAATTAAGATTTACTCTTGTATCTTTCATGTAGTCAATGTGATTGTGCATTTCACTTCTAATTCTTCTTACCCCTGCTTCATATTCTGCATTAGATATATTAGCCATAGGTACATCATTTCTTAATTTATATAAATAGTATTTTGCTCTATTAACTACTACGTCAGCATAAATATCTGGTAAATCCATAGTGTCACCATAGGCAGATAATTCTACATGAGTTTTATAATATTCAAAAAATACAGTATAGTCATCTGCATTGGGTATTGGTGATAATCCAAAACTTTCATGGTCTGGAGTTCTGTATACGTATAAAGGTTTTCCATATTGTGAATCATCTGCTGCTACATCACTTCTAAATGGACCTTGTAAAAAACCATCATAAGACATGGGTTTTAATTTAATAGCTTCTTCACTTCTTTTAACCCTAACATAATCAACATCCATGTTTGTTGCAGTACTTGTGTTATTAATAGTAATAAAAGTTGTTGCTGTTGTTGCTGTAA
>Ga0222630_1001069_pt1 | contig 12734 bp, 11 predicted proteins | sample AntAcemetagenom3_FD_179842 | JGI IMG/M metagenome (GOLD analysis project Ga0222630, IMG submission 179842) | Saline water microbial communities from Ace Lake, Antarctica - #3 | ecosystem: Environmental > Aquatic > Non-marine Saline and Alkaline > Saline | place: Antarctica: Ace Lake | collected...
GCGCTGATCCCTGTGCTGACGGTGCTTGGGTTTACCTTTGCCTATCTCATCACAGGCGCGGTGCTGACGGAGGCTATCTTTAGCTGGCCCGGCATTGGGTCGTATGCTGTCGCCGCTGCACGCTCGCTGGACTATCCGGCCATTGGCGGCGTCACGATTGTCGGTGCCACCGCGTTCCTGCTGGCAAATTTGCTCACCGATATTGCGTACGCTTGGGCCAACCCGCGCATCAAGGTCGGATCATGAGCGTGGCAAGTGACATCGCGAAGGGTGACTCCGGTAAAGTGGGTCAGTTGTTTAATTTCCTTAACCGCCTGCCGATCACCGGTAAAATCGGCATTGTGATTTTGTTGTTCTGGACGGTCACGGTTCTGACGGTGCAATTCTGGCCGATTGCCGACCCGTTGATGATGGCGGCGCGCCGGCTCCAACCGCCAAGCGGGGCCAACTGGCTGGGCACCGATGCACTGGGGCGGGACGTGTTTGCGCGCACATTACATGGGGCAGCCTATACCATACCAGTTGCTGTTGTCGTTGTGGTGTCCGCCGTTGTCATTGGTTCTGTTGCAGGGGCGGCTGCGGGGTATCTGGGCGGCTGGACGGACAGCATCATCATGCGGGCGGCGGATGTAACGCTGTCATTCCCGCCGATCCTCTTGGCCATGACCGTTGCCGCGACCTTGGGGCCGGGCCTGCCCAATGCTGCGGTTGCGATGATTATCGTCTGGTGGCCGATTTATGCCCGTCTGATGCGCGCACAGGTTTTAGAAATACGGACCCGTGAACACGTCGAGGCCGCAATTGCAGGTGGTGCAGGTAAGACCCGCGTGTTGGTCGTGCATATCCTGCCGCTTTGCTGGACGCCCACGTTGATCAACGCAACGATGGATTTCGGGCAAGTGGCATTGTTGGCGGCCTCGCTGAGTTTCATCGGTTTGGGGGCGGTGCCACCCAGCCCTGAATGGGGTGCGATGATCTCCGAAGGGGCGTCAAAATTCTACAGCTGGTGGATCGCGTTTGGCCCCGGCATGGCGATCCTGTCGGTGGTGCTGGCAACGTCATTCTTGGGTGACGGGTTACGTGACCTATTTGACCGCAGGGGGCCGAAATGACCGGCTCACCGCTGTTGGAAATCCGCGACCTACGCGCGGCTTTTCCGGGGCCAAGCGGTCCGGTTGAGGCGGTGCGCGGCATTGATCTAACCCTTGAAGCAAGCGAGGTGCTGGGCATCGTTGGCGAAAGCGGGTCGGGCAAGTCGGTCGCGATGATGGCCTTGCTGCAACTTTTGCCATCGACAGCAACCATCAGCGGGTCCGCGCGGTTCAAAGGGCAGGAGTTGATCGGCATGCCGCGGCGCGAGATCCGGCAAATCCTTGGCAAGGATATTGGGTGCATTTTCCAAGACCCGCTCAGTGCATTTAACCCGGTCCTGACAATTGGTGCGCAGATCATTGAGGCGATCCGTTTACATGACCGCAAGATCAGCAAACGCGCTGCCCTGTCCCGCGCCGTCGAATTGCTGGCCTCGGTCTCCATTCCGCAACCGCAACAACGGGCACGCCAGTACCCCCATGAGTTTTCCGGCGGTATGCGGCAACGCGCAATGATCGCCATGGCGCTGGCCAATGAACCCAGCCTGCTGATTGCCGATGAGCCGACAACCGCGCTGGATGTCACAGTGCAGGCGCAAATCCTTGATCTGATGCGCAAACTGGCGCAGGAACGCGGCATTGGCATGGTGCTGATCACCCATGATCTGGGTGTGGTCGCTGGCATGGCGCGTGATATTGCAGTGATGTACGGCGGCCGCGTGGTGGAAACGGGCACAGCCGAGCAGATTTTCTACGACACCAACCATCCCTATACCCAAGGGTTGATTGCCGCGATGCCCAGCCTTGATCAAAAGACAGATATGCTGGTGTCGATCGAGGGCACGCCGCCCTCGATATTCTCGCGTCCCCCCGGGTGCAGTTTTGCTCCGCGCTGTCACATGGCGCAGCCGATGTGCGGTGAAACGGACCCCGAGTTGCGGCAGGTGAATACAACGCTAACGGCCTGTTTGCGGGCTGAAGAACTCGCCGGACAGGGCAGGGTGACAGCATGAGTGATATGACCATACCTGTGCTGGATGTGCGCAACCTGTCCAAAGACTTCCCCATCGGCTCCAACTTGCTGGGCACCAAACCTGCGCAAATGTTGCGTGCGGTTAGTGATGTGAGTTTCAGTGTCGCGGCGGGCGAAACCTTTGGATTGGTGGGCGAAAGCGGATGCGGGAAATCGACGTTGGGGCGCTGTATCTTGCGATTGCTGGAACCGAGCAGTGGCACAATAGTTCTGGCAGAGCGCGACATTACCAAATGCACGGCGGCTGAAATGCGGCCTATGCGGCGCGATCTACAGATTGTGTTTCAAGACCCGATGTCGTCGCTGCACCCCAGCATGACCATTGCACGTATTCTGTCCGAAGGGTTGCGGTTGGTGGGTCTGGACAAAAAGACCGAAGCGACGCGAATCACAGAACTGCTTGAACTGGTGCAACTGCCGCAAGACGTGGCGGCGCGGTATCCGCACGAGTTGTCGGGCGGACAGCGCCAGCGTATCGGCATCGCGCGGGCGATTTCTGTGAACCCCAAAGTTGTTGTGCTGGATGAACCTGTGTCCGCATTGGACGTGTCCATTCAGGCGGGTGTGCTGAACCTGCTGCGTGACTTGCAGAACCGGTTGAACATCGCCTTTGTGTTTATCGCCCATGACCTGAGCGTGGTGCGCTATGTCTCGCACCGGATCGGGGTGATGTATCTGGGCCAGATCATCGAGGTCGGCCCCGCAGAGGTGCTTTTTAAAAACCCCCAGCACCCGTATACTCAAGCACTGCTGTCCGCGATCCCGCTGGCCGATCCGCGTCGCGAACGCAGCCGCACACGCACCATTCTGCAAGGCGAATTGCCCAATCCACTGGACCCACCATCGGGGTGTCGTTTCAGGACACGGTGCGCGCGCGTGCAACCACGATGTGCGACAGAAGCCCCCGCCTTGAATGACGCAGATCCGGGCCATTCGGTTGCCTGCCATTTTCCGGGTCCCGACCCAACAAAGACATCCCTAAAAAACGGAGCACCCTTATGAACTCGCCCTTTGTTCAAAGCAACGTATCGCGCGATCACGCCCTGCGCGAACGCGCCGCACGTGTCATTCCGGGGGGCATGTGGGGTCATCAGCAAGCGGGAGCATTGCCCAACGGATATCCGCAGTTTTTTGCAAGCGGCAAAGGTGCACGCGTCACGGACGTGGACGGGCGCGAATACATTGATTTCATGTGTGCTTGGGGACCGATCATTCTGGGTCACCAGCATGCAGCAGTCGAAGAAGCAGCCAATGCACAAGCGGTCAAAGGCATCTGTCTGGATGGGCCAACAGAACACGCGGTTGAACTGGCTGAACGTCTGGTGTCCACAGTGGCCCATGCCGATTGGGCGCAGTTTCAAAAGAACGGATCGGACGCCATGACTACCTGCGTCACGGTTGCGCGTGCACACACCGGACGACGCAAAGTGCTGGTTGCCAAAGGTGCTTATCACGGTGCCGTGCCATGGTGTTCGCCCTCATTGGTGGGTGTCACATCCGAGGACCGCGCCCATTTGCTGCACTTCACCTATAACGATGTGGAGAGCCTGAACGCAGCTGTGGCTGAGGCTGGCGATGATCTGGCCGCAATCGTGGTATCGGCCTTTCGCCATGATCTGGCGGTGCCACAGGAACTACCAACGGCGGGTTTTGCCACGGCAGTGCGCGCCGCGTGTGATCAGGCGGGCGGGGTGATGATTTTGGACGATGTGCGGGCGGGGTTTCGGTTGCACATGGGCGGATCATGGGAAGGATTGGGGGTTCGCCCCGACTTGACCGCGTTTTCCAAGGCGATTGCCAATGGCCATGCGCTGTCTGCGATCACAGGTTCAGAGCATTTGCGCGACGCAACCAAATCGGTCTTTGTCACGGGGTCATTCTGGTACGCGGGGCCACAGATGGCCGCGGCGGTTGCAACCATCGACGAATTAGCCCGCATTGATGGACCTGCGTTGATGGAACGGGCAGGAAGGCGTTTGCGCGATGGCTTGCATGAACAGGCCACACGCCACGGTTTCGAACTGCGCCAGACGGGGCCTTGCGTGATGCCGTTGGTGCAATTTGTGGGGGACGACAAGACGACGTCATTGGGCGATACGTTCTGCGGCGAAGCCCTGCGGCGTGGCGTTTACCTGCATCACAAACACAACATGTTTCTCAGTACAGCGCACACAGACGCTGAAATAGACCGCGCGTTGGATGCAACCGACAGCGCATTTGCCGCGCTTGCCAAAATCCGGCCCTTAGAAAAAGGAGATGTTACATGAACATCGCTGAAAAAAACGTTAGCCTATCCGTGTTGGAGGGCCGAGCGAAATTCATCCGCACCGAAACCGTGCGCCTTTCACGTATCGCGGGCGCAGGGCACTATTCATCGACGTTTTCCTGCGCGGAACTGTTGGCGTCACTTTATTATGAGCAGATGCGGATCGAACCTGCACAACCCGATTGGGAAGATCGCGACCGGTTTGTGATGTCCAAAGGGCACGCAGCAATCGGGCTTTATCCGGTGCTCGCCGATCTGGGGTATTTCGATGCTTCCGAGTTGGATACTTATACCCGCCTCGGGTCAAACTACGGGGATCACCCGGATATGAAAAAGGTTCGTGGCCTTGATTTTTCATCTGGGTCATTGGGCCATGGGTTGTCAGTTGGTGTCGGGCTGGCGCTCGCCGGACGTATGACTAAACGCGACTACCGCAGCTATGTTTTGCTGGGCGATGGCGAACTCAGCGAAGGACAGATTTGGGAGGCTGCAAACTCCGCTGGTCACTTCGGCTTGCAGAACCTTGTCGCCATTGTTGACCGTAACGGGTTGTCAATTGACGGGCACACAGAGGACGTCATGAGCGTAGAACCTTTGGGGGACCGTTTCGCCGCCTTTGGCTGGGATGTGCAGCGGATCGACGGACATGATCTGGCCGCCATCCGTGCAGCGTTCGACAGCCTTAAACGTGGCGACCATGGCAAGCCACAGGTGATCATCGCGGATACGATCAAAGGGCGCGGTGTGGCGCGCATGGAAATGTCGCTGGACTGGCACGTCGGCAATCTGGTGGGCGACGATTATGATGATGTGATGGCCGAACTAGAGGCCGGATTGAAACCCTATGAGCCGGAGGCCCTGTGATGACCAAAGATATGCAAGACGAGAGCGAGATTTTCCGCGGGACGACAACAGGTACAACCAAGCTGCGCGATGCCAAGTCGGTGCGTGGTACACCCAAGGCTGGCATGCCGGCCTTTGTATTGGGTGAGGAATTGGCAGATATTGCCGATAGCGATCCGCGCATCGTGGTCGCAACCGCTGATCTGGCATCCGCCAACCGCACCAATGACTTTCGCGACCGCCATCCGGACCGGTTTGTGAATTTCTCCATTGCCGAAAAGAACATGATCACCGCCGCTGCGGGCATGGCGTCCACGGGGCTGATCCCTTATGTCGCGACATTCGCCAGCTTCGCGGCAATCTTAGGTGCCGAAGCGATCCGCACTGATTGTGCCTACCCAAAGATGAAAGTGCGCATCGTCGGCCACCATTCCGGTATGTCGATGGGGTTCTACGGCAGTTCGCATCATGCGCTTGAGGACCTAGGGATGCTGCGCTGTATGGCCGATCTAACGGTTGTCTGCGCAACAGACGCCAACCATCTGCGCGGTATTTTGCGGGCTTCGGTGGATCATCCGTTTGCAATGTACATCCGGCTGGGACGCGGGCGCGATCCGGTTGTTTATAACGATGTTCCAAAGATAGAATTCGGGCGTGCTTTGCGCGTTCGCGAAGGCACTGACCTGACGATAATCACCTGTGGATCACAGGTGCGTGCATCGCTGGACGCGGCCGAAACGCTGGCTGGCGAAGGAATTTCGGTGCGTGTGATTGATATGTTCACGCTGGATCAAATGGACACGGCAGAGATCAAAGCAGCGGCGATGGAAACCGACGCTATCCTTACAGTAGAAGAGCACAACATCACGGGCGGATTGGGGACAGCGGTTGGCGAGGTTCTTCTCGATTTACCACGCAATAAATTCCTCAAACATGGCGTGCCAGACAATTACGTCGAAGTTGGACCGCCGGCAGCGCTGTATGCGAAGTACAGGCTCGACGTTGATGGTGTTGCTGCGGTCGCCCGGGAATTTCTCAAAGCGTAAGTGGTCTTTGTTAACGCAAGTGAAAGACCTGAGGCGCGGGATGTTTGTTCTGTAAGCCGAATTGGGTCTCATAGAATTCACCAGATGCTAGTTACCATAAGATTGGCTCTGGGCGGAACAGGAGTGTAGCGCTTAAGTACATATAATATAAGCAAATTTTTTTGAAAGGCAAAAAACTCATAATAAGGTTTATGTTAAATTATGACGAAAGGATATGCTGCTGCGAGGAAAACACCCTACGTAACACGGACTATGCGAATCCGACTTTAGGGCAAAATGCCGTGTTAGATTTGCTCAAATCTGAGACCCCTGCTTTGAGACACAGATCCGCACGTTAATAGCTACCACAGAGCCGTGTTTAAGCAAAACCGGCCTTCGCCTCAGCCTGCAGGAATTCACAGTGTGCGGACAAAGCATGCGTAATCGGGCTGACTAAGCTGATGGGTCAGGTTCTTGATATAGTTGCAGTGGATTGGTTCTGTCGCAAAGATTTTGGGTTTGATGTTTGCGCAGTATGATGCATCGCCGTAGAAGGTGACGTCGCAGCGATGATTGGATATGTACGATGGTTGACTTCAAAGGCGCGCATTATCCGAAGTCTGTGATCCTGTTTGCGGTATTTTTCTATCTGCGCTACCCTGTGTCTTATCGCGACCTCGAGGAAATAATGGAGGAACGCGGCGTCGATGTTGACCATGCAACCCTAAATCGTTGGGTGGTCAACTACTCGCCATTGATTGCTGCGAAAGCCCAAGCGAAAAAGCGTCCGACCGCCATCTCATGGCGCATGGATGAGACCTATATCAAGGTGCGCGGAAAGTGGATGTATCACTATCGCGCCGTAGACCGGGACGGTCAAACCCTTGATTTCATGCTGTCTGAGCGTCGTGACAAAGCTGCGGCGCGGCGCTTCTTCAGGCGGGCGATTGGAACGAATGGCGTCCCCGACCGCGTCGTCATCGACAAAAGTGGGGCCAATCTAGCGGGGCTGGAAGCCGTGAATGTGATCCTGAAGTTCACGGGAACAGGGCAGACCATCAAAGTCTTGCAGGTCAAATATTTGAACAATATCCTTGAGCAGGATCATCGGTTCATCAAGCGCATCACAGGGCAAATGCTCGGCTTCAAAGCCTTTCATTCCGCCTCCGCTACCCTTGAAGGTATTGAGACTGCGCACATGATCCGCAAGGGCCAATTCGATGCCAACGGCTTGACCGCTTTTCAGCAGTTTGCTCAGCTCGCAGCATAATTATGTCCAGCGCAAGCCTACACTCAACTCAGCTACAAATTTGCGACAGAACCCTCTCCTTGAAGCCGCCTTGCATGTCGCGCTTAGACGCGAAAGGTTTGTCACTGTATTCAGAATTATAGCCAGTCAAGGTTAGGTTACCGAGGGTGTGAAGCCAAGCTTCATGCACCCGTTGCCATTCGGAACCCAGCGCTGTCTGCCATGCCGATGAAAGCTCGTCGTTCTGAGGCATTATATGTTCGATAGTGTACTCATCAACCGACACTCGCTCCTTGCGTCCAAAGTTCTCAAAACGGCGCAACCAGTATGAACGGCTGCGGAAGTTGTAGAGATCGCGCGTTCGAATATCGCGCTCAAACTCTTCATCCTTGGGAAAGCGTCGATAGGACGGCATCGTCATAAAATGTGCTTTGATACTTTCGATATAACGGTCTTTTTTGAGTACCTTGGTGAAAGTGGCAAAAGTCTTGTTCATCGAGTTAGTAGGGATTGCGCAGATGGCACGGCGGAACACATAAGCCTCGATAAGCCTGATGGCTTCAGACAAATCCGCCTTGTTTAAAACGCCACTGACATAGTCGCTATATAGCTCTAGCAAAAATGGATATGCGACATCGACTTTAAGTTCGCGCAAGTCGTGGAAAGCGAGTTTCAGATTGGGATCAGGTTCAACCCCCAGCGCCATCGCACAGAAATATCGTGCGTAATCACGAATTTCTTTGACTAGTGGTTCGACACCAGCCCCCGCCGCTCCAATGGCGCGCGCGTGTAACTTGAATGCCTCATAAACCTCACCGAGCCGTGGGATATCACCCGTTTTTACTGTAAGGTAATGACGCATAAATGCATCAAAATGGGTGCTGTACGCCTCCTGCCCGAAAGCTACTTCCATCGGCCGCCAGAATTGTTCATAAAGCTTAGTCTGCAAAACCGGCTCCAGACCCATGAGAATAAAATTGCGGATCAAATCTGCTTGACTAAGCTCACGCCCTGTCGAGTTCATACTTTCGAAAATCAGTTGTGGATTGTCTTGATCACGGTTGAGGGAAATATCGACGACAACAAGCTTAGCAAGCCCATTACAAATAGCACTTAAGTTTTCTTTGCAGCCTGCAATGGTAATCCCCCCATTTTTAATGGGGCTCGGCCGTAGAATTCAGGCGGCTGCTTTCAGTTTCATAGCGGGTGTGATGCCGCCGATGCCCATGTTGGGTCGCTCGTTGTTGTAAGTCCAGAGCCATTCAGTTGCCTGGTCTTGTGCCTCCTCGATGGTTTCAAAGATGTATTGGCTCAACCATTCGCCGCGAACAGTACGATTGTAGCGCTCGATATAGGCGTTCTGTTGAGGCTTGCCCGGCTGAATGTGTTCAAGCCGAACACCTTGTTTCTCAGCCCATTCCATAAGGGGGTTATCGCAAGGTTTGTTCGCTGAGTAACGCTAAGGAAAAACATTTAGAGAACTTGGTTAATTTTGAACCCTCAGCCCCACTTTCTCGCGTAGCTGAGGTGCAATGGCCGCTCATTTGAGCGTTCAGCGGCCCCTGAATCCCAGACATAATCGCCTGTGAGGTTGATGTGGGTCCATCCCAAGGGCGAAACATGCTTTAGCAGGCTTGGCTCAGGCAATTTTCCTGCTCGTAGCAAATGATCGGCTGCTTTGTTCATATACATCGTATTCCAGTATATAATCGCGGCAATGACAAGGTTGAGCGCCATGGCCCGCTTTTGCTGTGCATCAGGAGATCGGTCATTAATGCGTCCCTGAGAATGGGCAAAGACGGCTTTTGCCAGGGTGTGGCGTGCTTCGCCTTTATTCAGGCCCGCTTGGCATTCTTGACGCAACTGCGGGTTTTCTATCCAGTCCAGCATGAACAGAGTGCGCTCAATTCGGCCGATTTCACCAAGGGCCAGGTAGAGACGGTTTTGCTGGCGGTAGGCTCCAAGTTTTCGCAATAAGGCAGAAGGCTTTACTGAACCGTTTTTCACGCTGGCAGCCAGCCGGACAACATCATCCCAATGGCTCAGAATAACCTCTTCGTTTATCGGTTTGCCCATGAGGGGTGACAACCCTTTCCAGACACCTGGCTTGCCAAAAAAAGCCAGCCGCCGATCCGGAAAATCCCGCAAACGGGGTGCCAGCTTTAGCCCAAGCAGATGGAACAGGGCAAAGACATGGTCCGACACTCCGCCGGTATCAACGTAATGAGTCAGTGGATTGAACTGGGCAGCATTTCCCATCAGCCCGTCCAACACAAACGGGGCTTCCCCCGATGTGGCTCCGATCACGCTTGAATGGAATGAACCGTATTGGCCAGACAGGAAGGAATAGATTTTCAGGCCGGGATCGGGTCCATATTTTGCGTTGATCTCACCGGAATTTCGCGCTGCTGCAAAGAACTGCCCGTCAGAAGAAGTATGTTCTGCTTGGCCCCAGATTTGGGCAAACGGCAAAGCGTGGTGGGCATCAATAATTCGCGTTAGAGCATCGCTGTAAGTTTCGGGGCGCAGATACCAGTTTGAAGCCCAAGACAGTTGGGCATGAGACACATTCTTGGAGGCCTGCGCCATGCGCTCCAATCCAAGATTGGTTGCCCCGGCCAGAATTGAGGCCAGAACCGTGGCGGGATTGGCGTTGGTGCGCCCCGAGCGCAAATCGGTGAAGGCATCGAGAAAGCCAGTGTGACGGCCCACATCCCAAAGTAATTCTGTAATGCGGATGCGCGGCATGACGGCATCAATCGCTCGGTCGAGCTGTTCACCGGCCGAGGGGGTTACTGGATCATGTGGTGTGATTTTCAATCGCTCGTTTTCAACCCTGACCCCTTCCAGTTGGCCAAGTTTCAGTTTGCGCTCCACTTTTCTCAGTCGCTGGTTCAAAAGATTACGACGCTGCGCTAACCAAACTCGGCCATCAATCGGCAAACCTGTTTCGCTCATGATACTTTCCGCCTCAACCTTCGGCATTAGATACGCATCAAAGCGGCGATAATCTCGACTGCCTTTAACCCAGGCATCACCCGCACGAAGGCGGTCCCGCAATGTGGCCACTACGGCTGTTTCATAAATCCGGCGTTTTGGCTTGCCATCCTTGTAAATCAGGGACTTCCAGTGCTTTGCTGCGAAAGGCATTGGCACCACATCCGGTAGATTTCGTTTGCCGGTTCGGTTCTGCTCTTTGATAAGCGACAAGGCAGCTTGCAAGTCAGCCCCGGCATCGGGAAGCGTAAATGAAAAGGCTTCCAGAAATTCTGGCGCAAACCGTCGTAGTTGGATGTATCGTTTTGTTGCGAGAGAAAGAGGGTCTTCAGTCGCCAGATTGCCGAGCGCATCAACTTCAGAACGCGATTGCATCAGCCGTTCCCAACCAACAGTTTCGTCCAGAACCTTGAAGGGATCTTCACCTTTTTCAAAGGCTTCGCTCATGGCATCAATTGTGCCCCCAAACAGGCGCATCAGGCGACCAATTTGAGACTGACTCGCCTGTAAGGTCTGATCCTGCTTGCGTTTGGAACGTGTGAACAACTGCCCTGTCAAACGCTCAAACATGGCGATTGAGGCATCCGTCAGCACAATATTGATCTCAGCCATCTGTGCCGCCAGCGTTGCAATCCGCCGCCGTTCCCCAAAATCCTTGAGCAAGTGGGCCGGAGCAACGGCCCCTTCGCGCGCAAACTTTGTCAATCTGGTGGGATGAATATCCTGTCCTAATTCTGCTGGAAGATGAAGGGCGCGGACAAATTTAAGTCTATCCAATAATCCATGCAGGCTGGCCACACTTGTAGAATGCGGCATGCCGCGCAACCAAGCCAGTCGTGATATTCCCAATGATGGGTCTTTTATCAGTAGGTCTTGTAATGCTGCCCGCTGATCCGCACTCAAAGCATCATTCAGATCTTGTGCCGCCAATCGTCGCGCCCGTGCCCGACCAGCAAGGCCGATGCGCTCCAATGTATCTGTGCCAGGATATACCAATCTGGCTTCAGACAAACCCGCCAACAGGCCGCGCATAATAGCAGCACTGTCATCAGTGCCAAACGCCGCCTGTGTTGCCAATTCCAACGCTGTTTTAAAATCTGCCCTCAGAAACGGTCTGAGGCCAAGATGCCCGATGGCAAGAACGCGGTGCGCCGCCCGGGTGCTTTCGCGGGTCCCGTAAATATCCAGCACAGAAGTCGACACATGTATCTGCTCAGAGAGCCAATGAATAACTTCCTTTGGGATTTGATCGCTATTGCGCCAGCCCTGACCCGGATAGCGAAGCAGGGCGATGTGGATGGCAAGCCCCAGCCGGTTTTCTGCCCCTCGCCGCGAACCAATCAGATCAAGATCATCCGTGGCTAAAACGTAGTATCGCTCCAGTGACGCCATATCTGACGGGATGTCGAAGAAGCTTCCCCGTACGCTTGATGATAACAGGTAACGTTTTGCCATGGTGTGTCCTTAAATTGGTGTTGATAATTTAGGGACAAGCTATAATATAGGGACAAATAAAGAGACAGATATTATGCCAAGTACAACCCATTTGGGGGCCGCTCAATGACCGTCCCTAAAACGAACGATAAAGAGACAACCAAAATGACCAGAACCGGCGATATCCTCGGCTATGCTCGAGTTTCGACATCCGAGCAAAACACATCGCCGCAATCCGAACGCTTAAAAGATGCTGGAGCCATCCGGGTTTTTGAAGATGTCATCTCTGGTAAAAAGTTCGAACGGCCTGGGTTGGCAAGCTTAATCGACTTTGCCCGCCCCGGAGACAGCCTCTGCGTCATCCGCCTTGACCGCCTCGGACGATCTCTAAAGGAACTGCTGGAAACGGTTGAGGACCTAAAATCACGAGGCATTAATTTGATCAGTCTTGAGGAAAAACTAGACACGTCCAGCGCTGCTGGTGAGTTAGTGTTTCATGTATTTGGGGCCATCGCCCATTTCGAGCGACGGTTAATTTCAGAACGCACCCGCGACGGTATCGCCGCCGCCCGAAAACGAGGTAAAAACCCAGGCCGACCGAAACTGGATACTGAAACTATTTCGGCGTTACAGAAACTGGTCAAAGCAGGAATGACCCCTGGAATGGCAGCAAAACAGCTTGGTATAGGTCGATCAACTGCTTACAGAGTTGCAAAGGCTTTGGATTAACAACGCGTGTTTACTTAATGTTCTTTCTTAGCGTTACTCAGAGAACAAACCTTGCGACGCCCCCAGA
>Ga0222630_1001070_pt1 | contig 12732 bp, 12 predicted proteins | sample AntAcemetagenom3_FD_179842 | JGI IMG/M metagenome (GOLD analysis project Ga0222630, IMG submission 179842) | Saline water microbial communities from Ace Lake, Antarctica - #3 | ecosystem: Environmental > Aquatic > Non-marine Saline and Alkaline > Saline | place: Antarctica: Ace Lake | collected...
GCTCGGCATCCGCCAGGGCGTCTTCGTACCGGCCGCACCCCGCAAGCGCCCCCGAGCGGTTGGAAAACAAAACGTGGTTCGGTTCCCCCCCCGTTTTGTCCATGCGAATCGCCATGGTGAACTGCTTCGCCGCCTTACCGTAGTCGCCCACAGCAAACGCGGCGTTTCCCTTTTTCTTCGCCTCGGCGGACACAAACGCGAGCTTGGCGCGCTTCGAGGTCTCGTCGTCGCTGCTGTCGCTGTCGTCGCGTGGGTCGTGTTTAGGAGTGCTTCTTGTGGGTGCGGCGACGACCGGGACGGATTTCTTTTCGTCTCTTTCCGACGCGGCAGTCCCGTTCAAAGATGATGACTCGCTTCTTTTTTCCCCTTCACGACAGGCGGCCGCGAACGCGACGTGTTCTCTTCTCGCCGCGACGTCCCCTGCTCGCTCGCCCGCGTCGCATCGCACGCACGGGTCCACGCCGTACGAAGCGAGCACGTGTAACAACTCAACGTGACCGACACCCGCGGCGGCGTGTAGTGAGGTGGCGCCTTCGTGGTTCAAGGCGTTGGGGTCGAGGTTCACGGACGGCGACAGTAACCACTTTGTGACGTGTAGTAAACTTTCGCCTCGCGAACAACTCCAGTGCAACGCGGTGTGGCCGATTCCAGGTGACCGGAGAAGAGTCAAACCAGGGTGCTTTGAAAACAGCGCTTTCAGGATGATAAGGTCCCCGCCTTTCGCGGCGTCGATCCAGGCTTTTTTGGTCTCGCGGTCGAAATTAGACAAAGCCGAATCGGCGAGCTCGGAACTTGTCGCCGCCCTCGGCGCGGCGGGACACCAAAGGACTTCTTGGCTTCGTATCGGAGACTGTTTGCCCATAGAAGAGTTGTCAAAAGAACCGACACCGCCCTCGGCCTGTTGTTTCCGCCGCAGTTTCTTCCGTCTGTTCTTGTCCCGGTTCGGGCCGGGGGTTTCGGATGGCGGCGTCGTCTGTGTGGGGTCGGCGCGCGCGGCGGAAGATTCGTCATGTTTTGAATTTTTGTCAAAACGCAAATCGCCGTTTTCAGTCGGCCCGAATCCTCCATCGCCCGAGCCGCTTTCTTTTTTGTGTACAAAATCCGGGCCTGGTCCTCCCTTTTTTCCCCGGCGAAACGCGCTTTTCCCACCGTTCCTGGGTCGAGCGCGCCGGTCAAAATGGATTTTACCGCCCCTGCCCCCACTGTTGCCACCGGAAGAAACTGGGTCGGCGTCGTCGCGTTGGCCGAAATCAGCGGAATCGTTTTTTGAATTGTTTTTTCGCCCTCCGAACCCGCTAAGCAGTCGCTCGATTTCGGGCGGTACATCGCTTCCGCCCAAAATCTGCCCGAACGTCTCACCCATACCTCCCTCCCCCCCCTTGTGCAGCAGCTCGAGCAGTTTAACAGCTTCCTCAGCGGTAGCCCCGCCCCCGCCATTCGCCGCGTCTTCCCGTAAAAACTGTTGAAACATCTCAGGCGGCATCGATCGCATCATTTCTAGGAGTTCGTCCTCGTCCATTTCAGAATCGTTCTCGTCGTCGAGCGAGATGTTCTCGAGTTTAGAGCCCGTGCCTCGTGGGCTAGACGCGTTCGGCCCTGCTCTGCCTCCTCTAGGAACGGCGTCTCGAGTGTTACCAGCGGCCTCCTCCTCATCGAAATCGCTCGCGGATTCCCACTCGTCCGAGCCGCTGTCGGAGTAATCGTCGTCGTCGTCGTCAAACTGAGAAGATGATTTACGTCCAGGTCCCTTTTTATTCTCGAGCCGCGCTTTCCGTACCAAATCCTGCAGCGCCTCCGGTCCTTCGTTTTCCAAAAGCTCACTGACCGCGGGCGGGACGTGGAAGTCTTTGGCGAACTTCATGCCGGCCGGGAACGTGTTTTCCGGGAACAGCACTTCCGGGAACGGGAACGGGGGCATGTTGGACATGGAACGCGAATCAAGCCCTTCCAACATCTCACCGATGGAACTGTCTCCAAGCATCTCATCCATCATCTCAACGAACGTGTTCACGAATTCGTCCGCGGTGACGTCGATGTCCTCGACGTCACCGGTGGTGTCGTAGTAACTCTTCTTCCGTGGGTCACCCAGGATCTCGTACGCCTTGCCGATAGCTTGGAACTTGACCTGGGCGTCGGCATAGCCGGCATTCTTGTCCGGGTGCCAACGCAACGCGAGTGTGCGGTACGATTTTTTGATCGACGCACTGGACGCGGACTTGTCGAGTTCCAGGGCGGCGTACAAATCCACGAAAGGAGGCTTCGTATCCTCGTCGTCATCTTCGTCCGGATAATCCTCGACCGGCCTCTGGGAAGCGCCCCGGCCGCCCCGGCCCCGGCGCTCGCGCGGCCGCGGCATCGCGACGCCGTGTGCCCAGAAGTTTGAAGAGATCTGGTCGTGAACTTTTCGTTTGTGAGCGAGTTTGCTGAATCTCCTTCTCCACCTTCCAAAGCCGTTGGAAACGCCAAGATTCGCCTTACCCGTGCCACTCGCGCGCGCGCGCTCCCCGGAAGCCAGGATGGACGTCAGTGCCGAGGCGCTCAGCGAGCTTAAGCTGGTACGTCTCGTTTTCGTGTTGGGCACGAACTTCGGCCTGTCACGCGGGTTGCGACACCACCTCCCGCGCGTGCGTGACGCGCGGACTCGCGAAACACGCGCCTTTCCGGACATGTGTCGTGTCCTGATGCATACAGTTTCATTCCCTGACCCTCACCACGTTCCCGTTCCCGTTCCCGTTCATAAATCACTCCCAAAACCCAGGCCCTAGCCGCGTCCCTGGACCGAAAAGGCATCCTCGCGTCACTCAAAGCGCAGCTCCGGGCGCACGTGTTCGACGCGGTGCAGCAGCGAGGCGATGATGAGTCGGTGAAAAAAACTCTCCTCGACTCGGAAAACGGCAAGCTCATGGCCGAGCTGGTGAGCGAGTATCTAGGAAGTGTTGGGTGCGAGTACGCCAAACGCGTGTTCGATGTGGAGAGCGGGGTTGAGGCGCTCGAGTCGAGGCCGGATAGACAAGCCCTGGGGTTCGATTTGGGGGTGAGTGTCGGGACGATATCGGGCGGGGAACCGTTACTCGCGGCGGCGCTTCTTGGCGAATACGGAAAACAGAATCGTAATTCAGATTCGGCGTCGAGGCCGTCTCCTTCAGGTGGAAACACCGGCGGCAAACAGCCACGCGTGACCACTCCCCCTGGAGGGGTATCACCAACTGGTGGCAGTTTCTCGGAGGCCAAAAAAGCGAAAATGTCCAACAGCGCCGTTTCCGACGACGGCAGTATCGAAACCGACGTGGAGATTGATTACGACGACAACTCGCCGTTGGGCGCCTCGGGAACTCTGGGAGGTGTTGACACCATGGACACAAGCGGCTTACCCGTGGGCGAATCCAGTGATTTGTACGTCTCGCACGACGTGTCAGGCAGCATCGACGGACTGGAGGATACCGTGGACTTGGTGGAAAACGTACAGCGATGAGTCTGGGATTGTAAAAAGCAAAATGTATCCTCTCACTTTCCAAGGATCGATCTTAGAAATCCAACCCTACCGGTCCCACTCCCCTTCCCGCCACGTCCTCCACCCTACCGCGGATCAATTCGTGACTTTGTCGCGATTTAGAACAGCCCCAGGAACTTCTTCTTCTTGCCGTCGTCCTTCTTCGCGACTTTAGGGACGCGGCCCGCCAGGGGGTCCTTCATGGCGAAGGGCGCTTTCTTCGCAATGAGCTTCGACGATCCCCCCACGGTTTTGTTCATGGAGTTGTACTTCGCCTGCCCCGCTTTCTTCACGTCGTCCTTGCGCTTGCGCTCCGCGACCGCGGCGAGCTTGGTTTTCGCCGCAGCGGCTTTGTTCGCGTCCGCGAGCTTCTTAGCCGCCGCCGCCGCCGCGGTGGCTTTCTTGCGGTCCGCGTCTTGTTTCGCCTTCATCGCATCTTTACGCACGTTCGTGTCAATGGTCTTGCCAGCCTTGACCGTCGTCGCCGCGGTGGACTTGGTCCTGAACGCGGATTGCTTGAGCGCCGCGGGGGCGACCAGCTGGGAGGTCAGGGCGGTGGTGGCGAACATGGTGTGAGGGAAGTGCGATGCGAAGAGTGCGTGTGTCTGAGGAGGGCGACGGAACGCGCCTTCACGCAGTTGCGATCAAGCGCGTTTCCGGGGCACCTGCTTGCGATTTCATTGGCTCACCTCGAGTCGGCCGGATTCCAAAAAAAGAGGCCCAACTTTGCGTCGTAGTAGCCTGGCGGGTGTTTTGGCACGTGGCGAGTCTGTCGTGCTTCTCCGTTGCAGATTGCCAAAAGCGATTTCTCTGTCCTCCGCTTGCCAAATCTCACATGCATTCACGCGTCTTGCCCTCCAACACGCGGGGATGAGCGTCCCCACGAGCCTCGCGGTGACCGCGCTCGCCGCGTCCATCACGTTCTTCGCGGTGTCGCAGAGGCAAGGAGTGGGAAGTGTGAGGCGTGGGGTGGGTGGATTCGCAAAGAGGGTGGAACGCCGGGGGCAAAAAACGGGTAGACGACGCGGAAATGTTAATCTAAACGCGGCGGCGAACAACAACACCAACGCCGGCGGTGATGTCATCACCGTCCCCGGTTCGATTCCCGGCGCGCGCGTCCCGGACCCGGTTTCCGACCCACGACTCACGAACCACCCGGACGGTAAGGTCAAAGTCGCGCTGTGTCAGGTCGTGGTCGGGGATGACAAATTGGAAAACATCGAAACCATGGTTTCCGCGGTCAGGCACGCGGCGCGCGCCGGCGCCTCCCTGGTGGTGCTTCCTGAGATGTGGAACTGCCCGTACGCCAATACAAGCTTCCCGGAATACGCGGAGGTGATTCCGCCGGTGCAGAGATGGGGAGAATCCAGTGAATCGAAGGAATCGAGCCCAATCGATGATGATGTGAAATCTAAGTCTAAGCTCGAATTCGAATCAGCCTCCCCATCCGTCACCGCGCTCGCGGCGGTCGCCAAGGAAACCGGCGTTGTTTTGGTGGCGGGTTCGATTCCGGAGAGGGATGCTCTTGACGCGGATACCCTGTACAACACATGTCTCGTGATTGACGGCGACGGAAAAATAATAGCGAAGCACCGAAAAACGCACCTCTTCGATTTGGACATTCCGGGCGAGGTGTATTTCAAGGAAAGCGACACTTTAACTCGAGGTAGTGAATTAACCGTGGTGGACACGGCGTGCGGCCGGTTAGGCATCGGGATCTGTTTCGATATGCGGTTTCCCGAGCTAGCATCAGTGTGTTGCGCGCGAGGCGCGTCTGTGTTGATATATCCCGGCGCGTTCAACCAAGTCACCGGCCCACTGCACTGGGAGCTGCTTCAGAAAGCCAGGGCGGTTGATAATCAGTGCTTCGTGCTGACGTGCTCGCCCGCGCTTGATCAGGACGCGCTAAGCAAAGACCCACCCGGCTACCAGGCCCACGGCCACAGCTCTGCTATAGGGCCGTTCGCGGAGACGCTAGGAACTTGCGGAGACACTCCGACGACCGGTACGTGTTGGGGCTTTCCCAAATCCCGACACGCTGTTTATCGCCCCTGGTCGAGCGGACTACTAGTAAGATTTACTGGCACATGTACAACTACATACATCACAAGCAGACTATTTACCCATACAGTACACCCATACTCAAGACTGACTTTTCTTTCACTACACTCAGTGTTCGCGGAGCTGGACTTCCGCGAAATCGTCCGGCGACGGAAAAATATGCCCTTGCAAACGCAGCGCCGGGGCGACCTGTACGCGATCGTGGACAGAACGAACACGCGTTTACGCGGTGATAAGTGTTGAACAGGCTTCCGGGTTCCGGGTTTCAAATGCGCCCGGGTAGGTATGGCTCACGTGTCCTGGAATTCTAGTTTCTTCTCAGATTTACATTATAATAAAGACCACGCAGTCGTTCCCCTTTACCAATTCTCGCTCGGCCGTGTGTGCCTTTCATACTAGGGTAGGGTTACCTGTACAAAAAGTTACCCTACTCACACGTCCTCTTGTTCTTTCCCTTGTTAAAACGAGGCGTTTTTGGACACGTACGTCTCGGCCGGTTCCTCCCGCAAATCGGCGGCGTCCCAGGCTTGCAGTTCCATTTGCGACACGACGCCTGGGTAAAGAACCAGTGAGACGAAGAAATCCTCCCACGCGTTTCCGTAAATGCCGAACTGTTTCCGGGTTTCGTTTCTTAAAAAAGCAACCTGGCAAATGTGACAGAAGAAAAAAGCCCACCCCACGCCGCGCCACTCGCCGTGTTTCGCGGACGCGGAGAGGAAACAGATACAGCACGCGAAGAAAACGAAGCTCACGCCGCCGTGCAAATCCGCTTGGGACGGTTTCCGGATTCGCGAGAGTAAGGATCTCGGGCTGCGCAGGCTGTGCGTCGTCTCGGTCGGTGCGTCATCGTACGACGCCCCCCCCTCGCCACCCGCGTGCGGTGAAACGTCGTCCTCCTCGTCCTCGTCGAAAATCGCGCCGGCAATCGCCCGTACGCCTAAAAACGGCGCAAAAAAAGCCCTCACCACGCTCGCGAGCCGCTCGGGGGCGCCCCACCGCCTGGGCGAGGCGAAGTAGTCGTTCGCCGAACCGGGGGCGTAGAAGTCCCACGCGTCCAGAACGCCCGTGCTCCACTGCGCAGCCGCGCACACCTGCGATTGGGAAGGAAAGTGTCAGCCTTGAGTGTTGAGTTATTTGGTGTACTTCGTAATGTGTATGAGCAAACAGTCTTTCGTAATCGGGCCTCCACAGTGCACTTGTGCTGTGTGTAGCGCACTTTCTTTTAATGACGGCCGTGTACTCGAACAGACAAAGAGGGTCCGTACACAATGCCTGGATTTGGGAAAGCCCCGAGACGTACGTCCCGTTCGTGCTGGTCTATTTTCAACCCGCGGTGAATCGACGTGCACAGGAAACAAAGCGCGAAGGTGTCTTGCGATCAATAAAAGAAAGTGTCAGTCTTGTATGGGCAAACAGTGTGTCAGGATTTGGGAATGAGAATACGTACACGGCAAACCCGCGCAGATTGAGACGGCTTGCAGGGCCCTCAGGGAGTTGTTACCGCCGGCGGTGAGCAGCCCGGTCGCCACGGCGCCTTCCGTGAACGCCCAGAAGAACTTCTGGAAAAGCGGCGGGTTGGGAAGTCCGTTTGCGCTTATTATGTCATCCACGTACGACCCACTGTCGCTCGAGGTGACGAAGTAAAGCGCGACCCCCACCAAGCACAGCGCGGTTAGGAATTGCGAGGTTTCGCCGTACGGCTGTAGGACGTCGAACAAACGGTCCGCGTGGCCGCGACAAGAAAGGGCGTAGTACCCTTCGTTGGCCAGGCTCAGCGCGGCGGCGCTGATCGGTTCGTTGTTGAGGTACCCTAGTAAACCGCAGTCCGCGGTTCCGGCGGCCCAATCAACGCTATCCCCCCCCCCAAGCGCCAGCTCAGCGACCCGCTGCATTTTAATTCCAAGGCTCCCGAAAACGATGAGCCAGAAAAACGAAAACGACGTCGGCGCGATGAAGCTGCCTATTATGACCTGTCGTATGGTTCGCCTGGCACGATGAATACGAAAATGTCAGTCTCTCGGGCCACGTGCATTCCGGGATTGGAAAGGTAACAGTTACTACGGTAACGGCATCAGTAGTGAACAGGGAAGGGTATCGCATGGGCGTTCAGTCGGCGAAACGTGGTGATTGGGAAAGTGCCTTACCCGCGCGAGATCCGCGCGATGAACATCCCGACGAAAGGCGCCCACGAGATCCACCAGCCCCAGTAAAACACGGTCCACGTGTCCATCCAGTTTGGGTCGTGCGAGTTGTACAGCCCAGGTTGCGTTTGCATTGTTGCGTTCGTGTCACCTTGTGCGTTATCGGTCAGCAGAAAGGCGGTTTGCATTTTGTGGAACAGCGCGCCTGATTGGGTGTCACCGCCCGACCCTGTTTGTGACGAAAAGTGTCAGGCTTGTGTTTGGGCACACAGTCGTCCGGGATTTGGGAAAGCCTGACATACGTACCTATCAGCAAGTTGTTCCCACTGCTGAACTCAAGACCTAGTTGTTGCCACGCGTCGGTTTGGAACCCTACCGACAGAATCCACTGGAAGTAGTGCCCCACGGACTGCACGAACGAGTTTAACAAAAACCAGGTGTTATCCAGGAACAGCAGGGAGAAAATTATGAGTAGTCCGACCGCAAACGTCACGTTCGCCGCGCGCCGGATGCCCCGCCGTAACCCGAGAGAGATGGAAACCGTGGCGAACCCGGTGATGGCCCAGATCAACGCGATCTGGTTCCCAACCGTGTTTTCGAACCTTGCGTCAAGGCGGTGAAGCCCAGCCGCGATTGAATCGGCACCGAACCCCAAGGACGTGCACACCCCGAAGGTGGTGCACGCTGATTTTGTGGCCACGAAAAGTGTCAGTCATGTACATCGCGATGTATGGACAAACAGTCACCAGCTTCGGTAAAACAGTGTTTGATTTGGGAAAGCCTGGCATACGTACCGATGGAAAGCGCGTCGATTAAATCGCCCAGTGGGGAGTACACTAGATGGCCCAAGAGCGGGTAAAAAGCGCTTCGCATTGTGAGCGGCATGTTCCACCGGTAGCACACCAAACCTAGCGCCACGGCGACTAAAATGTACGGACACCAACCGTGCAATCCCCAGTGAAACAACGTAATAAACAACGCGACTTGCGCGCGGTCGTCGTCGTTTTGCACCGGGATTTTGTAAACGGCGCCGCCTCGGTAGTGATACACCGGTTCGGAAACCCCCCAGTAATAAATCCCCACCCCTATGCCGCACGAAAACAACATGGCGAACCAGGAAAGGTCGTTGAACTCGGGGGCTTCGTTTTCCCGGCCCAGCTGGCACGATTAACAAGAAAGTGTCAGTCTCGTGATGTGTATGAGTCAGGAGTAAACAGTCACGGTAATCGGGCCGATCAGTTGGCGGAACGTGGTACATGTGAAATACGTACCTTCAACCTGCCGTACTTGGAGAAGGCGATGTAGAGCAAGAAGCCGGCCCATACGTTCTGCGTCCCGATGTAGAGCCACGAAAAGTTTTGGGTAATGAAGCTTTGCCATTTACTCGCTTCCGTTAAAGCTTCTTCAGGCGCTGCTAACGAGTAGATGGAAAAGCCCCACAGCACGGCCACGGCTAACACCGTGGTGACCCAGTTTATGCGCAGCACCCGGACTCCGCGGAAATCCACGCGTAGCCATCTACTCGGGCGCACGAACTTCATGAGCTCCATTTCGTCCCTGAAATCAGCGACCGGGTGCTCGTCGCATCGGCGGATATCGTCGAACACCATGTTTGGGCCTTACGAGTTTACCGAAGCTCACCGTCGTGAACAACACCGCGAAACCTGAGACGCGAGGTACCGCCGAATGGGCCGGGAAGTCGGCGCGAAGACGCGGAAGCACGCGCGCGGCGAAGGACGCCGGCGCAAAGTCGTTGCGCACTTGGCGATTTTGCGACGATTTTTTTTGTGTCGGAATTTCAATTTTGGCTTCCTAGGTCTATCGGTGCAAAAAGGGGTTTACAACGCGAAGTGTTAAGTCGTCCTCTACAGACAGATCGATCACGCCCCGGCGATCCGCGATTTTCATTGGCTGCGCCGTAGGCGGAGGGGTAATCTGTACCGCGCAGCAGGTGCCACGCAAAGGCCACGGTTGTTTGCTCGGGAAATTTTAAGGGCACACGCAAACAGTGAGGGAAAATCGAGATCTTGGCTGAGTCACAGGCCGAGATCTGGCACAACGAAACAGTTATAATTCCAAGGTTACCGCGCACTTCGCAAAGCACAACGGCGGGTAGTTCGACTCCCACCCTTGTTTTTGCACTCGCCAGCTCGTTGACGACGACACGGCAACCTCACGAGATGGATCTCAACGAGATTCGCCGGTGCGATGAGCACCCTGACGTGGACTTCGCCGACGAGAAGGAAATCGCGCGCTTCGTGCGGCCACGTAAATGGCTCGCGCTTGACATAGGGAACGTCAAGGTTCTCCGGATCAACGTACGTCGCTTGTTTGTTTCCCGTACCGGGACGATCCAACGTAACACCGTTACCCGAAGCGGTCACCCCTCGTCGTGCACAACAAATCCGCTCGCACCCCATACACGCCTCGCATCCCGAGCTCGGGTCCTCCGCGGGAGATAAAAAAAGCGCCAGACTTTCTGTGTCACTGCCGCGAATCGTCACATGCCGTACTCCCGGCCAACCTCCAAGGCGCGCGATCACGACCCTGACCACCCCCCCTCTTCTGCCCCCCCTCAAAACGCAGTGGGTCTCATCAGGCCTCGCAATCGCGATTCTCTGGGGCTTCGTCATCGCCGCGCTGGACGACCCGGTGGGCGTCAACAAGGAGCTGCAAATATGGAAATCCTGGGTCTCGGTCAACTTCGGCTGGTTCTTCATCGTGGCCTTTGTACGTGTGACCCCTCACGAGTTATGACACGCAAATCTCCCACTTTTCGAACCGACACTTTTCGAACCTGACTACAACGCTCACGGAAACGGGACAATTTGCGCGCGCAACGAACCCCGCTATATTACTCCTGAAGTACGATTTGGTCAGAAGTCTCATGTTTCCGTGGCCTTCCTCCGTGTACTTCTTGCCCAAGTTGCGAAGGCTCCCCAAGCCGTTCAAAAACTTTTCTGACCTTTCTTCTTCCCTTTCCCATCCTCAAAATCTCCAAAAACAGAACGCCTGGGCCGTGTTCCTGCTGTACGTCGCCGTCTCGAAGTACGGCAACATCAAGCTCGGCAAGGCGCACGAGAAACCCGAGTTCAACAACATCAGCTGGTTCTCCATGCTGTTTTCCTGCGGCATCGCGGTCGGGGTGTACACCTACGGCGTCGCCGAGCCGATGGATTACTACCGGGGCGGGTACAACCTCGCTGGCCGCGGTCCCCTGTACAACGACGACGACCGCGCGCAACTCGCGATGATGCAGGTACGTGGTCTTGTATTTCCCAAATCCCAACACTGTTTGCCCATACAAGACTGACACTTTCTTTTATTTATCTCAGACGTTCTACCACTGGGGCTTACACGCCTGGGCGCCGTACATCGTCGTCGCCATCACCCTCGGCGTCGTGTGCTACCGCTGGAACCTCCCCCTCACCATGCGAAGCGCGTTTTACCCGCTGTTGGGCAACCTCATCTTCTCGCCAATCGGCGATTGCATCGACGCCATCGCCATCGCGTGCACCACGTTCGGGGTGTGCACCTCCCTCGGGCTGGGCGTGGACGCCATCACCGCGTTCGGCGCGAGGCTCAACTCGGACATCGACGCTGATATCGATTCCAAAACCTGGACCATCGTGGTGATGACCTTAGTGGCGAACATCTCCGTGATGTTAGGCCTGAAGAAGGGCATCCAGATCCTCTCCACTGTCACCTTCGCCTTGGGGCTCTTCGCCCTGCTCGCCACGCTGTTGCTGGACAACACCTGGTTCCTACTAAACTCGTACGTGCAGTCGTGCGGGCACTACTTGCAGTACGTCATCCAAACCGGGTTCAGAACGGACGCGTTTGAGGGACTGCAGTACGACTTCAGCGCCACCGCGAACAAGTACTGGGAAAGCTCCAACGAGGACGGCGGCTCCCCGCTGTACGACATCATGGCCGCCGCCAACGCGCTGGTGGTGAACGGGACCGGGTTGCAATCCCCCGGCTCCGTGTACGGCTCGCACTACATGAAAATGATGGACTGGTGGACCATTTTCTACTGGGGCTGGTGGGTTTCGTGGGCGCCTTTCGTCGGGATGTTCATCGCGAGGATTTCGCGAGGTCGAACCATCCGCAGCGTCATTTTAGGCGCCTTCATCGCCCCCACCTTGTTTGGGTTCCTCTGGCTCAACGTCTGGGGTTCGCTCGGGATCAAAATGCAAAGAGTCGCGGAGCTCGTGCTCGGGGACGGCACCGTCGCTACCGGGGGCGAAAAATACGGCGCGTCCTGCGCCGATTGGGGGTACACCGAAAAAATGCCCACCAGCGCCGCGGCGATCAAGCTCGCGGAAGACGGATACTACGCCCTGGCGTGCCGCAGCAACAACAATATGCTGTTCGACGTCATGTCCCCGTACGGCGAGGTGAAGAAGTTCCTGTGGGTCGTTTTGTTCGTGGGCATCACGCTTTACTTCATCACGTCTTCCGACTCGGGGTCATACGTGGACGACACCATCAGCGCCAACGGCCTGCAGAACCCGCCTATCTTCCAGAAGATTTTCTGGTGCTGGACCGAAGGCGCGGTCGCGATCGCGCTTCTCGTCGCGGGCGACAAAGCCGGCGGCAACGCCCTCGGCGCCATCCAAGCCGTCTCAATCGTCGCCGGCCTGCCCTTCACGTTCATGCTGTGCTTCATGTGCACCAGCACGTGGCGCGCTTTGAAAATCGACGCTGGCGACGAAGGTACGTATTGCACTTCCCAAATCCGGGCACACTGTTTGCCCATACTCGTACCAGAAGGGACGTCTTCCCTCTGCCCTGACTGTTTGTCCATACATCGCGATATACAAGACTGACACTTTCTTTTATTTATCGTAAGACATCTGCCAAGCCAACCAGTGGTCCACCGGTCTTCTTGACGCCGCTGATTTGTTCAACGTCCGCCCCGCGGTTGGCGAGCCGATCACGCATCGCTACTCCTTCACGGAGCGCGCGCATTCCCTCGCGACCGCGGTTGTCGCGCCCACCATCGGGGTTTTCAAAACCTGCGAGTCCGAGTTCGGC